>AGFS01051452.1_pt1 | contig 15606 bp, 17 predicted proteins | sample 305828 | NCBI WGS metagenome assembly AGFS01 (sample SAMN02954281, study PRJNA62041) | ant fungus garden metagenome | biome: terrestrial; feature: Atta colombica fungus garden; material: fungus garden; isolation source: Atta colombica fungus garden top | host: Atta colombica | place: Panama: Gamboa...
TGGCCTGCCTTCACGTCCTGCCAGCGTTCGTGGAGCTGTTCCAGTTGCGCACTGACTGTCTTCCAGCGGGCGGAATCCCTTAACGCCTGACGTGTAAATGAACCTTTATGATACAATTTCGTAACACGTTCAGCATTGATCGGCGACAGGTTATCAAGAACGCTGACCGCTCCTTTACGATTATTGCAGACCAGGATCATATCGCAACCCGCATCCAGCGATGCCTGGCCGCGCTCGGCGTAGCTGCCCATAATCGCCGCGCCTTCCATCGACAAATCGTCGGAGAAAATCACGCCATCGAAGCCTAACTCACCGCGCAACACGGTTTTCAGCCAGTGCGGCGAGCCGCTTGCAGGGCGCGGGTCAACATCGCTGTAGATGACGTGCGCAGGCATAATGGCATCGAGTTTGTTTTCCGTAATCAGCGTCTGGAACACCGCCATATCTTTCGCGCGAATGTCGGCTTCGCGACGCGGATCGTGCGGCGTCTCTTTATGCGAATCAGCGGTAACCGCCCCGTGACCGGGGAAGTGTTTACCGGTAGTTTTCATACCGGCGCTGTGCATGCCGTCGATAAAATGACGCGCCATCGCCAGCGCTTTTTGCGGATCCGCATGATAGGAGCGCTCGCCGATTGCAGCGCTGATATGCCCGACGTCCAGCACCGGGGCGAAGCTGATATCAATATCCATGGCGATCATTTCGCTGGCCATCAGCCAACCGGCCTCAACCGCCAGGCGTCCGCCCTCTTCCTCGCCGAGTACGGCGGCAAAAGATTGTGCGGCAGGCAGGCGAGTAAAGCCTTCACGGAAACGCTGCACCCGGCCACCTTCCTGATCGACCGCCACCACCAGATGATTGCGCGACGCCTCGCGGATCTGGCGCACCAGTTCGCGCAGCTGCGCGGGATCATGATAGTTACGGGTAAATAAAATCAGGCCACCCACCAGCGGATGCGCCAGAATCTCGCGCTCTTCCGCATCCAGCTCGTAGCCTTCTACATCCAACATTACCGGACCCACACTGACCTCTCTTATCGTTTTTCCTTTAACTGACACCAAATTTCATCTGCCAGCGTGATAAATTGCCGGTCGCCGGTCTGCTGCCAGCGACACTCATACCAGCCCGCCATGAGCATTAACACCCAGGGCCGCCAGCGTAAAATCTGTTGCCATAGCGCTTCTGGCGCAATGCGCGCCCGTACCGCATACGCATCGCTGTATTCACGGCGTTGACGCGCGTCCTGCATCCACACCGACGCCAGCTCCAGCGCGATATCGCCGTCCCCGGCATACTCCCAGTCAATCAGTCGCAACCCGACAGGCGTATGCACAATGTTGCCCGCGTGAACATCCATATGCAATGGCGAAAGGCGCAGCGGCTGCGGCTCTCGCTGCTTTTGCAGGCGATGCAACGTGCGCAGCCACAACGGCGTGCGTCGCGCAGGATCGCACTGCTGCCAGTAGCGCTCCAGCAACGGGAGCACCGTTACGCGCCAGCCGAAACGCGGCTGCTGATGCAGATGATACAGGAGAGACGCCAGTTGGCGAGGGGGCGGCAGCACGCTTTTCACCTCTCCGCTGAAAAATTCAACGGCCATCCAGCCAGAGGTATAAAAAACCGGCTTCGGGGCGAGCGTGGTGGGTAATCGCGTGAGCGCGTGATATTGACGCAGAAAGTGAAATTCGCGGGCCTGCGCCGTGTGGTGCTGGCGCAAAACCCGCTGCTGCTCACCGCAGGCGATGATACAGCTACTGCCGCTCAGCCCTGAATAATCAGGGCTGGCGACGAGATGATACTGAGGGAAATAGCGTGACAGAACCGCATCACGCGTGAGCTTATTGTTGCGTAACGGCACCGCTACCTGACCAGATAATTTCGCCCGTCTGTACCAGCATCAGCTGCATTTTCAGTACCGGGGAATTCACGTTGCCGGTGGCGTTGCTGTACAGCACATACTGTGCGCCGACGTTACGGGCAATCCCCATCGCTTTACTGCGCGAACCGAGGCTATCCTGCGGCGACAGGCCAAGCTGCTGTTTGGCGACAGCCAGCTGCTGCGCGGAAACCAGGGTGAACTTGCCGTTGCCGGTCAGTGCGTTACGCAGCGCGGTTGTCGCTTCAGCCGCGTTCAGCGTTCCGTTGGTACGGTTATTCACGCTATCGACCAGCAGAATGCTGCCCGCATTCACGCCGCTGGCCTGCAACATTTTGCCTGCCATCGGCTGTACCGCGCCGTTCCAGTCATAGTGACGTACACGAGGCGCAGGCTGCGACGGCTGTTGATCCTGATGCTCAATCGGGCCAGGCTGCTGCGGGATCGTCGGAACAGAAGGCACTGTCGGTACCGGCTGCTGCGGTTCGACAGGCTGTTGTGGTGTTGGCTTCGCCTCTTCCACCGGTGCGGGTTGTTCTTGTTTCACCACGCACCCGGAGAGCAGGACAGCCAGTGCCGAAATTAGCGCATAGCGACGCAATGTAGTCATTCCGTTTTACCCCTTACAAATAAAGATAAAGTCGGACTTTATGTGCGCCCAGGCTGCTGGCGCTGCCGTACAGCGTGACCGATCCCATAGCCGGGATGGTGACGGTACGTGGCGCTTCAAGCGGGTGCATTTCCAGTCCTCTGGCTTCATACCAGTAAAAACGATAATGAAGGGTGACAGGTTCACGCCTTTCATTGAACAGCTTCGCGCTGGCGGTCGCCTGAATTTCCGACCGCGTCAGTTCAGGCTTTTCCGCGCTGATCCCGGCGGCCAGGACATTCGATTCCATCACCAGCGTCTGCTGATCGCCCACCGGAATTTCCGGATGCGAACCACAACCGGCCAGCAAAAATGCAGCCAGTAGCGCGGCTGAAAAGCCTGCTTTCATCACTTAACCTTTATGTGCCAGCATCGGCCCAAGCGGACGACCGCCCAGCAGATGCATATGAATATGGAAGACTTCCTGCCCGCCGTGGCGGTTGCAGTTCATGATCAGACGATAGCCATCGTCAGCAATACCTTCGTCACGGGCAATTTTTGCCGCCACGGTCACCATGCGGCCCAGCACCTGTTCGTGCTCAGGCGCCACGTCATTGGTGGTGGCAATCAGGATGTTAGGCACGATCAGAACGTGAGTCGGCGCCTGTGGGGATATATCGCGGAACGCGGTAACCAGCTCATCCTGATAAACGATATCCGACGGGATTTCGCGACGAATAATTTTGCTGAAAATAGTTTCTTCTGCCATGAGGGATTCCTTAATTATGCGACCGTGCGAATTCCTGTTATTGATCTTCAGGCTTTTCTGATGCACGGGAGACTGGGTAAGAGTATGAGCGACTTACTCGTTGTCTTTCAACCTGATTACGCTTTTTATTGTATTAACTCGGAAAAAGCCCGGCAAGAAGGTAAAAATCGAAGGGAATTGATAGGCCGGGCAGCATTGCGCCGCCCGGTAAAAATGCGCTTAAGAAGCGTCGATGGCGGTGGATGCCTGCTTCTGTCGATTCATTAACCAGAAAACCGCCACGCCCGCTAAAACGATCCCCGGCGCGGAGGCCGCCATCACCCCCACTGTGCCGGTACCCAGCGCCAGCATTTTTCCGGCCAGCAGCGGGCCGCTCATCGCGCCCAGTCGGCCAATCGCTACCGCCGTACCCACGCCCGTGGCGCGGATTTCAGTGCGATAAAAGAGCGGTGCCAGCGCATACAGCACGCTCTGCCCGCCCGTGGCAAACAGCCCGGCAACAAAACCTGAAAGCAGCATCGTGCTCAGCGAGTCCGCCGAACCTAGCGCCAGCAGCGAGGCCAGCATGCCGCTGTAAATCAGCAGCGACATGCGCATTGGGCTCAGTTTGTCCATCAGCGCACCGAGCACAAGCGTCCCCACCGCGGCGCCAATTTGCAGAGCAAACATCACGCCCGCCGCCTGTGAGCCACTAAAGCCCTGATCGACCAGCAGCATCGGCAGCCAGTTAATCAGCATATACACCACTAACAGGGTGAAGAAGTAACAGAGCCACAGCAGTAACGTGGACGATGCCGTCCCCGGCGCGAGTAACGCGCGCAGTGGTGCGGGCGACGCCGTCTGTTGATGGGTGAAAGCCTGCGACTCGGGCAGCCAGCGCATCAGCAAAGGCACCAGCAGCAACGGCACCACGCCGCCCACCCAGAATACGGTTTGCCACGCCTGCGCCAGGCCGCTGAACCCCAGCGCCGCCGCCAGCGCCGCGCCAATCGGCACACCGCAGTACATCAGGCTCACCGCCGTGCCACGAAAACGCGGGCCTGCCGCTTCAGAGGTCAGGGCAATCAGGTTAGGCAACGCCGCGCCGAGCCCCACGCCGGTCATCAGGCGCGCAAAGACCAGCGACGGGAAACTCCACGCCAGCGCGGTGGCTATCGAAAAGAGCCCGAACAGCACCACCGATCCCAGCAGAATGCGTTTACGCCCATAGCGATCGGCCAGCATTCCGCCTACCAGCGCACCGGGCAGCAGACCCAGTATTCCGGCGCTAAAAATCCAGCCCATCTGCATTTTATCGAGCGAAAAAGCCTGGGCGATACCGACGGCGGCAATGCCAGCCGCCTGTAAATCAAGCCCTTCCATCAGGGCGACCAAAAAACAGAGCCCGATAGTCAGTATCAGGCGAGACGTTGCAGGTGTAGAGGCGATGTTCGACATAGCGTTACCTTTGCGAGGGTGACAGGTGAAAGGCGGCTGATACGTTGCCAGCCGCGCATTTTTTCCTTGCAAACGCGCCCGCCGGGCATCATGCCAGGCGGGCAAAGCTTTCTTGTTATGTTTTACGCTTTGGCTTTCAGGTCGAGCGCCACATCGACGATCATGTCTTCCTGGCCGCCAACCATCCGGCGTTTACCCAGTTCAACCAGAATATCTACCGCACTCAGGCCGTAGCGCTGCGCCGCCACTTCGCTGTGACGCAGGAAGCTGGAGTACACCCCGGCATAACCGAGCGCCAGCGTTTCACGGTCAACGCGCACCGGGCGATCCTGCAATGGACGCACCAGGTCGTCTGCCGCCGCCATCAGCGCATACAGGTCCGTGCCGTGGTCCCAGCCGAGTTTATCCGCCGCAGCAATAAACACTTCCAGCGGCGCATTCCCGGCCCCCGCGCCCATGCCCGCCAGGCTTGCATCAATGCGGTCACAGCCCTCTTCCACCGCCACGATCGAGTTCGCCACACCGAGGCTTAGGTTGTGGTGTGCGTGCATCCCGGTTTGTGTTTCCGGCTTGAGCACCGCTTTCAGCGCGCGGAAACGGTCGCGAATATCGTTCATATTCATCGCGCCGCCGGAATCAACCACGTAGATGCAGGTTGCGCCGTAGCCTTCCATCAGCTTCGCCTGTTTCGCCAGATTTTCCGGCGTGGTCATATGGCTCATCATCAGGAAGCCAACGGTGTCCATGCCCAGCTCGCGCGCGAAGGCGATATGCTGCGCGGAGACATCCGCTTCGGTGCAGTGCGTCGCCACACGTACCACGCGCGCGCCAGCCTGATAAGCGGCTTTCAGATCATGCAGCGTGCCGATGCCAGGAATCAGCAGGGTGGCGATTTTGGCGTGCTTCACCGTATCGGCAGCGGCTTCAATCCATTCGATGTCGCTGTGCGCGCCGAATCCGTAGTTAAAGCTGGAACCCTGTAAACCATCGCCGTGCGCCACTTCGATAGAATCCACGCGCGCGTCATCCAGCGCTTTGGCAATCTGGCGCACATTGTCTAAGGAATACTGGTGGCGAATGGCGTGCATGCCGTCACGCAGCGTGACGTCGGAGATATAGAGTTTTTTACCGTTCATGCGACTTCTCCTGCTGCTTTCACCATGGTTTGCGCCATTTTTTCCGCCGTCGACATCGCCGCTGAGGTCATGATATCGAGGTTTCCGGCATAGGCGGGCAGATAGTGCGCCGCGCCTTCGACTTCCAGATACACCGCCGTTTTCAGGCCGGAGAACTGGCCGATACCCGGAATGGTCACCGGTTTATCCTGCGGAATAATTTCAAACTGCACTTTTTGCTTCAGGCGGTAGCCCGGCACATACGCCTGCACGGCGGCGGCCATCTCTTCAATCGACGCTTCAATTTCGATTTGCGAGGCGTCCTCGCTCAGCACATACACCGTGTCACGCATCATCACCGGCGGCTCTGCCGGGTTGAGAATAATGATGGCTTTGCCTTTCGCCGCGCCGCCCACCACTTCAATGGCCTGCGAGGTGGTTTCGGTAAATTCATCGATATTGGCGCGTGTGCCCGGCCCGGCGGACTTACTGGAAATCGAGGCGATGATTTCCGCGTAATGCACCTTCGCCACGCGGGAAACTGCCGCCACCATGGGAATGGTCGCCTGCCCACCGCAGGTCACCATGTTGACGTTGCCCTGGCTGAGGTTTTTATCGAGATTCACCACCGGCACGCAGTACGGGCCAATCGCCGCAGGCGTCAGGTCAATCAGGCGAATAGTGGGTTTCTTCGCCCGCAGCGCGGCGTCATTTTTCACGTGTGCCCCGGCGCTGGTAGCGTCAAAGACGATATCAATATCGGCGAATTCCGGCATGGCCATCAGGCCGTTGACGCCTTCATGGGTGGTCGCGACGCCCATACGGCGCGCGCGCGCCAGGCCATCGGACTCCGGGTCGATCCCGACCATCACCGCCATCTCAAGGTGCTTGCCGTTGCGCAGAATTTTGATCATCAGATCGGTGCCGATATTACCTGAACCGATGATGGCGACTTTTATCTTACTCATGACTGACTTCCTTCTTGTGCGGCAGAGAACGTGGCTGCCACAGAACCAATACCTTCAATAAGCGCCTCAAAACGATCGCCTGGATTGATGGCGACCATCGGGCCCAGCGCGCCGGTCAGTACGATGTCGCCCGCGCGCAGCGGTTCGCCAAGGCTCGCCATCTTGCGCGCCAGCCAGACGGCGGCGTTCAGCGGATGCCCCAGACATTCGCTGCCGCGCCCGCTGGATACCTGTTCGTTATTACGCGTCATCTGCATGGTGCAATTTTTCAGGTCTAACCCTGCCGGGCGCATCGCCGGGCTGCCGATGACGTACACGCCGCAGGAGGCGTTGTCTGCCACCGTATCGACAAACTTAATCGACCAGTCACGCACGCGGCTGCCCACCACTTCCAGCGCAGGCAGCACCCATTCAATAGCGCCGTAAAGCTCATCAAAGGTGGTATCGACGTTCGGCAAATCGCGATTCAGCACCAGCGCAATTTCGGCTTCAATTTTCGGCTGCATCACGCGCTCAAAAGGGATCGTGTCGTTGTCGCCGTAACACATATCGGCGAACAGCGTGCCGAAATCCGGCTGGTCAACGCCCAGCTGTTGCTGCACTTTCGGATGGGTCAGGCCAATTTTGCGCCCGACCACGCGACGACCTTTCGCCACCGCGTGTTCCACATTGAGAGCCTGGATGGCATAAGCAGCTTCGGCATTATCAAGGCCGATAATGTCGCGCAGCGGCGCAATCGCCTGCCCGGTTTGTTCGGCCTCGCGCAGGGCGGCGGCCAGTTGTTCCAGTGTTTGTACAGACATCTCAGCTCCTTATGCGCGGTTGAGGTAATCCAGCACCAGTTGGTTGAAGGATTCTGCATGTTCCCACTGGGCCCAGTGACCGCAGTCGCGGTAGATGTGCAGCTCAGAACCATTAATGCCGGAAAGCAGACGCAGACCCGCATCCATTGGGACAAAGCGGTCGTTGCGGCCCCAGACAATCAGCGTTGGGGCTTTGATTTCAGCCAGTCGCGGGCTAAAGTCCGGGAACTGTTTCGGGTTGGCTTCCAGGCTCTTGATGAAGTTTTCCAGGTGATCGCGACGCGCCAGCATATTGTTGAGACGCGCTTCAAACAGCGCTTCGGTCAGATCGCTTGGGTCATAGACGAAGATGTTCATCATCTTCTTCAGGTTGTCGATATTCGGTTCGCGATACAGGCCGTTCAGCAGCTTGATGCCTTCCGTTGGCATCGGGGTGAACAGGCTCATCCCGCCCGTACCGCCGCCCATCAGGACCAGTTTGCCGACGCGCTCCGGCCATGTCAGAGTAAACGCCACCGCGCTGTGCCCGCCCATGGAGTTCCCCAGCAGATGCACCTTCTGGATATCCAGTTGATCCACACGCTTTTCAGAATGCGAGCATTCAGGTCAGAACGGGAGCCGCTGTTAATAATGGTGTCGCTTTTCCCCCAGCCAGGGCAGTCGAGCAGGATAACGCGATAGCCGGCTTCCACCAGCGGGTCGATGTTACGGCTAAAGTTGGCCCAGCCGGTTGCGCCAGGGCCTGAACCGTGCAGCATGACAACGGTTTCATCGCCCTGCCCACAGTCGTTAAAATGGATGCGCAGCGTCTGGCCGCCCTCTTCAACATTCAGAAAACGGCTGGTTGCGGCTTCAGTTTGCGGTTGATAGGTCATTGTTTTTCTCCTGCTTTAATTCTGTGAACGGGCGCTGAGGGAACCGAAACCGGCAATCCATTCAGGGATTGGGCGGTAGTAACGCCCCTCGGTGCGATAGTCGCCAAAGGCCGACAGCGCGGCAAACGCGGCAACCCAGGTCTTAATTTCGTGAGTCGATTTCCCGGCAATGGCCGAAAGCTCTTCATTACTGACGGCATCCAGTTCGCCCAAACGTTTCTGTTCAAGCAGCGTCATAAACTGGTTATCCCAGACCGGGTTGAGCGGATGCAGGCTTTTCTGATCTTCAATAAACTTTTCGGCGGCTTCGATAACGCGGCGCTGACGCAGCTCACGCTCATCCGGCGGCAGATGCTTCCCGCTGCCCAGCAGGCGGTCGCGCATATGGGCATCTACCTTCGCCAGTTCCGGCACCGGCGGTTGATGCGATAACCCGCCAGAACCCAAAATCAGCACGCGCTTGTTCAGCGTGGTGAGGAAACGACCAATCACTTCCCCCATCATGCGGGTACGCTGGAAACCCGGCAGCGGCGTGGCGACACCGTTGATGAAGATCGGCAGCACCGGCCGAGAATCCAGACCCCTAACAGAAACTCCAGCGGCTGGGCAAAACCGTGGTCCACCTGCATGCAGTAGGAGACCGCCAGGTCAATACCGTTTTTCATGGTGTAGTGCGCGCAGGCCTCGGCGATATCCGTCGGCACCGGCAGTTCACCCGCCGCGCTTGAAAAGTCGCCAATCGCCGTCGCGCCAACGCCCAGGCAGAACGGCGGCATCACGTCGTAGAAGAAGCCGTTGTAGTGATCGGGGGCAAACAGCACCACCAGTTCCGGGTCAAAAGCCGCAATGCGATCGCGTGCGGCGGCAATCACGCCATCCACTTCATCCAGTACCGGCTGTGCCGGGTCGACATAGCCGACCAGCGGCGTGTGGGAGAGACAATGCAGATATGCGTTCATATCAGGCCACCTTTTCAACAGGAGCGGAGGATGAAACGGCTTGCAACGCCATAACGCTGGCAAGCTGGTTAAGTTGGTTACCCAGCGTTTGCGGAATAGCCAGCGCGGCGACGAAGCGGTCCGGGCGAATGACCGCCAGCGACGCATCCTGCGCGGCGAACCAGGTTTTCAGCCGGTTTTGCGTGTCGCCTAAACGAATCACGCCCTCGACGTTGTCCTGCAGGGTGTGAATCTGCACCTCTGGCACGACCTGAATAAATCGCGTGCCCAGCGCGCGCCAGCGGGCAATTTGCTGCTCACTCATGCCCCACAGCGGGTTACAGCCCCAGCCGATAATGGCGAAATTCGCACCAATCACGTCATCCAGCAGCGTCACCTCGCCGCTCTCGCGGGTCACTTTTGGCTGAATGAACATCTTGCCGACCGGGGAGTTTTTGGCGCGGGGATCGATGACCAGCGCCCCTTCGCGATACTGCGGCATCGGTTTAAAGCGCATTTCGAGGAAGTAACGTTTTACCGGCGGGATGTAGTTCAGCACCCAGGAGATGCCATCACGCACGTTGCCGTGCCAGCGTTTTGACGGCGCAAGGACGTTTCCGGCGGTGACGGATAAATCAATCATCGCTTTGGCGTGGTCGCGACGCTCCTGCTGGTAGGTGTCGAGCAGACGTGCGCCCGCTTTACCGTTCACCACCAGCGCCAGCTTCCAGGCGAGGTTGAAGGCATCGCGCATCCCGCTGTTGTAACCCTGCCCCTGCCAGACCGGCATGATGTGCGCGGCATCGCCCGCCAGCAGCACGCGATCAACGCGGAAACGTTCAGCAATGCGCGCGTTATGGGTGTAGACGCGCTGGCGAATCAGTTCGACGTGATCGGGATTCGGCAGCACTTTGCTCAGCAACCGACGCATGTTGTGCGGCTCGCTCAACTGTTCTTCAGTTTCGCCCGGCATCACCATAAACTCGAAGCGACGTACACCATGCGGCAGCGCGGCAGAGACATAAGGGCGCACCGGGTCACAGCACAGGTAAATGTGCGGCGTCGATAAAGGGTCGTTGGCGATATCAATCACTATCCATTTATTCGGCGCGGTTTTGCCTTCAAACGGCACATTGAGCGTACGACGCACCACGCTCGCCCCGCCATCACAGGCGACCAGCCAGTCGGCTTTCACCGTTTCGCGCTGGCCTTCCGGGCCTTGCAGATTAATTGTGACACCGTCACTATTTTGACTAAACGCTTCCAGCTCGCGCGAGAAAAGCACCCGCACGTTCGGGAAACGCGACAGCCCTTCATACATCACCGCATCGACCTGCGGCTGAATAAAGGCGTTTCGCCGCGACCAGCCAAACTCGTCGGTCATCGGTTGAATATCGGCAAAGCAGCGCCCCTTCGGAGTCAGGAAACGCATCGCATGCCACGGCGTGGTATGCGGCAGCACGTTCTCCACCAGGCCGACCGACTGCATGGCGCGCAGCGCTTCATCGTCAATACCGATGGCGCGCGGGTAGTCGATCAGTTTGTCGAGCTTCTCAACCACCAGTACCTCGACGCCCATCTGCCCAAGGTAGTTCGCCATCATCAGGCCCACCGGGCCCGCGCCGATAATGGCGACCTGAACGGACTGCTGAACGGCAGGCTGGATATCGGGATTAATCGTTGTCATGTCATTACCTCACTTCTCGGACCAAATAACCGGTACGGATACGCCCGCGCCGTCATTTGTTAATTTGATGTGAACATTTTTTTATAATGCGCTCAGTATATGTCCGGTGATTTAGGCTACAATCAAAACAGGCTCAGAGGTGCACTCCGTGCACACGGTTGTTTTAACTATAGAATTGTCAGGAAATATGAAGAACAACGAGACGACGGAATACAAAACAGTACGCGGATTAACCCGAGGGTTATTGTTATTAAATCTGTTAAATAAATTCGATGGAGGCGCATCAACCGCGACGCTGGCTGAGTTTAGCGGCCTGCACCGCACCACCGTTCGACGGCTGCTGGAAACGCTCCAGGATGAAGGCTACGTTCGCCGCAGTTTGTCCGACGACAGCTTCCGTTTGACGATGAAAGTTCGTCAGCTGAGTGAAGGATTTCGTGACGAACATTGGATTTCTGCACTTGCAACGCCATTACTTGGCGAATTATTGCGCGAGGTCATTTGGCCGACCGATTTAACCACCCTCGACGTTGACGCCATGGTGGTGCGCGAAACTACCCACCGTTTTAGCCGTCTCTCTTTTCACCGCGCCATGGTTGGCCGCCGCCTGCCGCTGCTGCTGACCGCATCGGGTATTACCTGGCTGGCGTTTTCCGCCGAGCACGACCGCCAGCCGATTATCGATATGCTGGCAGGCCGCCCGGAGCCGGAATACCAGCTGGCGCGCGAGCCGGAAAAGCTGGCCTCGATTCTGGAACGCACGCGCCATAATGGTTATGGCGAAAACTTTGGCGGCTGGCAGCAGGAGGAAAAAATCGCCTCCATCGCCGTGCCGGTGCGCAGCCAGGGCCGGGTAATGGGCTGTCTTAACCTGGTGTATATCGCCAAAGCGATGACCATTGAACAGGCGGCGACGAAGCATTTGGGGGCGTTGCAGCGGGTGGCGAAACAGATTGAGGAGCGCATGGAGGAACAGGAAATTATCTACGAGCACCCCTCACCCTAACCCTCTCCCGCAGGGAGAGGGAACCGACCGAGCCAGTTTTGCAGATCGGCGCTGGTTTTCTCCCTCTCCCTGTGGGAGAGGGCCGGGGTGAGGGCCCCATCTCTGACCATCCCTCAGAAATTAAGAGGTACTTCCCCCACAACCATTTGCAATCCCCATCGTTATATATTCAAATACACATCGAAATTTCCCCTTCTCTTAGAGCCACTTCATGTTGAATGTAAAACGTCTGCTCCCCGGCATCGCGCTGCTCTGCGCCACGTTTGCCGTTGTTTCCCCGCCGAGGCGGATCGCACGCTCACCGACCAGCTTGGCCGTCAGGTCACCCTGCCCGATACCGTTAACCGCGTGGTGGTACTGCAACACCAGACGCTAATCTGCTGGTGCAGTTAGACGCCGGTAAAGACGTGGTTGGCGTACTCAGCAGCTGGAAAAAACAGCTGGGCCCCGATTTCGCACGCTTTATGCCGACTCTCTCCGCTCTGCCCATGCCAGGCGACCTGACGCAGGTGAATATCGAAAGCCTGTTGGCGCTGCATCCACAGGTGGTATTCGTCGCCAACTATGCGCCTGCGGCGATGATCCAGCAGATTCAGAATGCGGGTATCCCGGTTGTCGCGATTTCGCTGCGTGAAGATGCCGCCGGTGAAAAAAACAAAATGAACCCGACGATGGCGGATGAAGAACACGCCTATAACGAAGGGCTTAAACAGGGTATTCGCCTGATTGGCGAGGTGGTAAATCGCGAGAAGCAGGCAAACGAACTGATCCGCTACACCTTCAGCGCGCGCCAGAAATTCAACGCACCGGTCGCGGATATTCCTGAAGACAAAAAAGTCCGGGTTTATATGGCCAACCCGGATCTCAACACCTATGGCTCCGGAAAATATACCGGCCTGATGATGCAGCACGCGGGCGCAATGAACGTCGCAGCGGCGACAGTGAAAGGCGCGCGTCAGGTCTCACTGGAGCAGGTATTGCAGTGGAACCCGCAGGTGATTTTCGTGCAGGATCGCTACCCGGAAGTGGTCAAAGAAATCACCACTGACCCACAATGGCAGGCCATTGACGCGGTGAAAAATCATCGCGTCTGGCTGATGCCGGAATACGCCAAAGCCTGGGGCTACCCGATGCCGGAAGCGCTGGCGATTGGCGAACTGTGGATGGCGAAAAAACTCTATCCAGAGCGCTACAAAAACGTCGATGTCGACGCTCAGGCCCAGGATTATTACCAACGTTTCTACCGCACCAGCTGGCAGCCGCATGCTCAACCGTAGTCAACCGCTGGCGCTTCAGGGTGGGTTGATGCTGCTCACCCTTTTTCTTGCCGTGGTGTCACTTTGCTTTGGTCAGTATCCTCTGCCGCTGCGAGATGTGCTCTGGCAGCTGTTTCATCCCAATGCGCCTGCGGATATCGCGCAGCAGATAGTCTGGTCAGTGCGCTTACCGCGCGTGTTGATGGCGCTGCTGGCGGGCGGTGCGCTGGGGTTGTGCGGTGCGACGCTTCAGGGCGTGTTCCAGAATCCGCTGGTCGATCCACATATCATCGGCGTTACCTCCGGCTCCGCTTTTGGCGGAACGCTGGCGATTTTGCTGGGGTTTAGCGCCCCGCTGATGATGGGGCTCCACGTTCTTCTTTGGCCTGTTGGCACTCTGTCTGGTCTATCTCATCGCCGCGCTACAGGGGCGAGAAAGCACGCTGATATTGATCCTCGCCGGGATCATTCTCAGCGGTTTCTTTGCCGCGCTGGTCAGCCTGATGCAGTATCTCGCCGATACGGAAGAGACGCTGCCCAACATCGTGTTCTGGCTGCTCGGCAGTTTTGCGACGGCAAACTGGCACAAAACGCTGATGCTCGCACTTCCGGTCGCCCTGGCCGCTGCAGTCCTGTTTAAACTGCGCTGGCGCATTAATTTACTGTCGCTCGACGATAAAGATGCGCGCGCATTGGGTGTTAACGTCACACCGCTGCGTCGAGGCGTGCTGGTGTGCTGCGCGTTACTGGTTGCCGCACAGGTGGCAGTAAGCGGCAGTATTGCGTGGGTGGGATTGGTCATTCCTCATCTGGCCCGTTTGCTGGCGGGTGCGGATCACCGTCGCCTGCTGCCAACCGCGTTCTGGCTGGGCGCCAGCTTTATGATTGTGGTGGATGATGTGGCGCGCACGCTGACGGCGGCGGAGATCCCTATCGGCATTCTGACCGCACTGATTGGCGCGCCGCTGTTTACCCTGTTACTGGTGCGCAACGCCCGCCGAGGAGCCCGCTCATGACCACGTCACTTTCTCTGAATGCCCTGGTGTATGGTCATCAGCAGCCGCTGTTTTCACCAATGACGCTCAATTGCCGTCCTGGTGAAATCTGGGCGGTGTTGGGGGCGAATGGACGCGGAAAGAGCACGTTGCTCGATACGGTGACCGGCGTGCTGCGGGCAATTTCTGGCAGCGTAGACGTACGCGGCGGCGTGGGGATTGTGCCGCAATCTTTTCGCCCGGCGTTTGCCTGGCGGGTGCGGGATGTGGTGCTGATGGGCCGGGCGCGGCATATCGCTCTGTTTGCGCAACCCAAACGGGAGGATGAGCAACAGGTGATGCAGGCGCTGGCGCAGCTAAATATTGCGCATCTGGCCGATACATTGTTCCACGCCCTATCCGGCGGCCAGCAGCAGCTGGTGATGATTGCGCGCGCTGGTCAGCGCCAGTCAGAATATTTTGCTCGATGAGCCCTGCTCGGCGCTGGATCTCGCCAATCAGCAAACCGTGTTGCAACTGATTAGTAACCTGGCACACGGTCAGTCGCGCACGGTGGTCTTCACCACGCACGATCCCACCCATGCGTTGCAAATCGCCAGCCACACGTTGCTGCTGTTGCCCAACGGCGAGTGGCTGGCTGGCACAACGTCGGAGGTCGTTCAGGAAACAAACCTGCAACGCGCGTATGGCCTGCCGGTGCGTAAGATCCAGCTTGCGGATTACGCGTGCCCGGTGCTGGCACCGCTGTTTTCAATTCACCGCTAAAAAACCCGCATCGCGCAGGCAACGCTGCCCAACATCCATAAGAATGAAGGCATACAGTTTCTGCGCATTTTCACTCTCCGCCAGCCGTGCGACGTGGTAATCACAGCGAATATTCTGCGCTTGCGGAAGCTCAACCACGCGCAGAGAGTCGTCGTGCATTAACGCGGCGGCATAGTGCGCATAGCCAATAAACAGATCGGTCAGATCCTGTTGCAGTAACCATTTACTGGCGATCTCACCTGACGGAATGCTGAGCGAGTCACGCCCGCCTACCAGCTGCACAGCGCGGGATTTCAGTTGCTCACCGAGGCCGGGCTCAAGGCTGTTTAGATTATCAAACAGCTGCCAGGTGTAATCACCGGAAGGGTCGCAGCCTGGCGTGGAGGTTGCCAGACGTAAATCGGGGTTGCGCAGAAGCGTTAACGCATCGCCCTCGAGGTGGCGACGCGCGGTCAAAATTAATGTGTTACGAGCAAAAATCTGGCTTTCCCGCGCCAGCCCCTGCGCAATCAGCGTTTGTGGATGCT
>AGFS01039342.1_pt1 | contig 15479 bp, 14 predicted proteins | sample 305828 | NCBI WGS metagenome assembly AGFS01 (sample SAMN02954281, study PRJNA62041) | ant fungus garden metagenome | biome: terrestrial; feature: Atta colombica fungus garden; material: fungus garden; isolation source: Atta colombica fungus garden top | host: Atta colombica | place: Panama: Gamboa...
AACCGTAGGCGATCAATATCAGTAGTAGCGTCAGGATGTTATGCCAGGTGAGAAGGTAAAAACGCGCATAGCATGTGATTGCTGGTTGAGGGTTAAGGTTCTGCTGTATCCAGGGCAGCACCAGCATTGCCATCAGCAGAAGGTAGTAGCCGAAATCCGCGAACTGTCGATTTTGTTCCCAGTAATTCAGACCAATTATTTGCCACTTGAGCCAGCCCCCCATTCCCAGCACGGCAACAAATACCAGCGCCAGCCAGATCCACAGCCGTATCTGCTTAAACGACACCACGGTAAACAGCAGTATCGAAGAAAGCGCGATGGTTGCGGGTAGCCCGTAGAAAAACCAGCCGCTTATTCTGAGTGTAAGGCTATTTGATAACAGATAGCACACCAGCCCCAGGATTAACCCAGTGGCCATCATTCCCCAGCGCGTGGGGCGGGAAAGTTCAACGTTATCCATGTCGGTATCCACAAATTAGCAGTAAGCGCGATTATCGCATTACGCCTGATATCACGGTTGAAAAGTGTGGAAATTCGGAAAAGGGCTCAGCGAGGTGAATCGATTTTTTTCGATGAAAGGGTTACGTAATTTTCTTTCAGAAATGCGATTACATTCACATAAACATCGTATTTTAAACCATTTTTTAACCAATTAAGAACATTTACCCCAATTCAAGTCATTTTCCTGCCATAATCGGTGCCGCTTCGTGACAGGAGTCACAATGAATTCGTAAGTAGACGTTTTGTCGGGATACGTAAATCTATGAGCCTGGTCGCGGTCAACACCCCTAAAATACCCATAGAATTTGTAGCAATACAATTGGCTAAGGAGCAGTGAAATGCGCAATGGTTTAACTCCGCAGGATCTCAAGGCTTATGGTATCAACGACGCACAGGAGATTGTCTACAATCCGGATTACGACACGCTGTATCAGGAAGAACTTGATCCTAACCTGGAAGGTTACGAGCGTGGCGTCCTGACCAATCTTGGTGCTATCAACGTCGACACCGGTATCTTCACCGGCCGTTCACCGAAAGATAAATATATCGTCCGTGACGATACCACGCGTGATACCGTTTGGTGGTCTGATAAAGGCAAAGGAAAGAACGACAACAAGCCGCTCTCTCAGGAAACCTGGCAGCACCTGAAAGGACTCGTTTCAAAACAACTTTCTGGTAAGCGTCTGTTTATTATCGACGCTTTCTGTGGCGCGAACGAAGATACCCGTCTTTCCGTGCGCTTCATCACCGAAGTGGCCTGGCAGGCGCACTTTGTCAAAAACATGTTTATTCGCCCAACCGAAGAAGAGCTGGCAACCTTTAAACCAGACTTTATCGTGATGAACGGCGCGAAATGCACCAACCCGCAGTGGAAAGAACAGGGTCTGAACTCTGAGAACTTCATTGCCTTTAACCTGACCGAGCGCATTCAATTGATTGGCGGCACCTGGTACGGCGGCGAAATGAAAAAAGGGATGTTCTCTATCATGAACTACCTGCTGCCGCTGAAGGGCATCGCGTCAATGCACTGCTCGGCAAACGTTGGCGAGAAAGGCGATGTGGCGGTCTTCTTTGGTCTTTCCGGCACCGGCAAAACCACGCTATCCACCGACCCGAAACGTCGCCTGATTGGCGATGACGAGCACGGCTGGGATGACGATGGCGTCTTCAACTTCGAAGGCGGCTGCTACGCGAAAACCATCAAGCTTTCCAAAGAAGCGGAACCGGAAATCTACAACGCGATCCGCCGCGATGCGCTGCTGGAAAACGTGGTCGTACGCGCCGATGGCACCATCGATTTCGACGATAACTCGAAAACCGAGAACACCCGCGTTTCCTACCCGATTTATCACATCGATAATATCGTCAAGCCGATTTCCAAAGCGGGCCACGCGACCAAAGTTATCTTCCTGACGGCGGATGCGTTTGGCGTACTGCCACCGGTTTCTCGTCTGACCGCTGACCAGACGCAGTACCACTTCCTGTCTGGCTTTACCGCCAAACTGGCCGGTACCGAGCGTGGCGTCAACGAACCGACCCCAACCTTCTCCTCCTGCTTCGGCGCGGCATTCCTGTCGCTGCACCCGACGCAGTATGCGGAAGTGCTGGTGAAACGCATGAAAGCTTCTGGCGCGCAGGCGTACCTGGTCAACACCGGCTGGAACGGTACCGGCAAACGTATCTCTATCAAAGATACCCGCGCCATTATCGACGCCATCCTGAACGGTTCGCTGGATAACGCAGAAACCTTCACCCTGCCGATGTTCGATTTGCAGATCCCAACCGAGCTGCCGGGCGTGGATACGCATATTCTCGACCCGCGTAACACCTACGGTTCCCCGGAACAGTGGCAGGAAAAAGCCACCGCGCTGGCGAAACTGTTTATCGAGAACTTCGAGAAATATACCGATACCCCGGGCTGGTGCCGCGCTGGTAAGCGCTGGGCCAAAGCTGTAATCGGCTAGGTTAAACGTTGTAATCCCCCTTCCGTGAGGTTGGGGGATTTTTTTTTGGTAGGGTGTCCGCCTGTTGCCGGGGGCGCTGCGCTTGCCCGACCTACGACAGCCATTTTGTGTAGGCCTGATAAGCGAAGCGCCATCAGGCAATGTCGTCAGCGCTAACTCTCTTTCACCGGCCCATGCACATGCGCCACCGGAACCGGGAGCCAGGCGCGAATCAGCAGGCCGCCACGTTCGCTGGTGTCAATTTCCAGCAAACCGTTATGGTTGTCGATAATACGCTGTACGATTGCCAGCCCAAGCCCCGTGCCGCTGGTGCTGCGCGCGCTGTCGCCGCGCACAAACGGCTGGAACAGGTGCTTGCGTTGCTCGGGTTTAATTCCCGGGCCGTTATCTTCCACCTGGAACCAGGCGCGATTGAGTTCGCTGCCGCTGCTGACTTTGATCCAGCCGTTGCCGTAGCGCGCAGCGTTCACCACCATATTGGCCAGCGCGCGTTTGATGGAGAGCGGATGCATTCGCAGCAGAATTTCGCCAGCCTGCAAATCCGTTTCAATCTCGCGCTCATAACCACTTTCAGCGGCGATCACTTCGCCGAGCACCGCGTTGAGATCCGCCATCTCCATCGGCATCTCCTGGCCGGTGCGCAGGTAGTCGATGAACTGTTCGATGATCGCGTTGCACTCTTCGATATCTTTATTGATCGATTCCGCCAGATAGCCGTCCTGCTCGCCCATCATCTCCGTCGCCAGACGAATACGGGTGAGCGGCGTGCGCAGGTCGTGGCTGACGCCCGCCATCAGCAAGGTACGGTCATCGGGGCCAACGTGTTTCACGCCTGCGGCCATATGGTTAAAGGCGCGGGTTACCGAACGCACTTCCGACGCGCCATATTCGCGCAGCGGCGGCGGGATCATCCCTTTACCAACCTGTAGCGCGGCATGTTCGAGGTCAACCAAGGGTCGGTTCTGAATACGGATAAACAGCCACGCACCGCCTATTGCCAGCAGCATGATCGCGAGTGTGTATCGAAACAGCGGCGAGAAGTCACCCTGATGGATTTCGGTAAGAGGAACACGCACCCAGATGTTGGGAGACAACCAGGTTTTCAGCCAGACGACGGGCGAGCTTTTGTTAACCTCGACGCGCACTTCCGTCGGGCCACCCAGCTGCGTCGCCATCTGCTGGCTTAAAAATTCGTAATGCTGCGCCCAGCGCAGCCCCGCCTCTTCCGCCGCTTCATCGGAATAGAGCGAGATACCAAGTTCGCGGTAAATTTCGCGACGGAACGCAGGCGGCACCACCAGCTGCGTACCGTCCTCCAGCTCAAGTTTATCGGTCATCAGCATACGGACTTCGTAGGCGAGGACCTTATTAAACTGCTGGAGGCTTGGCAAAATCGCGAAGTTCAGCACCACAAGGTAGGTTGTCACCAGGCTGACAAACAGCAAGGTGACAATCAGCAACAACGTGCGGGCAAACGAACTTCGCGGTGAGAAGCGCAATCGCCTCATGCCTTAGAACCGTCCGGGACAAAGACGTAACCCAGGCCCCAAACGGTCTGGATATAGCGTGGATGGGCCGGATCTTCTTCCACCATGCGGCGCAGACGGGAGATCTGTACGTCGATGGAACGTTCCATGGCGGAGTACTCGCGACCGCGCGCCAGGTTCATCAGTTTATCGCGGGAGAGTGGTTCACGCGGATGGCTCACCAGCGCTTTCAGTACCGCAAATTCCCCGCTGGTCAGCGGCATCGGCTCGTCTTCACGGAACATTTCACGCGTACCGAGATTCAGTTTGAACTTACCGAAGGCAATCACCGCCTCTTCCTGAGAAGGCGCGCCCGGCAGTTCGTTCGCCTGACGACGCAGCACCGCACGAATACGGGCCAGCAGTTCACGCGGGTTGAACGGTTTAGGAATGTAGTCGTCAGCGCCGATTTCCAGGCCGACGATACGGTCAACTTCTTCGCCCTTCGCCGTTACCATGATGATCGGCATTGGGTTGCTTTGGCTACGCAGACGGCGGCAGATGGACAAACCGTCTTCGCCTGGCAGCATTAAATCCAGTACCATAAGATGGAAGGATTCGCGGGTTAACAGGCGATCCATCTGTTCGGCGTTGGCTACACTTCGAACCTGGAAACCCTGCTCGGTCAGATAACGTTCAAGCAGCGCACGCAGGCGCATGTCGTCATCGACCACCAGAATCTTATAATTCTCTTGCATTGTTTTACTCCCAAAGGTTCGCAACAATTATCAGTGCGTATTCTTAAAAAAGCGTAAGCCGGTCACCAGTTAAATCTGGTATAAATTCCAGGCTAAATTGTTACAAAGCATATTTTACAGCGGCTTAAGTATACATTTAATCATAAGACACATTATTCATCCTGTTGGACTCTTTTGTGCTTTCCAACAGGCCAGCAGAAGGCAGGAAACGCGGATGAAAACGCCTTTAATTACCCGTGAAGGGTATGAAAAACTGAAAAAAGAGATGGATTACCTCTGGCGCGAGGAACGCCCGGAAGTCACCAAAAAAGTGACCTGGGCTGCAAGTCTGGGCGATCGCAGTGAAAACGCCGATTACCAGTACAACAAAAAGCGCCTGCGTGAAATCGACCGCCGCGTGCGTTATCTCACCAAATGTCTGGAAAACCTGAAGATTGTCGATTATTCACCGCAGCAGGAAGGCAAAGTCTTCTTTGGCGCGTGGGTGGAAATTGAAAACGACGACGGCGATGTGAAGCGCTTTCGCATTGTCGGCTACGATGAAATCTTTGGTCGTAACGACTACATCTCGATTGATTCGCCGATGGCGCGCGGCCTGCTGAAAAAAGAGGTTGGCGACCTGGCCGTGGTGCAAACGCCCGCCGGTGAGGCGAGCTGGTACATCAATGAGATCGAATATGTGAAGTAGCGCGCCTGGAACAATCCGAGAGAATACGGTGGCGACTGGCATTTTTGCCGGTCAATCCGTATAACTATCCCCTGATTTTTTCGACCCAACAGATGACAACACCATGATGAATGATTCGCTCTGCCGCATTATTGCGGGTGAACTTCAGGCACGCGCAGAACAGGTGGAAGCCGCCGTTCGCCTGCTTGATGATGGGAATACCGTGCCGTTTATTGCACGTTATCGTAAGGAAGTCACCGGCGGTCTGGATGACACGCAGCTGCGTAATCTGGAATCCCGACTGGGCTATTTGCGTGAGCTGGAAGATCGTCGCCAGACCATTCTTAAGTCCATCAGCGAGCAAGGTAAACTCACCGAGTCGCTGGAAAAAGCCATCAACGGCACCCTCAGCAAAACCGAGCTTGAAGACCTTTACCTCCCGTATAAACAAAAACGTCGCACACGCGGGCAAATCGCCATTGAAGCCGGGCTGGAACCGCTGGCTGAGCTGCTGTGGAACGAGCCGTCTCATGACCCGGAAACGGAAGCCGCCAAATTTATCGACGCCGACAAAGGCGTGGCGGATACCAAAGCCGCGCTGGATGGCGCACGCTATATCCTGATGGAGCGTTTTGCTGAAGACGCGGGCCTGCTGGCGAAAGTGCGTGATTATCTGTGGAAAAACGCCCACATCGTGGCGACCGTGGTGGCAGGCAAAGAGGAAGAAGGCGCGAAATTCCGCGACTACTTCGACCATCACGAACCGATTTCTACCGTGCCGTCGCACCGCGCGCTGGCGATGTTCCGTGGCCGCAACGAAGGCATCCTGCAACTGTCGCTTAATGCCGACCCGCAGTTCGACGAGCCGCCGAAAGAGAGCCACGGCGAACAGATTATTATCGACCACCTCGGCCTGCGCCTGAACAACGCCCCGGCGGATAGCTGGCGCAAAGGCGTGGTGAGCTGGACGTGGCGCATCAAGGTGCTGATGCACCTGGAAACTGAACTGATGGGCACCGTGCGCGAGCGCGCGGAAGACGAAGCAATTAACGTCTTCGCCCGTAACCTGCACGACCTGTTGATGGCGGCACCTGCGGGTCTGCGCGCGACGATGGGCCTCGATCCGGGCCTGCGTACCGGTGTGAAAGTGGCTGTGGTCGATGCCACCGGCAAACTGGTCGCCACCGACACCATCTATCCACATACCGGTCAGGCAGCGAAAGCAGCCGTTGCAGTCGCGGCGCTGTGCGAGAAACATAACGTTGAGCTGGTCGCTATCGGTAACGGTACAGCCTCGCGCGAAACGGAGCGTTTCTTCCTCGACGTGCAGAAACAGTTCCCGAAAGTGACGGCGCAGAAAGTGATCGTCAGCGAAGCAGGGGCGTCCGTTTACTCGGCGTCTGAACTGGCGGCGCTGGAATTCCCGGACCTCGACGTTTCTCTGCGTGGCGCGGTCTCTATCGCCCGCCGTTTGCAGGACCCGCTCGCCGAGCTGGTGAAAATCGACCCGAAATCCATCGGCGTCGGCCAGTATCAGCACGACGTCAGCCAGACCTCGCTGGCGCGCAAGCTGGATGCGGTAGTGGAAGACTGCGTAAACGCCGTCGGCGTAGACCTGAATACCGCTTCCGTTCCGCTGTTGACTCGCGTGGCGGGCCTGACGCGCATGATGGCGCAGAATATTGTCAGCTGGCGCGATGAGAACGGTCAGTTCCAGAACCGTCAGCAACTGCTGAAAGTCAGCCGTCTGGGGCCGAAAGCGTTCGAGCAGTGCGCAGGCTTCCTGCGTATTAACCACGGCGACAACCCGCTGGATGCCTCTACGGTGCACCCGGAAGCGTATCCGGTGGTCGAGCGTATCCTGGCGCGGACTCAGCAGGCGCTGAAAGATCTGATGGGCAACAGCAGCGAGCTGCGTAACCTGAAGGCCTCTGAATTCACCGACGAGCGTTTCGGCGTGCCAACCGTCACCGATATCATCAAAGAGCTGGAAAAACCGGGCCGTGACCCGCGCCCTGAGTTTAAAACCGCGCGGTTCGCTGATGGCGTTGAGACCATGAACGACCTGCTGCCGGGGATGATTCTGGAAGGCGCGGTCACTAACGTCACCAACTTTGGTGCGTTTGTGGATATCGGCGTGCATCAGGATGGCCTGGTTCACATCTCGTCGCTGGCGGATAAGTTTGTGGAAGATCCGCACACGGTAGTGAAAGCCGGCGATATCGTGAAAGTGAAGGTGCTGGAAGTGGATCTGCCGCGTAAACGTATTGCGCTGACCATGCGTCTGGACGAGCAGCCGGGTGAAACCAACGCCCGTCGCGGCGGTAGCAGCAATGAACGCAACCAGGGCAATCGCCCGGCGGCCAAAGCAGCAAAACCACGCGGCCGCGATGCGCAGCCTGCGGGTAACAGCGCGATGATGGATGCGCTGGCGGCGGCGATGGGGAAAAAACGCTAACGCGTGCGGTTTGTGTTGCCGGGTGGCGCTGCGCTTACCCGGCCTATAAACCAGAAATGTCTGTGGGCCCGATAAACGTTATCGGGCTTTTTATTTTCGGAAAGTATATTAATGTTTTTAATTTAGCATTATTATCACCGCATTAACATTCGTCGAAATAAACAAACATACGGTTTACCCGAATTGTTTTGAGCCAAATCAACTTTGCACCACTTTATTCTCAGAAAGAACATCCGGTCACATTTTATCTATTGAAGATACAAACCATTCTCATTATCATCGTATTGTAGATTAATTAACCTCTCTCATGTTCGCGCGCCTTTCCGTTCGTTTCTGTTGAACCCGCGCGACAGTGACTCGCGATGAAATAAGTAGGCCCTATGCAATTTACTCCTGATAGTGCGTGGAAAATTACTGGCTTCTCCCGTGAAATCAGCCCGGCCTGGCGTCAGAAACTGCTGTCGCTCGGAATGCTGCCCGGCTCCTCTTTCCAGGTTGTACGTGTCGCACCTTTAGGCGACCCCATTCATATTGAAACGCGTCGAGTCAGTTTAGTCCTACGCAAAAAAGATTTGGAATTCCTCGATCTTGAATCCATTTCTCGTTAATCCGATTTAGCTGTTATAGAGTTCACAAAAAATGAAAAAACTAACCATTGGCTTAATTGGTAATCCTAATTCCGGCAAGACAACATTATTCAATCAATTAACCGGCGCACGTCAGCGCGTGGGGAACTGGTCCGGGGTGACGGTCGAGCGTAAAGAAGGGTCGTTTTCAACGACCGATCACAGCGTCACGCTGGTCGACCTGCCAGGGACTTACTCCCTGACCACCATCTCCTCGCAGACCTCGCTCGATGAGCAAATCGCCTGCCACTACATTTTAAGCGGCGACGCCGACTTACTGATTAACGTCGTCGATGCTTCTAACCTCGAGCGCAACCTCTACCTGACGCTGCAACTGCTCGAACTCGGTATTCCCTGCATCGTGGCGCTCAACATGCTCGATATCGCCGAGAAACAGCAAATCCGCATTGATATCGACGCCCTCTCTGCGCGTTTGGGTTGCCCGGTGGTTCCGCTGGTTTCCACGCGTGGCCGTGGGATCGACGCCCTGAAGCTGGCGGTCGACCGCTATCAAAGCAACGATGAGATTGAGCTGGTGCACTACGCTGCCCCGCTGCTGCGTGAAGCAGAGAATCTGGCGCGCGCGATGCCGGAAGCGATTCCGGAGAAACAGCGCCACTGGCTCGGTATGCAGATGCTGGAAGGCGATATCTATAGCCGCGCCTACGCAGGCGATGCGGCGGATAAACTCGATATCGCGCTGGCTAATCTGAACGACGAACTGGATGACCCTGCACTGCATATCGCCGATGCGCGTTATCAAAGCATCTCCGCCATTTGCGACAGCGTCAGTAACACGCTCACCGCCGAGCCAAGCCGCTTCACCGCTGCCGTGGATAAAATCGTACTCAACCGCGTGCTGGGGCTGCCGATCTTCCTGTTCGTGATGTACCTGATGTTTCTGCTGGCGATTAACATCGGCGGCGCATTGCAGCCTATTTTCGACGGTGGCTCGGTCGCTATCTTTATTCACGGCATTCAATGGGTTGGCGCAACGCTGCACTTCCCGGAATGGCTGACGATTTTCCTCGCCCAGGGGATTGGCGGCGGGCATCAACACCGTGCTGCCGCTGGTACCGCAAATCGGCATGATGTACCTGTTCCTCTCCTTCCTTGAGGACTCCGGCTACATGGCGCGTGCGGCGTTTGTTATGGACCGCCTGATGCAGTCGCTTGGCCTGCCCGGCAAATCCTTCGTGCCGCTGATTGTTGGTTTCGGCTGTAACGTCCCGTCGGTGATGGGCGCACGTACGCTGGACGCACCGCGTGAGCGTCTGATGACCATCATGATGGCGCCGTTTATGTCCTGCGGCGCACGTCTGGCGATCTTCGCCGTCTTCGCGGCGGCCTTCTTTGGTCAGCAGGGCGCGCTGGCGGTCTTCTCGCTTTACGTACTGGGCATCGTGATGGCAATTCTCACCGGTCTGATGCTCAAATACACCATCATGCGTGGTGAAGCCTCGCCGTTCGTGATGGAGCTGCCGGTTTATCACATCCCGCATCTGAAAAGCCTGTTTATCCAGACCTGGCAACGCCTGAAAGGCTTTGTGGTTCGCGCGGGTAAAGTCATCGTTATCGTCAGTATTTTCCTGAGCGCCCTGAACAGCTTCTCGCTGAGCGGCCAGGCGGTCGATAACATCAACGACTCGGCCCTTGCGTCAGTGAGCCGTCAGTTAACGCCGCTGCTGAAACCGATTGGCGTGCATGAAGATAACTGGCAGGCCGCGGTTGGCCTGTTTACCGGGGCGATGGCAAAAGAGGTGGTAGTCGGTACGTTGAACACCCTCTACACCGCTGAAAATATTCAGGAAGAAGATTTCGATCCGGCCACCTTTAGCCTGACCGACGAACTGCTGGGCGCAGCCGATGAAACCTGGCAGAGCCTGAAAGACACCTTCAGCCTGAGCGTGCTGGCGAACCCAATCGAAGCCAGTAAAGGCGACGGGGAAATGGCGACCGGCGCGATGGGCGTGATGAGCAGCAAATTTGGCAGCGCGGCGGCGGCCTACAGCTACCTGATTTTCGTCTGCTCTACATTCCGTGCATTTCGGTGATGGGTGCGATTGCCCGTGAGTCCAGCCGCGGCTGGATGGGCTTCTCGGTGCTGTGGGGGCTGAATATCGCTTACTCACTGTCGACGCTGTTTTATCAGGTCACCAGCTTCAAACAGCATCCGCAGTACAGCCTGGTGTGCATTCTGGCGGTGATTCTGTTTAACGTGATAGTGATTGGCGCGCTGCGCCGGGCACGTAGCCGTGTGGATGTGAATCTGCTGGCGACGCGCAAAACCGTTCACGCTCATGAAACCTCTGGCAGCTGCCACTAAGGAGAGGCGATGGCATCGTTAATTGAGGTTCGCGATATGCTGGCACTGCAAGGACGCATGGGGGCATCACAGCTCAGCGCGCAGTTACACACGCCGCAGCCGATGATCGATGCCATGCTCGAACGCCTGGAAGCGATGGGTAAAGCGCGTCGCGTGCAGGAAGACGCGGATGGTTGTCTGTCAGGGAGCTGTAAGCAGTGCCCGGAAGGGCGAGCCTGCCTGAGCGAATGGTGGGTATTGTGCTGATCTGCCCGGTGGCGCGTTGCTTACCGGGCCTACAAAATGGGCCAGAATCCGCTTATCCGTAGGCCGGATAAGCGCAGCGCCATCCGGCAAAAACGCCGACACCAATGACAAAGCGGGTCCGAAGACCCGCTTTTTTAATTACTTATAAACGTCTGCATTACCGTGCACGGTTTTCTCATTCTTTGAACCGGCGATAATCACATAGTACTTCCCGCCCAGCTCATCCGCTTTTTTCGACAAATCGCGCTTCGCATCCATCGGCGAGGTGGTACGCGAGGTGGTGATTTCGCCAACCTTAGTGAGATTCATCTTCGCGACATCTTCTTTCTGAATCTCTTTCGCCGCCAGCGCACCAAAAGAGAGCGAGCCCATAACCAGAGTCGCGACAATACCTGTAACGAGTTTCATAACGTTATCCCTATATAAGTTTTTGTTTTATATGCGGTACGCAACGGCTATCAACGCATTAAGAGCCTAATGGGATAGGCTCTAAGCGTACCGGCAGGATAAGTATTGTTCCGCTTCGAAACTTTTTCCATGTGGACGACAAAAATTAAATTTCAGCGTCAGCAAACTCGCGAATAACCTGAGAAAATTCATCCGGATGCGAGATAAACGGCGCATGGGCGGCTTTGGCAAAAAGGTACGATTCACTCTGCGGCCACAGGGCATCGAGTTGGGGCACTATTTTGCGCGGCACCAGGCCATCCAGTCGGCCATAAAGACGCAGGAAAGGTTTGTCCAGCGAGGTCAGCGCCTGACGCAAATCAGCGGTTTTCAGGATCTCCAGCCCGCCGTTGAGCGCATCGACGGTCGGCATCGGCAGCGACAGCACGGTACTTTTCAGCGCACGCGCATCCTGTCTGGCGCTTTCCGTGCCCAGGGTTTGCAGCGCGAGGAAGCGCTCAACGGTACGCTGAAAATCTTCACTCAGTTGCTGCTGGAAGCCCGCCAGAATCTCGGGCTTGATGCCGGCCCAGTCGTCCTGCGCGCAGAAACATGGCGATGATGCGACGGTAATCAGCGCCTGGACACGCTGCGGGTGCGTCAGGGCTATCTGACTTGCCACCAGCCCGCCGAGGCTCCAGCCTAACCAAATCGCCTGTTCAGGCGCCTGTTCCAGCACAAGCTCCGCCATCGCATCCAGCGACATTGCGCCGAAATCGCGGCTGCGGCCAAAGCCTGGCAGGTCGACAAGATGCAGCGTGAAATGCGCGCTCAGTTCCGGCGTTATGCAATCCCACACCTGCGCGTTCAGCCCCCATCCGTGCAGCAGCACAAGATGGCGATCTCCTTCACCTTTGGTTTGCCACCAAACGTTGTTCATCAGTTATTGTTCCCACATCCGACTTTCGAGGTGCAATATGCTAACAGTCCACAGCTTTTGCTGGCTATGCCAAATGCCGCTGGCGATTTCACGCTGGGGCGTCTGCTCCCGCTGCGCGCGAACATTATTCAACACACAACCGCGCTGCCCTCAGTGCGGGCTTCCGGCGGCGATCGGGCACCTCGTATGCGGGCGCTGCCTGCGTAAAGCGCCGCCCTGGAGCCGGTTAATAGCGGTGAATGATTATGTCCCGCCGCTCAGTCATTTGATTCATGAATTTAAATTCTGCGATAAGCCGGAGCTCGCCCCGATTCTGGCACGGCTCATGCTATTAAACGCGCGGCAAACATCGGGATTACCCCGGCCCGACCGGCTCATCAGCGTGCCGCTCTGGCAGCGGCGCCACTGGCGAAGGGGATTTAATCAGAGCGACCTGTTGTGTCAGGCGCTGGCGAAATGGCTTGGCTGCGCCTGGCATCCTTTTGCTCTTAAACGGGTGCGGAAAACCGCCACCCAGCACCAGCTCAGCGCGCGGTTACGCGCCCGCAACCTGAAAAATGCCTTCCGGCTTGAATTACCGGTGAAGGGGCTCCATATGGTGATTGTGGATGATGTCGTCACCACGGGCAGCACTGTCGCCGAAATTTCCCGCCTGCTTTTGCGAAACGGCGCGGCGAGCGTTCAGGTATGGTGCCTGTGTCGCACCTTGTAGACCCCCTCTGATGGGCGTATTATAACCAACTAAAGTAGTCAACTATTAGGCCAAAGCTATGATCCGTATTTCCGATGCTGCACAAGCGCACTTTGCCAAACTGCTGGTAAATCAGGAAGAAGGTACACAAATCCGCGTATTTGTTATCAATCCTGGCACGCCAAACGCAGAATGTGGCGTTTCTTATTGCCCGCCGGATGCGGTGGAAGCAAGTGACACTGCCCTGAAATTTGAACAACTCACCGCCTATGTCGATGAGCTGAGCGCACCGTATCTGGAAGATGCGGAAATTGATTTTGTTACCGATCAGCTGGGTTCTCAGCTGACCCTGAAAGCGCCAAACGCCAAAATGCGTAAAGTGTCTGACGATGCGCCGCTGATGGAGCGCGTTGAGTATATGATTCAGGCGCAGGTTAACCCGCAGCTGGCAGGCCACGGCGGCCGCGTAACGCTGATGGAAATCACCGACGAAGGCTACGCGATTCTGCAATTCGGCGGCGGCTGTAACGGTTGCTCGATGGTAGACGTGACGCTGAAAGAAGGGATTGAGAAGCAGCTGCTGGCTGAATTCCCGGAACTGAAAGGGGTTCGCGACCTGACTGAACACCAGCGCGGCGAACACTCTTACTACTAAGTTTTACCCCTTCCCTTTTGCCCGGTGGTGCTGCGCTTACCGGGCCTACGGTTTGTGCTCGCTGTTGCCCGATGCGCGTTGCTTATCGGGCCTACGTGCTGTGCAGATTTTGTAGGCCGGATAAGGCGTAAGCTGCATCCGGCAAATGCTTCACACCACACAAATCCATCCCCGTAATGTTACCGCGCAACATAGCTCGCAATTCTCTATACACATCTTTGCAAAAACCCGGCAAATAGTATGACATCCGTCTCAATTTTTACATTTATGCTGCCTGGGTAATTCTCACCCCGCATGTTACCCGTATCATCCGCCCCATAGCGTCGTCACGCAAATCAATAGCCAGCTATCCTTTAGCAGGGCAAAAGTGAGATTCCGACGCAATGAAGTGTGTCCACCCTCTCTGGGGACAATTGGACGTTGTCACTGAAACAATGACGTTACCCATATAAATTAAAGGCCAGGTGCATCATGCCATTAGTCATAGTAGCTATCGGGGTTATCCTGTTATTACTGCTGATGATCCGTTTTAAAATGAACGGCTTTATTGCCCTTATCCTGGTGGCGCTCGCCGTCGGGTTGATGCAGGGTATGCCGCTCGACAAAGTCATCGTCTCTATCAAAAACGGCGTAGGTGGAACCCTGGGCAGCCTTGCGCTGATTATGGGCTTCGGCGCAATGCTCGGGAAACTGCTGGCAGATTGCGGCGGTGCTCAGCGTATCGCCACCACGCTTATCGACAAGTTCGGTCGCAAAAACATTCAGTGGGCAGTGGTTCTGACCGGTTTCACCGTCGGTTTTGCGCTGTTCTATGAGGTTGGTTTCGTCCTGTTGCTGCCGCTGGTCTTCACCATCGCTGCTTCCGCGCGTATTCCGCTGCTGTATATCGGCGTACCGATGGCCGCCGCACTGTCCGTTACGCACGGCTTCCTGCCGCCACACCCGGGCCCGACCGCGATTGCAACCATCTTCCACGCAGACATGGGTAAAACCCTGCTGTACGGTACGCTGCTGGCAATTCCGACCGTGATCCTGGCAGGCCCGGTTTATGCGCGCTGCCTGAAAAGCATCGACAAGCCGATTCCGGAAGGTCTGCACAACCCGAAAACCTTCACCGAAGAAGAAATGCCTTCTTTCGGCGTGAGCGTCTGGACCGCTCTGGTGCCGGTTATCCTGATGGCCCTGCGCGCTATTGCAGAAATGGTGCTGCCGAAAGGCCATGCGGTGCTGCCGTACGCTGAATTCTTCGGCGACCCGGTAATGGCTACGCTGATTGCCGTACTGATTGCCGTATTCACATTCGGCCTGAACCGTGGTCGTAACATGGACCAGGTGAACGATACGCTGACTTCTTCCATCAAAATCATTGCCATGATGCTGTTGATCATTGGCGGTGGCGGTGCGTTTAAGCAGGTTCTGGTTGATAGCGGCGTGGACAAATACATCGCTTCAATGATGCATGGTTCCAGCGTTTCTCCGCTGCTGATGGCCTGGTCTATTGCCGCCGTGCTGCGTATCGCGCTGGGTTCTGCAACCGTTGCGGCCATCACTGCCGGTGGTATCGCAGCCCCGCTGATTGCCACCACGGGCGTAAGCCCTGAGCTGATGGTTATCGCGGTCGGTTCCGGTAGCGTTATCTTCTCTCACGTGAACGATCCAGGTTTCTGGCTGTTCAAAGAGTATTTCAACCTGACTATCGGCGAGACCATCAAGTCCTGGTCGATGCTGGAAACCATCATCTCCGTGTGTGGTCTGGTAGGTTGTCTGCTGCTGGGAATGGTTGTTTGATTTGAG
>AGFS01085675.1_pt1 | contig 15222 bp, 10 predicted proteins | sample 305828 | NCBI WGS metagenome assembly AGFS01 (sample SAMN02954281, study PRJNA62041) | ant fungus garden metagenome | biome: terrestrial; feature: Atta colombica fungus garden; material: fungus garden; isolation source: Atta colombica fungus garden top | host: Atta colombica | place: Panama: Gamboa...
TTCAGATAATCGCCGAGACGGGTAAGCACATCAGCGCCCTGGATATATTTCCCCGGCGATTGAATGATACGGTCCATAACAGTTCTCCCTTAGAGGTTGAGGTTACCAAACGCGTTTTTCCAGTCCTGCTCGAACTTCTCTATGGCTGACTCTACCGCTGGCGTACCGAGCATTTGTTGCGCTACATCTAAAGGAAGCGTGATCGCTTCGCATCCGGCCAGCAGGCAGTCCAGTGCCTGACGCGGCGTTTTAAAGCTGGCCGCCAGAACCCTGCTTTCTGGCGCATGCATTTCCAGCAGGGACTGCAGCTCCTGAACCGTGCGAATGCCATCTCCGCCCTGAGCGTCAATGCGGTTGACGTAAGGTGCGACATATCTGGCCCCTGCCAGCGCGGCCAATAAACCCTGTGCGGCGCTGTATACGGCGGTACCGAGAGTGGCGATCCCCTCTTTTTTCAACTGCTTAATCGCCGCAAGGCCTTCCGCCGTGACCGGAATTTTCACCACGATATCCGGGAGCGCGTTGCTAAGGCGTTTGGCTTCAGCCACCATGCCCTCGGCGTCCCGGCTCATGGTCTGGGCAAACAGGATGCCCTCTGGACCTATCGCTTTTTGCAGGCGCGGCAGCACGTCCCAGATGGATTCACGGCTGGCGGCGATAATGCTTGGGTTGGTGGTCACACCCGCAATCGGGAATATCCGCGCCAGGCGTTCAACTTCCGCAACGTTGGCGGTATCCAGATACAATTCCATGACTCTTCCTCGTTTACAGTTCTAATTCACGTTGCAGCAGGGTGGCGATAGCCTCGTCAGAGCTGGCGTTGACCAGCGTGCTGCGGAAATCTTCGTGCATAATGCGGCGCGCCAGGCGCGAGAAAATACGCATGTGCTGGTCACCCGCAGCATGCTTGTTAAGCGTGAGCATGATGATGAACTGCGCCTCTTCATCTCCCCACATGACCGGCGCTTTTAGGCGCGCAACGCTGATGGTGGATTGTTCAATATGTTCCGATTTGCTGTGGGGGATAGCGAAGCTGAAGCCAAGGCCCGTTGAAAACACGGCCTCACGCGCCCAGAGATCGGCCTCCAGCTTGCGTGGATAGCGGCAGCGCCCCGCCAGCAGCAGGTTGTCAGTCATGCCTTTCATGACCTCTTCTTTACTGTTCCAGTCGTTATCCAGTGAAATGCAGCGCGGCGTAATCAGCGGCGTGTCCTGCTGGTTCATGCGGAACTGCGCGAGAAGATGCTCCACCTCGAGCGACGTGCGGCACGCCATCGCCTGATTCAGGAGCTGGCGACAGGCGCGGCTATCAAGCTGCGCCAGACGCGCTTTAGTCGCCGGAATGGCGGGCGCTCCCATGCTGAGCTCGTCAAGCCCCAGCCCCACCAGAAGCGGCAGCACCGAGCCTTTTGCGCCTAATTCACCGCACAGTCCAATCCATTTCCCCTGGCGATGCACGGCCTGTACGGCGTAGTCCAGCGCGCGCAGGAAGGCCGGGTTCAGGCTGTTGTAGTGGCGCGTCACCTTGGCATTGTCGCGGTCGACGGCCAGCAGATACTGCGTCAGGTCATTGCTGCCGATGCTAAAGAAATCAATCTCTTCGCAGCACTGGTCGATGATGAACATGATCGAGGGAACTTCGAGCATGATGCCCAGCGGGATTTTTTCATCAAAAGGAACGTGCTCCGCGCGAAGCTGCTGTTTCGCTTCGGCGAGCTTTTCTTTCACCCACAGGATCTCTTCCATCGAGGAGATCATCGGGATCATGATCTTCAGGCTGCCGTGGGCGGAGGCGCGCAGGATCGCGCGCAGCTGGGTGGTGAAAAGCGTTGAAAACTCTTCATAAATACGCACGGCGCGGTAGCCGAGGAACGGGTTGTTCTCCGGCGGAATGTTAAGGTACTCCACCGGCTTATCGCCGCCGATATCCATGGTGCGCACGATGATGCTGCGCGCGTTCGCGCTTTCAAGCGCCTGGCAGAACAGGTTGTACAGCTCGTTTTCGCAGGGTGCGCTGGCGCGGTCCATGTAAAGCATTTCGGTCCGGAACAGCCCAACGCCTTCGGCACCGTTACCAAAAGCGGCCTGCGATTCTGCGGCATGGGCAATGTTGGCGGCAATTTCGATACGCAGCCCGTCGGCGGTTCGGGCCTCACGGTCCAGCCAGACGCGTTGCTGCTCGCGTATTGTCTCCTGAACCCGCGCTTCCTGCTGATAGTAGCGCGCGACCGCATCGCTGGCGTTCACCACAACCGCACCGGCGTTGCCATCCACAAAGACCGGCTGGTTGCGCCACGCCATCACGCTTTCGCCGTCAACGCCGACCAGAGTCGGAATGTTAAAGGAACGAGCAAGAATAACGGTGTGCGAGGTGGTTCCGCCGCTTTTCAACAGCAAACCCTTGAGCAAGGTTTTATCAAGCTCCAAAAACTGGCCGGGCGTGAGGTCATCTGCAATGCCTATGGTCGGCTGCGTCAGCTTGCCCGGAGCCGGGAAGCGCTGGTCGCCGTAAATCTGCTGCAGAAGCTGATAGCAAACGTCCCGCACGTCCAGCACGCGTTCCTGCAGATAGCTGCTGCTGGAGCGGGAAAATTCCTCGCAAAAATGATTCGCCGTGGCGATTATCGCCTGCGCGCAGCTCAGCCCCCGGTTAACGCCTGCAAGAAGATGCTGGCGCAGCGAGCTGTCCGTTGCCAGCGAACGATGTGCCTCGAGGATCGCGGTGGCGGTGCTGTCGCTGTCGAGCGCGCGCAGCGCAATGCTTTTCACCAGCAGGAGAAGGCCCTTATCCAGCGCCGACTGCTCCTCTTCCACGCTTTTCGCGTCGGGCAAATCCGTCAGCGCGTTGAGATCCAGCGAGGTGAGCAGGGTCAGGATGCCCTGGGCGCTGCCGCTGCACACGGGCAGGGCGCGAAACAGAGTGGGACGCAGGCGCGTCAGGGATTCTGGCAGCGGGTCAAGCTCGGTGGTGACGGCGGCCTCAAGCGGCGCGTCGCAGTGCGGGAACTCCTCGCGTAGCCACTGCTCGAGCCGCTGATGGGCGTGCTGTTCGTCGTCGCCGCTGATGACCAGACGACAGGCATCGCCTGACAGCGTATCGGTGCCAATCAGGGCCAGCGCGCTTTTCGCATCGCCCTTCCGATCCGTGCGCAGGTTGTGCCATTCAATTTGTGACATAAACGTATTGCACAGCGTCTCTACGTGACTTGCCGGACGCGCGTGAACACCGTTGGGCAATTCACAGGTAAATTCCACTACCAGAGCCATACACACTCCTGAAACCAAGGATCATTATTGCGGACAGCATACGAGTGCGGCGCTAACGCACGCCATGTGACAAATCTGCCAAAAGCTGGATAAATGTAATATCTCTCAAAAAGTGGGATTTGACTCACAGGTTATGGCGCTTCGCCTCTTTGAACAGCGGTTCGAAATGTCGAGGCGGATCGCATTTTTATTTCTACATTACAAAAATCCAGTAAATGGCCCTTTTGTCTCCTGTCCGGCCCCTTCGTGATTGCCTATTGTTTGCCACAACATCTTTATGGGTTTGGCCAGGAGCGACATATGAAAGAGTTGGTGCATATTCTCAAGAACACCCGGCAGCATTTAATGACGGGGGTGTCGCACATGATCCCGTTCGTTGTGGCGGGGGGCATTTTGCTGGCGGTTTCGGTCATGCTGTACGGCAAAGGCGCGGTACCGGATGCCGCAACCGACCCAAACCTCAAAAAACTGTTTGATATCGGCGTGGCGGGACTGACGCTGATGGTGCCCTTCCTCGCCGCCTATATCGGTTATTCCATTGCGGAGCGCGCGGCGCTGGCACCCTGCGCGATTGCAGCGTGGGTCGGGAACAGCTTCGGCGCTGGTTTCTTCGGCGCGATCATTGCCGGGATCCTCGGCGGGATTGTTGTCTGGTACCTCAAGAAGCTGCCGGTTCCTAAGGTCCTGCGCTCCGTTATGCCCATTTTCATCATTCCTGTCATCGGTACCTTTATCACCGCAGGCATCATGATGTGGGGACTGGGGGAGCCCGTCGGGGCGTTAACCACCGGCTTAACCCAGTGGCTGCAGGGAATGCAGCAGGGCAGCATTGTGGTCCTTGCCGTCATTATTGGCCTCATGCTGGCCTTCGATATGGGCGGCCCGATTAACAAAGTGGCCTATGCCTTCATGCTGATTTGCGTGGCCCAGGGCGTTTACACCGTGGTGGCGATTGCCGCGGTAGGGATTTGTGTGCCGCCTCTGGGCCTGGGGCTCGCGACGCTGATTAACCGCAAAAACTTTACTGGTGAAGAGCGTGAGGCTGGAAAAGCCGCGCTGGTTATGGGCTGTGTTGGCGTCACGGAAGGGGCGATTCCCTTCGCTGCCGCCGATCCCCTGCGCGTAATTCCGTCCATCATGCTCGGCTCCGCCTGCGGCGCGGTCACGGCAGCGGTGATGGGTGCGCAGTGTTACGCCGGGTGGGGCGGGCTGATTGTGCTACCCGTCGTGGAAGGCAAGCTGGGCTATATCGCGGCGGTCGCCGTAGGAGCAGTAGTGACTGCGATTAGCGTCAACGTGCTGAAGAGCCTTGCGCGCAAGAGTTCAAAGCAGGTCGAGGAAAAAGAGGATGACCTCGATCTGGATTTCGAAATTAACTGAGTGAGGAAGAGAACATGGCCCGAATTATTGCAGTAACAGCATGTCCGTCTGGCGTTGCCCATACCTATATGGCCGCTGAAGCCCTGGAGAGCGCGGCGAAAGCCAGAGGCTGGGAAGTTAAGGTCGAAACGCAGGGGTCGATTGGCCTTGAAAACGAACTGACCGCGGAAGACGTCGCCGCTGCGGATATGGTGATCCTGACCAAGGATATTGGCATCAAGTTTGAGGAGCGTTTTGCCGGTAAGACCATCGTGCGGGTCAACATCAGCGACGCCGTTAAGCGTGCCGACGCCATTATGAGCAAAATTGACGCCCACCTGGCACAAACCGCCTGACGCACTCCCGCCCCGATGGGGCGGGCTCGTTTTTACGTTACAGGAGTTCCCTCATGACGAATCGTACCCAGCGTTTAAAAGACGCGCTCTTTGCCAATCCGCGTGAAATCTCGCTCGAGCGCGCATTGCTCTACACCGACAGCCATCGGCAGACGGAAGGTGAGCCGGTCATCATCCGGCGTGCGAAAGCCACGGCGTACATTCTCGACCATGTGAAAATTGCGATTCGTGATGAGGAATTGATTGCCGGAAACCGCACCGTTAAGCCGCGCGCGGGCATTATGTCCCCGGAAATGGACCCTTACTGGCTGCTTAAGGAGCTGGATCAGTTTGCCACTCGTCCGCAGGATCGCTTCGGCATCAGCGAGGCGGATAAAAGGACCTATCGTGAGGTGCTGTATCCCTACTGGGAAAAGCGGTCGATGAAGGATTTCATCAACAGTCAGATGACGGATGACGTAAAGGCCGCGGTGGGAACGCAGATCTTTAGCATCAACCAGACGGATAAAGGGCAGGGGCATATCATTATTGATTACCCGCGACTGCTGAATAACGGACTGGGTGCGCTGGTGGCTGAAATGCGTGAGCACTGTGCCCGCGATGAACAGAACACCTTCTATGCGGCGGCGCTGATTCTGCTTGAAGCGTCCCAGCGGCATATTCTGCGCTATGCCGTCCTGGCCGAGGAGCTTGCTCAGCAGTGCGCCGCGCCTCGACGCGATGAATTGCTGAAGATTGCCGACATCTCCCGGCATAACGCGCAGAAAAAACCGCAAACTTTCTGGCAGGCGTGTCAGCTCTTCTGGTACATGAACGTCATTTTGCAATATGAATCTAACGCCAGTTCGCTTTCAATCGGCCGCTTTGACCAGTATATGCTGCCGTTTTACCAGGCGTCGCTTACGCAGGGGGAAGATCCGGCATTCCTCAAGGAACTGCTGGAATGCCTCTGGGTGAAGTGCAACGACGTGGTGCTGTTACGTTCGACCAGCAGCGCCCGCTATTTCGCAGGGTTCCCGACCGGTTATACCGCATTGTTGGGCGGGCTGACGGAGAACGGCCGCACCGCGGTGAACGTACTTTCCTTCCTGTGTCTTGATGCGTATCAGAACGTTAGGCTCCCTCAGCCGAACCTCGGCGTGCGGGTCAATGAGCTCATTGACCGATCGTTCTTGCTCAAAACCGCAGAGACAATCCGGATGGGAACCGGCATTCCGCAGATCTTTAACGATGAGGTGGTTGTGCCCGCGTTCCTGAACCGCGGCGTGTCGCTTGAGGATGCGCGCGATTACGCGGTCGTTGGCTGCGTAGAGCTGTCGATTCCGGGGAGAACCTACGGCCTGCACGATATCGCCATGTTTAATCTCCTGAAGGTGATGGAAATCGCCATGCAGGAAAACGAGGGCAATATCGGCCTGAGCTATGAAGGCCTGCTGGAGGATATCCGTGCCAAAATTAGCCACTACATTGCGCTGATGGTGGAAGGCAGCAACATCTGCGATATCGGCCATCGCGACTGGGCGCCCGTGCCGCTGCTCTCGTCTTTCATCAGCGATTGCCTCGAGACGGGTAAAGACATTACCGACGGCGGTGCTCGCTACAACTTCTCTGGCGTGCAGGGGATTGGCATCGCGAATCTGAGCGACTCGCTTCACGCCCTGAAAGGGCTGGTCTTTGAACAGCAGCGCTTAAGTTTTGACGAGCTGCTCGCCTTGTTAAAGGCCAACTTCGCGACGCCTGAAGGTGCAAAAGTGCGCGCGCGGCTGATCAATCGCTTTGAAAAATACGGCAATGATATCGACGAGGTCGACAATATCAGCGCCGATCTGCTGCGTCACTACTGTAAAGAGGTTGAAAGATACCGTAACCCTCGCGGGGGGCAGTTCACGCCGGGGTCGTATACCGTGTCGGCGCACGTACCGCTTGGCGCGGTGGTGGGGGCGACGCCGGACGGTCGCTTTGCGGGCGAGCAGCTGGCGGACGGCGGCCTCTCTCCGATGCTTGGGCAAGATATACAGGGCCCGACGGCGGTGCTGAAGTCAGTGAGCAAGCTGGATAACTATCTGTTATCTAACGGTACGCTGTTAAACGTAAAATTCACCCCCGCGACGCTGGAGGGCGATGCGGGGCTGCAAAAGCTGGCCGACTTCCTGCGTGGGTTTACCCAGCTTAAGCTGCAGCACATTCAGTTCAACGTGGTTAATGCGGACACGCTGCGTGAAGCGCAGCAGCGCCCTCAGGATTTTGCCGGGCTGGTGGTGCGCGTTGCCGGATACAGCGCCTTCTTTGTTGAGCTGTCGAAGGAGATCCAGGATGACATCATCCGTCGAACAGCGCATCAGCTGTGACGTTATCGAAACGCGCGCCCACGTGGCGCGTATTTTCAACATCCAGCGCTACTCGCTGAATGACGGCAGCGGCATCCGCACGGTGGTCTTTTTTAAGGGCTGCCCTCACCGATGCCCATGGTGCGCTAACCCGGAGTCGATCTCGCCTCAAATCGAAACGGTGCGCAGGGAAAGTAAATGCCTGCACTGTGCTCCCTGCCTGCGTGATGCCGATGAGTGTCCTTCCGGTGCGTTTGAGCGTATTGGTCGGGAAGTGACGCTGGATGAGCTTGAGCGCGAGGTGATGAAAGACGACATTTTCTTCCGCGCATCGGGCGGCGGCGTCACGCTTTCGGGCGGAGAAGTGTTGATGCAGGCCCCTTTCGCCACGCAGTTTTTACAAAGGCTGCGTCGCTACGGGGTAAATACGGCGATCGAAACCGCAGGGGATGCGCCGCTTTCGCGTCTGTTGCCTCTGGCTCGCCAGTGTGATGAAGTGCTTTTTGACCTGAAGATCATGGACGCCGAGCGGGCCCGCTCGGTCATAGCAATGAATTTGCCCAGAGTGCTGGATAATTTCATGCAGCTGGTCGCTGAGGGCGTAAACGTCATCCCCCGCGTGCCGCTCATTCCGGGCTATACGCTCAACGAAACGAACATGGCGCGCGTGCTGTCGTTTCTGCTCCCTTCCGGAATCAGGCAGCTGCATTTGCTGCCGTTCCACCAGTACGGCGAGCCAAAGTACCGTCTCCTTGGGCAGGCGTGGGGGATGGAGCATGTTGTTCCTCCGACCGAGGCGGAGATTGACACTATGCGCCACATGGCGGAACAAAAAGGATTCTGCGTCACGGTAGGAGGTTGAACATGACAGCAAACACGGGCCGCCATCTGGTGGCGGTCACCGCATGCGTCAGCGGGGTTGCACATACCTACATGGCTGCCGAGAGGTTAGAGAAGCTCTGCCAGCAGGAAAAATGGAGCGTGCTGATTGAGACGCAGGGCGCGCTGGGCGTTGAATGCGAGCTTACGGATGAAGATATTCGCCGCGCCGATGTCGCCTTACTCATCACCGATATTGAACTGGCTGGCAGTGAACGTTTTGACCATGCCCGTTACGTGAAGTGCGGCATTCACGCCTTCCTGCGCGATCCGCACAAGGTAATGGCGGCGGTGCGTAAAATGCTATCCGCACCGCAGCATACGCGCATCATTGTGGAGTAGCCGCTTTTTCGGTGAGCTGGCTATGATACTGGCGTCGGTACTCAGACGGCGAGCGCTCGGTATTTTTGCGGAATAAGCGACAGAAATAGTTACTGTCGACAAACCCGCAGGCATGCGCCACTTCTTTCACCTTCAAATCATATCCCTTCAGCAGCTGACGCGCGTGCTCCAGCCGGGTGTGGGTCAGGTATTCATTAAAGCCGACCGCGCCCGTTTTCTGAAACAGGTGTGAAAGGTAGTTGGGGGAAATGTAAAACGCCTGCGCAACCGACTCCCGGGTGAGCGGCGCGGCGTAGTGTTCATCAATGTACACGCGGATCGCTTCAAACAGCGCCTGGCTGCGGGAAGCGGTCTGAATCTGGCTTCCGAGCAGATCGACGCAGTGGCTAAGCAGGCTGGAAACAACCAGTCGGGCGGTTTGTTGTTCGTGAGGCTGCATCTGCATTTCGTGAAGCGTTTGCAGCAGGAAAGAACCGATGCGGGGTCCGCGGCGTGCAACGTTCTGCTTAGCGAGATTACGTACTTCAACGCCATCCCAGTATAAAAGACTAAATCCAAGCTGCTGTTTGCCAAACAGAATGCTCAGCGTGGTCGCAGGTTCCTGCCACTGCGGGTAGTTCCAGCCTCCGGCGGGGACGTAGAGAACATCGCGCTGCTGCAAGGCGGGAACGGCGCGATCTGCAATCGACCCCTTAATCACAATTTCCAGGCGGGGAAAATCGACCTGCAAGGCAAGTTCGGGGGCGGGAGCGTTGGTGTTTGCAAAGTGTACCTGGCGCAGCGGCGTTGTGCCGTTGATCAGGTCTGTCAGGATGTGGGCAATGTCGTGATGCATGGCGTGGATACCCGGGTATTGCCCGGCGGCGCGAGTGCTTGCCGGGCCTACGAAAAGCATATTGTAGGCCGGGTGAGCCTAAGCGCCACCCGGCAAAACCGATTAGCCGGTGTTACGCATACCCGCCGCAACGCCAGCAATCGTTACCATTAGCGCCTGCTCCACGCGAGGGTCCGGCTCCTGGCCTTCTTCCTCGGCGAGACGGGAGCGGTGCAGCAGCTCGGCCTGAAGCACGTTCAGCGGATCGGTATAAATGTTGCGCAGCTGAATGGACTCGGCAATCCACGGCAGGTCTTCCATCAGGTGGGAATCGTTGGCGATATCCAGCACCACCTTGATGTCGCCTTCCAGCAGCTCGCGCAGCTCTTTGCCCAGCGCCCACAACTCCGGTTTGACGAGGCGCTGATCGTAGTATTCCGCCAGCCACAGGTCGGCTTTTGAGAAGACCATTTCAAGCATACCCAGACGCGTTGAGAAGAACGGCCAGTCGCGGCACATGCTTTCCAGCTCGTTCTGCTTGCCGTCTTCTACCACCTTCTGCAGCGCGGCACCCGCGCCCAGCCAGGCGGGCAGCATCAGGCGGTTTTGCGTCCAGGCGAAAATCCACGGGATGGCGCGCAGGGATTCGACGCCGCCGGTTGGACGACGCTTGGCAGGACGTGAACCCAGCGGCAGTTTACCCAGCTCCTGTTCCGGCGTGGCGGAGCGGAAGTAAGGGACGAAGTCTTTGTTTTCACGCACGTAGCCGCGGTACAGATCGCAGGAGATATCCGACAGCTCGTCCATGATGCGGCACCAGGACTCTTTAGGCTCCGGCGGCGGCAGCAGGTTTGCTTCCAGAATGGCGCTGGTGTAGAGCGACAGGCTGCTGATGGTCACTTCCGGCAGGCCGTACTTGAAGCGGATCATTTCGCCCTGTTCGGTCACGCGCAGGCCGCCTTTCAGGCTTCCCGGCGGCTGAGAGAGCAGCGCCGCGTGCGCTGGCGCGCCGCCGCGGCCAATCGAACCGCCGCGGCCGTGGAACAGCGTCAGCTCAATGCCCGCTTTCTCGCAGGTTTTGATCAGCGCGTCCTGTGCCTGATATTGCGCCCACGATGCTGCCATCACGCCCGCGTCTTTTGCGGAGTCGGAATAGCCAATCATCACCATCTGTTTGCCCTGAATAAAGCCGCGATACCAGTCGATATTCAGAAGCTGGCTCATCACGTCGTTGGCGTTGTTCAGGTCGTCAAGGGTTTCGAACAGCGGGGCGACCGGCAGGGCATAGTCGATACCGGCCTCTTTTAGCAGGAGGTGTACGCCCAGCACGTCGGACGGCGTCTTCGCCATGGAGATCACATACGCGGCCACCGATCCTTTTGGCGCATCCACGATCGCCTTACAGGTGTTAAGCACTTCGCGGGTATCGTTGCTTGGTTCCCAGCTGCGCGGCAGCAGCGGACGCTTAGAGTTCAGTTCGCGGATCAAGAACGCCTGCTTGTCGGCTTCGGACCAGCTTTCATAGTCGCCGATGCCCAGATAGCGGGTCATTTCGCCCAGCGCTTCGGTGTGTCGAGTGCTCTCCTGACGCACGTCGATACGCACCAGCGGCACGCCGAAGCACTTCACGCGCCTGAGGGTATCGAGCAGCTCGCCGTTGGCGATAATGCCCATCCCGCAGGCCTGGAGCGATTTATAGCAAGCGTACAGCGGTTCCCAGAGCTGTTCGTTCTGGCTCAGCAGCCCTTCCGGCTTCGGCAGGCGCTGGCCCTTCAGGCGCGCTTCCAGCCAGGCCTGCGTGGCCATCAGCTGGCCGCGCAGTTTTTTCATCAGGTAGCGATACGGCTCGCTGGCGCCTTCTTCACCGGCCAGCTCGCGCAGTTCCGGCGTCGCTTCGACCATCGACAGCTCGGAGATCAGCACCTGAATATCCTTCAGGAACAGGTCGGTGGCTTTCCAGCGGCTCAGCAGCAGCACGTGGCGGGTAATTTCCGCGGTGACGTTCGGGTTGCCGTCGCGGTCGCCGCCCATCCAGGAGGTGAAGCGTACCGGCACAAAATCAACCGGCAGGCGGTAGCCCAGGTTCTCTTCCAACTGCTCGTTCAGCTCGCGAAGATAGTTCGGCACGCCTTCCCACAGGCTATTTTCGACCACCGCAAAGCCCCATTTGGCTTCATCGACGGGGCTTGGGCGATGCTTACGAATTTCATCGGTGTGCCAGGACTGGGCAATCAGTTGGCGCAGGCGGCGCATCAGCTGGTTGCGTTCGTAGTCGGCAATGTCTTTGTTATCCAGCTGCTTCAGGCAGTTGTTCACTTCCACCATTTTGTGGATCAGCGTACGACGGGTGATTTCAGTTGGGTGAGCGGTTAATACCAGTTCAAGCGAGAGGGATTCCACCGCTTTTTTGATGGTCGCTTCGTTGAGGTCTGGCTGCTCTTTGAGCTTTCTGAGCGTACGGGCAATCACTTCCGGGTTGCTGGCAGCCTCGCCGTTCGGCGAAATGCTGTGATACTGCTCGGCGGTGTTCGCGAGGTTCAGGAACTGGCTGAACGCGCGGGCGACGGGCAGCAGCTCATCGTTCGACAGGTTCTGCAAGGTGGTAAGCAGCTCCTGACGATTCGCCTCGTTACCGGCACGGGAAGATTTGGACAGCTTGCGGATGGTTTCAACGCGGTCGAGGATATTCTCCCCCAGGGCGTCTTTGATGGTATCTCCAAGCACTTTGCCGAGCATGCTGACATTACTACGCAACGCGGAATATTGTTCGTTCATAAAAACCCAGTCACCCCATCATTTTTGTTTATGCCCAGTCAAAAATCTTTTGGACATTATTTTGTCATCTCCCCTTATAAAGCCACGTAAAACCCCCGTCGTCAATTGCTGCGAAAACGGTTCAGCAATCGAATAAATGCGGGCAATTTACGAAATTTAATTCACTTCGCGCCAGATAAGTAATGCTTATGGAAATGTGATGAAGATCGCGGGGCTGACTGCACTCCCTGGCTCCTCCCTTTGAGGAAGGAGCCAGGTTTGCGCTATGGGGAGGGCGAGGATGACGGCGTAGAAACGACGCCTCCCGTCATTACCTGCTGCACCTGCTGTTTATCCATGTTTACCGCATTCAGCCTGCCGTTAACCGTCGGTTTTAGCGGCGCGCTGGCCTGCACGCTGCCGCTGGCCGTTAGCTGAAGGTTGCCATCGCCGCCGATGGGAAGCGCTGGCCATCCCCATTGTTGCAGGACGTTGAGCGGCACGCCGCGGCCGTTCAGGCTGACGGTGGTCTGGCGTTGCGCAAGCTGCGAAACCGTCGCCGTGGCTTCGAGGATCCCCTTCTCGGTAAAGGCGCTCAGCTCGGTGATGTTCACCGTTGCGGCGTTAGCGTTGAGCGCCAGCGACGGTCGACGCACGTCGACGCGGTTAAACGTTGCCGCCGCGCCGTTCAGCGTCGCGTTGCCGCCCCACACGCCCCACTGGCGATCTTTTGCCAGCTGCAGGTTAGCGCCGTATCCGTCCAGAGAGGTGATCTGCCACGGGAATGACGGATCGATGTCGATCACCAGGTTGCGGCTCAGGCCAAATTTTTTCAGCGTGACGCTGTTCAGCCATTCGGGAAGCGCGTCCATCCACAGCGTTTTCCAGTTCTCAGGCAGCGTGTATTCCAGCCCGGCGACGGCTACGTCATCCAGCACCAGCGCCTTGCCGTCGCGCAGCCAGCTGCCGGAAGTGCGCACCATGCCCCCTTCCCAGCGGGAGGTGAACTGGCGCAGCGCAATGCCCTTCGGGGAGAACTCCGCGTTCAGGATCGGATCGAAAAGATGCAGCGAGCCATAAATAAACTCGCTGGCATTCATCGACAGCCGCCCTTCGTTGCTCTGCCAGTCGCCTTTGCTGAGCGTGATATTGCGCAGGCTCAGGTCAAGATCGGTCACCGCCCAGTCCGGCCCCTGAAGGCGAGCGTCGGTCACTTCCAGACGACCAATTTGCAGTGAGGGAACGGTGTTCAGCGGCGCGAAGAAATCCAGCAGCGGCTTATCGCTTTGCAGGCGGATATCGTTCAGGCGCATCGTGTCGATTACCCAGCTTCCGTCGGCGTTGCGCTGAGCAGAACCCGTCAGCGATCCGCGCGCCATGTCGGCGCCGATGGTCTTCAGCACCACCTCTTTGCCGTTCAGCTGGCCTTCAATCAGCACGTTGGTGGCGGGCACGCCGTTGAGCGTCAGCGAACCTGCGCTCATCTGAATTTGCGCATTTTTGCCCAGCACGTTGCCCGCTTCCGGCTGCCATGGGCTCACGCCGCCCGTCACCTTCTGCGCGCTAAGATCCCACTCCGTATTCGGGCTGTTGAAAGCCATGCTATTGAGCTGGAGACGGTCGGCCTGGAAGGGCAGCGGGGCGGTCTGCGGTGAAAGATTCAGCGTGCCGTCATCGAGAGTGATGGTATCCATATGCAGCGGATCGGTGAGCTGGCGGCTGCTTAGGCCAATATCCACCTTTTTAGCGACCAGCGTGGCGGGCTTGCCGTCACGCCCAAAGGTGACGTTTTCCAGAATGAGGTGAGATGGCGATGAAAAACGGTGATCCATCAGGTCGAAATTGAGCTCGTAATCGGTATTTACCGTTATCCAGCTGCTAACCTGCGCCGCTCCCCAGCGTGTCTGAATCAGAAAATAGAACGCCAGCACCACGACGAGCAGGGCGATCAGAAGATATACAATAAGCTTTCCAATAAATTTCATGGTCTTCCATCCCGTGAAACGCACATAGGTGAGTTATGCACGATTTATGCGCAATCCTCAAGGCGGGAATGGTGTAAAGAGATGTCGCGGCAGGCATTGACAGCCTGCCGCGATGGCGATCAGCTTTTCTCTGGCGGGAAGACGAGGTTCAGCACGATGGCCGTGATGCCGCCAGCGGCGATACCGGAAGAGAGCAGGTTTTTCACCCAGTCAGGGGCAAACTGCAGGATCAGCGGCTGCTGAGAAACGCCCAGGCCCACGGCCAGAGACAGTGCGATAATCATGATGGCGCGACGGTTCAGCGGCTCGCGGGAGACGATGCGCACGCCGGACGCGGCGATAGTGCCGAACATGACCAGCGTGGCGCCGCCCAGAACGGGCTCGGGAATGTGCTGCACAAACCCGCTGACCGCCGGGAACAGGCCCAGCACGATCAGCATCAGCGCTACCACAAATCCGACGTAGCGGCTGGCAACGCCGGTCAGCTGGATCACGCCGTTGTTCTGGCCGAAACACGAGTTCGGGAAGGTGTTGAACACCGCTGAAACAAAGGAGTTCAGGCCATTTGCCAGCACGCCACCTTTCAGGCGCTTCATGTAAAGCGGGCCAGATACCGGCTGCTCGGAGACGTCCGACGTGGCCGTGATGTCGCCGATGGTTTCGAGCGAGGTGATCATAAAGACCAGCATCAGCGGCAGCAGCAGGCTCCAGTCGATGCCCAGACCGTAATAGAGCGGCGTGGGAACGGTAATCAGCGCGCCGTTGGTGGGCGCGGTATTTTCCGGCAGCATGCCCAGCGCCCATGCCAGCAGATAGCCGGCCGCCATGGCGATAACCAGAGACGCCACGCGCAGGTAGGGATTGCGCTGGCGGTTAAGCAGGATGATGATCCCCAGCACTACGCCCGCGAGCAGCAGGTTTTTCGGCGCGCCGAAGGTGTGGTCGCTCATCGCCGCATAGCCGCCGCCGATGGACGTTAAGCCAACCTGAATCAGCGACAGGCCGATGATCATCACCACCACGCCGGACACCAGCGGCGTTATCACGCGGCGAGCCAGGTGCAGCACGCGGGAGATGACCATCTCCGTGCAGCTTGCCAGCATCAGCGTGCCGAACAGCGCCGCCATCATGGTCGGAAC
>AGFS01086715.1_pt1 | contig 15183 bp, 17 predicted proteins | sample 305828 | NCBI WGS metagenome assembly AGFS01 (sample SAMN02954281, study PRJNA62041) | ant fungus garden metagenome | biome: terrestrial; feature: Atta colombica fungus garden; material: fungus garden; isolation source: Atta colombica fungus garden top | host: Atta colombica | place: Panama: Gamboa...
CACATTTTATTCAGTCTGTGTAAGCTTAAATTGCCCTGAAGCACTTTCTACTAAGGAGAATCGAGCACCATAACGAACGGAATCGTTTTTACCAGACACCTTTAGTGCAACATCATATTCTCCAGCTTGCCATGTAATACCACTCCATTGGTGACACTGCTGGCTATTTAACATCGCGGTAGGGCTGAACGTCGCTGGCGGTGATATTGGTTTCCATTCATTGGCCGTTTTTTTTCATAATGGTGGGCGAAGAACTAGTGATAGGCGCTTCCAGCCCTGAGTTAGCGGGGAGAGCAAAACAAGGTTCATTGTTTTTTAGTGTTACTGAAAACGTCTGATATTGTGCCGGGTGAGGTACACAGGCGTTTATCATGATTGTGAACGCCAATATAATAAAAAATTTACTCATAACCATGTCCGCCGATCTTTAGGGTTTTTAATAAACAAAGATAACGCCTGTAAATATTTATCTCTTAGATTTGGCCCAATAATCCCCTCAAAACCTGTGATGTTTACAAAATCGCCCAAGCCGTAATTAATTAGATAATAATAATCTGAAATTATAGAGGCCTGCTGTTCCATACCAAAGTTCGACAATTTCTTGTTTGGAGGTAAAGAGTAATTATAACTCACTGCCCAACTGAATACCCCTCTGGTTCGAACATTCATTCCAATCTGATGCTGCAAAACATGAACCATCTCGTGTATGAACCAGTGCTTATATCGAGGAGGCTCTGTTGAAAAATCATCACGATAATGCGGCTCTCGGAAATACATTTCACCATTAGGTGTCATTGCAACATTATTTGATTGCATGTTAAATGGTAAGTAACTTTTATTATGTACTTTAATTTCAGAATATTTTATTGCGCCGCCAAAAACCAAACGTGCCAATGCTATCTCGCCGATAGTAAGAGAACGAAAACCCCCTTCCTGCAAATTTGCCATGTATCCTTCCTCCTTGATTGAGAATGGCCGGGGAAAATCCCCGGCACGTAGGCAATTATGCTTCTTTATTTTCTTTGATATTCCAGCCGGCGCTGCTTTCTGCCCCTTTACCGCCAGCGGAAGTCTGCTCCCAGTACTGCTGTTTCACTTTCGCCGCCTGGAAGGCATAGGTTACGCCAACGGTGTCGCCGTTATCGGCGCCGGTGTACTGCACGGAAGTCACCAGTACATCTTCGAGGGTGATTCGCGCATATTCAACCTGCTGACCACCGGCTTTGCAGACCGAAAGTTCAACTTTGGTCAGGTGCTTGCCGCTGGAGCAGTGCTTCAGAATCGCGGTGGTGGATTTGTCGATCAGCGCATTTACGTGCAGGTCGTTGAAATTCACTTTACCCGCACCGCCACCGCCGCCCACGCTCATATTACCCGGCTGGGATGCGCCCCAGGAAAAAGAGGTAATATCAGTCCAACCGGTGTGATTAGAATCTTTTGATTCACCGGTTACACCCTCGACCTTCAGAAACATATCAATAGCCATAATATCTACTCTTCGTTAATGAAAATTATTGCTTTCGAAAAAGCACTTATATGGCAAACAGGAAAGCATGGGGCTGAATAAAACCATCCATATTTTACTATTGCCTCAAGCCTGACGAGTTAAACCGTACAGACCACTTCAGAATAGCCGCATTATGACAGCAACTACTCTAAGTTCCCTTCTGTCGCTCAGTATTTCGGACAGGTGCTAGACAACTAATACCTGGTTAATCTAGAATAAATCCAACCAACTACAGCAAAAAAGGATTGATGAATGAAAAAAGCGCTATCGGTAGCATTGATAATTATACTTTCAATTATTGGCATATTTTCTCTTGTCAATATTTTTCAATCATTATGGTATATTATTTCGCTTGAATCATTCAATACAATAAATATTGGACTGCTTGTCGGAAAAATAATCTTCACCGCCCTTGTTTTTATGGGGGTTCGTATTTTAATAAAATTGTGTCGCGCATCACAACTTTGATTTTACCCTCTCTGCGAAATAGTATATGGCGAGAGATGCGATAATAAGCAACATCAAAAGAAACACATTTTTCGCCAGCGCTACAATATCACCACCCCAGTCACATACAAAAATATAATAACCTAGAGTTGTAAAAAATAGAATGAATGAAAAAATCAAAAGAATATAAACACATAAGTATTTAATGATTTTATTTAACACGACCAACCCCTGATAGGAAATGGTTGAATATTTCTTTATCTATAGCGCCATGAGCTTGTTGGTAGTTGATTGCAATGATAAATGGCTTAATATTATCCTCAACCAGAAAATATAATAAATCTAAATCACCAATTCCTCGCAATTGATTATAAATCTCTTTGTTTAAATTGCGTAGCTCATATGATGTATAAATGGACCTCGAAATAGACGCCCCCACACTTAATACTCCAGTCACACCTACGGACACTAAAAAACGAGGAATTATTTTAGAAATAAACAACGAAACCAACTCGTTCACAAATGCCATTTTGAAAGCAATGCCACCAACTTGCGAACCCCCAACTTTTATCAGAAGTTCTCTCGATTGTTCTTCGGAAAGACCACATAAATAACGTTTTATCACCACATTCACTAATCTGCGTACTTCTTCTGAAGTTACACCTTTTTTAATGAGGCTGATAAGCCTGATTTTATCGGTTTCATTGCGCCAGCGATGATCAGAGTCTAGAAAATCTTTAGACAACATCCAAAGATCTTCTGGAATAGACATGAAGCCACTAATCGTGCTGTTAGCAAAAATCTCAATACTGCTTTTTTTGCCAGAGTCAAAAATTTTCAACATACCATCGGCGATTTGTTTCGGCGTACTCATTCCCAAATTCGAATCTCCCTGTCGTTAATTATGTATCTCAACATAATTGTCCATTGAATAGCAGGAATGCAAAGTTGAAATTAATGCTAGTTATCCTGACTCCAGGTTTTATTAGGATCACCGATGATTATCTGCGAAGTTAATTTATCCAGTTCCGTACTATGATAAAGGCGCAAACAATTTAAGGTAACGCCCTGAGTTGCGGGTTGTCTCTCGGAATGAAAGCCATTGGTGGCACTTTTGTATTTAGTAATAATGGCGTTAATTTTGTCATTACCGTTTTCAATATCGAAAGGCACCCACTCCAGCAACGCATTGCTACTGCGCGCAGCATCCACAGAAAACTGACTTTTATCACCGGCTACCTGCGCCAGACAGCGGGATAAAACCACGTCTTTAACAACCTGCTTCTAGGGTAGCTGTTTAACAAACAATACCGGGTCGTCCCAAGCATAAGCCGACGCACTGCTAGCAAGCAGCAGACTGATAATGATTCTGTTCATGGCAACTCCCAAAAATTGGCTTTGGTTGCTACCTCAATTCCCAAAATTCATCATGTTGTCGCCAGGGAAGCCTCATGACGTCGCTCCCTTTTTGCAAGGCAACTCCTTCGCCAACGCTTCGGTAATCAGCATCGCCGCAGGCTGTTTAATTCGCTCGTCGGGCAGCTTTTTGAAATAGCTGTAGACGCTTTCTCGAAGCGATCCCGGCAGTGCCTGCTGATAACCGCACCAGGCTTTACCTTCTGTTGCATCCATCACGCCAAGCAGATACATATTGGCCTTTAACTGCTGCTGGGTATTGTCTTGTGCCAGCCAGGCCTTGAGAAACTTTTCGCCGCTCAACCGCACATCATTACGTGATAGTTGATTGGGATCGCGCAGTAAATTGGCGGAATCTTCAGCCGCCTGGACGACAGTAAATGGCATCAGTACTGTGAGCAGTCCCAGCGTGCAGAGTGGTAATAATTTCATTTCTTTACCTTCTTCCATGGCGTGGTAGCTGCCGGGAGTTCCCTCCCGGCGGCATCATATTACGCTTCCTTGGTTTTCAGCGACGGCAGCTTGGAAACCAGACGCAGCGACACGGTAAGCCCTTCCAGCTGGTAGTGCGGACGCAGGAAGAACTTCGCGGTGTAGTAACCCGGGTTGTCTTCGATCTCCGCTACCTGCACTTCAGCGGCCGCCAGCGGTTTGCGCGCTTTGGTCTCCTGCGACGAGTTAGCCGGATCGCCATCGACATAGTTCATCACCCAGTCGTTCAGCCAGCGTTCCATGTCATCGCGCTCGCGGAAGGAGCCGATTTTGTCGCGCACAATGCACTTCAGGTAGTGAGCAAAACGGCAGCAGGCGAACAAGTACGGCAGACGCGCAGCCAGACGTGCGTTAGCCGTGGCGTCGGCATCATGATATTCCGCCGGTTTCTGCAACGACTGCGCGCCGATAAAGGCGGCAAAGTCGGAGTTTTTGCGATGGATCAACGGCATAAAGCCGTTTTTCGCCAGCTCCGCCTCGCGGCGATCGCTGATGGCGATCTCGGTCGGGCATTTCATGTCCACGCCGCCATCGTCGCTTGGGAAGGTGTGGCAAGGCAGATTTTCCACCGCGCCGCCGGATTCCACGCCGCGAATGGAGGTGCACCAGCCAAACTCTTTGAACGAGCGGTTAATGTTCGCCGCCATCGCATACGCCGAGTTGGCCCACGCGTAATTGTTGTGATCCGCGCCGTCGGTCTGCTCTTCAAAATCAAAACTGTCCACCGGGTTGGTTCGAATCCCATAAGGCAGGCGCGACAGGAAGCGCGGCATCACCAGCCCCAGATAACGCGCGTCTTCCGACTCGCGCAGCGAACGCCAGGCGGCATATTCGGTATTCTGGAAGATTTTGGTGAGGTCGCGCGGGTTCGCCAGCTCCTGCCAGGACTCCATCTGCATCACTTCCGGTGCGGTACCGGTAATAAACGGACAGTGCGCAGCCGATCCGATACGCGCCATTTCGCCCAGTAATTCCACATCCTGCGGACTATGGTCGAAATAGTAATCGCCGACGATGCAGCCGAATGGCTCGCCGCCAAACTGGCCGTACTCCTGTTCATAAATTTTCTTAAAGATCGGGCTCTGGTCCCAGCCCACCCCTTTGTAACGCTTCAGAGTGCGCCCCAGCTCCTGCTTGGAGATGCTCATAAAGCGGATTTTCAGCATTTCGTCGGTTTCGCTGTTGTTGACCAGGTAGCTCAGGCCGCGCCATGCGCTTTCCAGTTTCTGGAACTCGTCATGATGCAGGATCTGGTTCACCTGCCGCGACAGCTGCTCATCGATACCGGCAATCAGGTTCTGGATGGTGCGATAGGTGTCGTTGGAAAACGTGACGGTGTTTTCCAGCGCCTGCTGCGCGAGGGTTTTTACCGCGTTTTCAACGGCGGAACGCGCCTGGTCGGTTTTCGGGCGAAACTCTTTGTTCAGCAGCGCGCTGAATTCATCCTGGCTAAAGGCCTGGCTGGACTGCTGCTCATGTTGTTGAGTCGGGTTGCTCATCGATTACTCCTCGCTACCTTTCGCACTGTCGTCTTGTTTCGGCATCTGGCTCAACGATTTGAGCAGCGTCGGATCCTGCAAAATTTTAGCAATTAGCTCTTCCGCGCCGTTTTTACCGTCCATATAGGTGAGCAGATTCGAAAGCTGGGTACGGGCTTCCAGCAGTTTGTTCAGCGGCTCCACTTTGCGGGCCACGGCATCCGGCAGGAAGTCGTCCATGCTGTCGAAGGTTAAATCGACGTTCAGTTTGCCTTCGTTGGTCAGCGTATTGTCGACCTGGAAAGCGACGCGCGGTTTCAGCGCTTTCATACGTTCGTCGAAGTTATCAATATCGATGTCGAGGAACTTACGTTCATCGACCGCCGGTTGATTGTCGACCGGTTTACCCACCAGATCCGCCATCACCCCCATTACAAACGGAAGCTGGATTTTGCGTTCCGCACCATAAATCTCTACGTCGTACTCGATCTGTACGCGGGGCGCACGGTTGCGTGCGATAAATTTCTGCCCACTTTTACTTATTGCCATGATGTTCTCCATCGAAGATGCGCGGTAAAGGTTGAGCGCCAGACCTTATGCCTGTCGCCATAATGTCCGGACGCGTCAGTCGCGACGTCCAAAAATGTTTTCCAGTTGATGAACGCCGTCCGGCGCTAAATCGCGGATGATGTCCATAAAATCCAGCTCAATCAGCCGCTGTACCCGTTCAATCATCAGCGGCGCGGGGTGACTCGGTTCGTGCTGGGCGAAGTACTGTTTTACTTTTTCCAGCATCTGCTGCGCCTCGGCGCGGCTGCTGATTTGCGCGCTGCGCCAGTCAACGGCAGACGGCGGCGGCGCGTTGGGAATCGCTTGATGTTCACTCACGGCACTCTCCTCGCGGGACGCGTGAAAGGACGAAATATCGGTTATCTGGCAGGCGCCGGCGACGATACCGACGGTCTTCTGCAGTTGTTCCATTTCCGGCACGCCGCTTTCACCCAGACAATCGCTTAATATTTCGCGGATGGTCTGCAAGCGCTGGTGAATGGCGAGGATGGCGTCAATCCCCGGCTGTCCGCCGCGGGCCAGTTCATCAATCAATCGCGAACGGCCGCCGGGATAATCCGCGCATTCGGTTTTACTGCCATCGAGCAGCGCCTGCGCATCGCGCAATAGCAGTTCATCGCCATTACTGCGTAACAACACGGCATTGCGTAACGCGCTGGTCAGCGCTGATTTGTCACTTAGCCCCGCGAGCGCATTGATACGGTAAAACGGATCAGTTTCGCCATACTCTTCCAGCAGCGGATAGATAGGCTGCCAGTAAAGCGACAGCGCCTGTTGCACCAGCAGCAGGCCATCCGCGTAACCACTCAGGCCGCGGCGTTTTGTCCACGCCTGAGTCAGCGCCAGCATGACGCGCAAATCTTTGGTGCGGCTAAGTAGCCCAGCCGCCAGCTTTTCTACCGTCGTCCAGTCAGCGGGTTCCGCCGGGATAATGGTGTCGCCGAACTGCTGCTCGGCTTTACCCTGCATCGCTTGTTCCATTGCCTGGAAATCGGCGTCATATTCGAGGTTTTCACCGCAGGGCTGCTCCGCGCTAACCGGAGCAAGGAATTCATCAATATTCATGGCCTACCTGCTTATTCAAACATCGGCGGATACAGACCGTGACGGCCCGGCCTCGCGCCCCCGGCGGGATCAAACAGCAGCGTGAACAGCTGGCCGGTCAAATTACCGCTATGGACGTGGGTATAGAGCGGATAACCATCGGCGCGGTTGGTCCACCAAAAACTGGTCTGACGCTGCGGATCAAAACAGTCCGCCGCCTGCTGCCAGCCCAGGGAGCTTTGCCCATCTTGCTGATAACCAATCACGTCGAGTATTTCCGAACGCTTTTCCGCCTCTACCAGCTTTGGCGCTGGAATAGCGAGTAGCGCCTGGTCAAGTTGTTCAGCGGAAAAACCATTACGTACCGCATGCAGCAGCGTTCTGCCCACCTGCTGATACCACTCTCCGGCCTGAGTGAGGATCGAAGGCGACCACTCCAGCGGGTTGAAGGCCATTTGCGCGCAGATAGGATACTGGCGACCTACCCGGTCGCGCCCTGGGATCAGACACCCCATCTGCACCATCTGCCCGCTCAACATCGGCGGAACGATAAAGTTCCATACCGGCGCGTTGCTGAACTGGCGTTCGCCGCTGCGCTGTTGCTCCTGTTGCCAGGCCATCAGCCCAACCTGAAACCATTGCGACCACTGGCGAACCAGCATGTCCGGAAATCGACGTTGCAAAAAATCGCCGGTACTGGGGAGTTTCCCGTACCAGCTCATCGCAGGGGCGTGAGTCATTCGGCTTTCCTTGCGGTTATGGACATGAGAAACGGGGAAGCTGGAACGGATTGCGGATACTGTTCGGCGCAAACTCCAGCGTGACCTGGTAACCATCGACATTAAACGTTGCCTGACGGCTCAAACTGCTGCTGCCGGGCGCGGTGCGCGCCTTATCAAAAAAGCGGTTCAGCGCCCATGAGCCGCTGGTCACCAGCGTCGAGGTGGTACCATCGGCCAGACCGAGTTGCATACGCACCTGGTTGGTGCCGCCCGGCCCCGGCCAGCTCATCATTTGCACCGCCTGCGGACCGTGGCTATAGCGCAACTGCTGGCCATCAACATCCAGCGTCAGGTTGAGGATCCGGTTGTCCATGCTGATGGTGCGCACCGTCACTTTAAATGACGGCGTGGTCGCGCCATTGGCAAAGAACGCGTCGCGGATCGATTGCGCCTGCTGGAAAGGCCTTAATAACCCTTCACTACCCGGCAATGTTTTGCCATCGATACCGGGCATAAAACGCCAGCTGGACTGCGTGGTATCGACTTTATTGGTCAGGTTGTCACGGAAGAAGGTATCCATCATGCCGGTGCCCGGCGCGAACATACGCGCCAGATCGTCCGGCGTGACTTCACTACTGGCGCTGCGAACCAGCGGATAGCGCCCGGCGATAGCCTGGCGGCAGAATCCGCCGACTTCAACGTTAATCCGTTTACGTACGTTATCGAGATCGCGGCGCTGGGTATCACTGCTGGCGCCGACCGCCATTTTGCTGAACATGGTTTGCAGTCCGCCAGGTAAGCGCCCGGCGCTGGCCTGTAGACGGCTAATCGCGTCGCCGCCCGGCGGTTGCATACCGCTGTTGGCGGCATCCTGTACCGCGGTCAAGTAGCGATAAAGTTCATCGATCTGTTTGAGGAAATCGTCGAACACAATCGTTTTGCCGCCCTTTTCCAACGGCTGCGCCAGTTCGATCAGCGGCGCGTAGTGTTCCGTTACCAGCTGTTCCGGCGTCTGGCTAAGCGCCGCGCCCTGGGTTGTGCCGCCCTCATCATGGCGGAAAAGCGCTTCCAGCGTTCGGGTAGCGCGGTTGCCCTGCTCGGCTGAGTTTTCGCTTTTAACCGTATCCGGCTCGGCGCGCGCCAGGTTCAGCACCTGACTCAGGTTGATAACCAGACGACGCAGCGGCGAGTTACTGGCGGAAAGCAGGCGCGCGGTGTTGATCCGCGATGACAGATCGGCGCTATTGTTGAGCTGAATATCGGCAAGGAAGCGATCCCAGTTGGCGATAAAATCACGCATATAGAGCTGGCGGACGGCGTTATCGGTTTGCTGTTTATCTTCCGACGCGCTGGCGGCGCCCAGCACCCAGATATCATCTTCATGCAGCGCGCTGGTCACGTTATCGATCTGTTTATTGAACACCTGCCAGTAGCCATCTGGCGTGTACAGGCCGGGAACGCCCTCAGCGATCGGCGTACCGCTTTTACGCGAGAACACCAGTTCGCTCTGCGGCCCGCCGAGCGTCGCCAGCGATACCGCTTTCAGATTGTCATCATGCTCAAGTAGACGTTTCAGACGACCGTACACTCTTGAGGAGAGCGGCTGCTGGTTAATCAACGCTCGCTCACGGGCGATCAGCGCATCATCCCTGGCATACGGCGAGGACTGGATTTGCGGTTCCAGTAGCTGGACAAGATGCCCTTCCAGCTGTCGTAGCTGCGTCTGCGTCACGTTTTGCGGCAGGTTACGCTGCAGGTTAAGCATCACCCAGGAGAGTAGAAACTTGCCGTCATACTGCTTGGGCTGATAGAGCATCTGATAGGCTTTCAACGCCTCATAGCTATATTCGGCGTCACTGCCATTGTCGTTGCGCAACCAGGTAGTGATACGCATGGCGACATCCGGTAGCAGCATTTGCTGCAGCGCTTTTTGATACAGCGTCTGCGAGGCATCGCTGACATCATTTCCGCGGTAGAGTCCCATCCGGCGACTAAGCGGCGGGTCGTTGACGTCAAAATCGGCACTCTTCGGCAATTCCAGCAGGCCGTTGAGTAGCGGCAGCATGGCGAACAGATCGCGCTGCTCGGGGTTTTGCAACGCTTTGCTCTGCTGCTCAACCTGCGGCACCTTCACCGAGACTTCTTCCAGGTAGGCCTTGTTTTTGCCGTAGCTGGTCAGCCACAGTACGCATGAAATGATTAACAGCGCCGCGAGCGCCGCATAGCCTGACCAGATCGCTGCGCGGTTACGCAGTTCCCACCAGCGGTTCTGCCCGGCGATGCCGGCTTCCTGGAAAATCACGTTTTGCAGCAGGTTTTTAATGAAATAACTCTGGCCTTTGGCGCCGGGGATCGGCGCTTCTTTACTCACTGAGTCCCAGTTGTCGTTTTCATTTCCCTGTGGCAAAGACAGCGCGCGATTGAGTTCGCCCATCACGCGGTCGAACGGTAGCCCTTCCTGGGTACCGCTGGCGAAATAAATGCCGCGCGGTGAAAACTCGGTTTCAAAGTTAGAACGGGCAAAGACGGTACTCAGGTAATCGGCTAACAGCGGCCGCAACGCCGCAAACTCTTGCGGGAACAGCCAGGCTTCGGCGCGGGTTTTGGCATCATGCTCTTGCAGCATTGTATCCGGCAGCCCGGCTTCAAGCCGCTGTTGCAGTAGCGCAAACTCCTGGGTAAAGCGGCCCATCAGGTCGAAGTCGGCAAGACTTGCCTGCTCCCACGGGAAAGTGAAGCCCCAGATTTGATCGCGTTTCGCCTTGTCGTAATCGGCAAACCAGGCACGGAAGCCTTTAAGCAGGTCAGCCTTCGTCACCAGTACGTACACCGGGAAACGAATACCCAATTGTTCATGTAGTTCAGAGAGACGCTGGCGCAGATTAACCGCCTGCTGCCGCGAGGCCTCCGTCGATTGCGTTAACAGGTCGGAGATACTTACCGTGACGATAACGCCGTTAATCGGCTGGCGGCGGCGGTATTTACGCAATAATCCCATGAACTTCAGCCACTCGCTGGCGTCCTGCGCCTGCTCGCTCTCCTGGGTGGTATAGCGCCCGGCGGTGTCCAGCAGCACGGCCTCGTTGGTAAACCACCAGTCACAGTTGCGCGTGCCGCCGATGCCGCGTAACGCCGTTTTTCCGAAGCGGTCGGCCAGCGGAAACTGCAGCCCGGAGTTCGCTAAGGCGGTGGTTTTACCGGAACCGGATGCGCCAATAATCACATACCATGGCAGTTGATACAGATAGTGGGTGCTAAACCGCTGGGTCCACTGGCCATTGCCGGTTTTGCTGAAGTGCGCTTTTTTCAACATTTGCGCGGCTTCATCAAAGCGTTCGGCGAGGATCTGGTCTTCACTATTGAGGCGCTGCTGCGGATCGTTACCCTTCGGCGTGTCTTCCTTCAGGTTATCCATCAGCTTGCGGTTGAGCCAGGCGTTGTACAGACGCGGCAGAATGTGGCTTTGCGCCCAGATGAGGTACACCAGCGCAATAGATATAACGCGGTTTTGTTCCGATTCCAGCGGCCGGGTATCGACAATCGACAATAGCGGGCCAATCATCCAGATGACGGCCGCCACCGCCGTAGCGCCGAGAAAACCCCACAGCAGCCGGTTGGTCAGTATGGAAAGCAGAAGTGTCAGCATCCTTAATTTCCTTGGGGTAATCCGTTCAGCTCAGCCCGGGTATTATCGGGCGACACCAGCAGAGTAATTTCCACACGGCGGTTACGGGCACGGTTCTCAGGAGTAGTATTCGGCGCGATGGGGTTCATTTCCCCTCGCCCTTCGGCTTTTACGCGTTCAGGCTGCGTCAGATGATTTTGCAGCTGCTTTTGTACCGATCGCGCGCGTTCCAGCGACAGTTCGTAGTTCGAGGCAAAGCGCGCGCTGCGTATAGGCACATTATCGCTATAGCCGACCACCAGAATGCGGCCGCTGACGTTGTTCATCGCTTGCGCAATGCGATCAATCACAGGATCGTAACGGTCGCGCACCACCGTCGAGGCCGAAGCAAAGAGCCCGTCGCCTTTGAGGATCACCACGCTGCGGTCCGCTTCGTCACGTACCGCAACCAGCCCTTCGGCAATTTCCGGGCGCAGAAAACCTCGCAGGTTAAGTACCGCCGGCAATTTTTCCGCCGGCTGAGCAATCGACGCTTCCGGCAGCGGGGTCTGGTAAATTTTCGCCAACACCGGGTTGGTGGCATCGCCAAGCCGCCAGTTAAGAATGATATAGAACAGGCAGGCGGCGAACCCCGCCAGCGCGACGCAGGCCCATAGCGGCACCACCGGACGCCACAGTTTACGCAGCACCGGGCGATCCTCGCCGTGAACCGATAACGGCGGCGCGTAGCCGCCGCGTACGCCGCAAATCATTTGCCACAGGCGCTGCTTGATGGTTTCCAATTGCGTACGGCCGTTATCCATTACCCGATAACGCCCTTCAAAACCAAGCAATAAGCAGTAGTTGATCAGTTCCAACAGATTGATGTGTTCGCGCGGATTCTGCGACAGGCGCGCAAGCAACTGGAAGAACTTCTCCCCGCCCCAGGTTTCATTGTGAAAGGTCACTAAAAGACCGCTGCCCGACCAGACGCCGCTACTCCCCCATGGCGTCAAGGCCGCAGCCTCGTCCAGCGCGGTACACAGGCAGTAACGAGCGCCGACTATCACTTCGTAGGGTAACCCCGCCTGCTGTGCGCGCACTTCAAAACGGCGGATTTCATCAATCAAACGCTGGCGCAAACCGGCCTGGTCATCGTGAGATACCGAATGACGGATCTGTGGGATCGCATTTAGCAATGGGTTGGCGGCCGTCACCAGGGGATTATTGCCGCTTACGCCATGGCTGGCAGCGGCCTGTTGTTCCTGCATCATCAACGCTCGCTTTCTTATTCCGACGGGCTACGGATAGCCCAAAATTCCATATCCAGGCCGGGGAACTCGCCTGCCAGATGCAGTGCGAAGGCGCCGGATTTCTCCATGTCGTTCCACAGCTCGCCGCCCTTTTCGACTGCAAAGTAGTTGTAACCGGCATGCCACGGAATTTGCGGCGGCGCGGCGGGCATAGCGCGCAGGATCAAACCCGGTAGTTGTAGTTGCACCAGATCGCGAATTTTGCTCACCGGCGCGACTTTCATCTGTGCCGGGAAGTGCGTTTGCAGTACATCACCCGGTACGCTAGCTTTAACCGCCAATACGAATCCGAAATCACGCACCATGCTGCTCTCGGGTACGGTCGCGATGTTTAGCCCATGCGATCGTTCTATCAGCGGGAGTTGGATGGCGTTGTCTTCCATTACTTGTGATAACCCCTGACGCAGCAACAACATCAGTTTGCCGAAGCAGCTAGCGAGATCGTCATGGTCGTAAATTGGCAGGGCGGCATCCGGACCGCGCTGCGCCATCCAGGTCGTCAGCTCGGCGGCGAACGGCAGCCAGCTATTCCACAATGACTCGGGGTGAACTAATGGCAGCGTTTTGAGATGTGAGAGATGGCCGAGATGGCGATTAACCAGCGCAAGTAGAGTGAACTCAATTAATTCGGAAGTATTAAAACGCCCCGGCTGTCGCAGCCGGCTGCCGATCTGCTGGCTGCGTTGCGCCAGCAGACCATGCAAGTCGTTGATCATCGCGTATATCAAAGGATGATTGATGCCGTTGAGCATCGGCGGGATATAGCCATTATCGAGTTTTACGGCGTTATCGTTGCGCTTTTCGGCAATGAACCCCACGCCGATGGCCGTCCACTCGGCGGTCAAATCCTTTTCCAGCATCAGGGTGAGCCGCGGGCGGGCAAACTGCACGGTGGCATCGCCGACCGACAGCGCATTGTCATCTTCCACATCCTGTTCAAACGCGGTAAAGCGCGCCAGCGAGTCTTTTTCCTCGCTGAAGATAACCTCTTCCCGACCGCCGCGACGAACCGGCAAGGCCAATACGACTTTTTCGCCCGTGACGTTATCCGGGATTTGCAACGGCGCCGGGCCCTGACGAGCATCGCGAAACTGGAAGAACGTCCCATCCGGCAGCAGGCCGCTGGCATAGCTCAGAGCAATGCAGCCCTGACGCAGCATCGCCTCATCAAGTTCAATCTCAAGGAAACCCCACAGCCAGGAGCGCTGTAATCCGCCCCATTCGCGAATTTGCGTATGCAGGTAGCTTTCTGCCCGCTGAAAGTGATGCGGACGCAAGAACATACCTTCGGTCCAGACCACCTTTTCTGCTTTATTCATACAAATTTCCTGTTAGGGCTCGCGCTATTGCTGCACGACGCGGATCCCGTTAACGTCAAGATATAAATTGGCTTGCAGCTGATCTGCCGACAGTTTCCAGAACTGCCAAAAAGGAGTTTCGCCAGACGTTGGCAGAGGAAGAGAAATGCGCCACTTTTTACCATCCAGAGATTGGTATTCCGCCATCACTCCGATATAACGCGCCTCCGGCGAGCTCTGCCCGCTGAGTTTTTTTGCCAGTTGACCCGGCATAAGGAAAAATTCATCGCTGTTCAGCAAGTTGCCGGCGAGAACTTTTTGCGCGTTATTTTGTAAGGAGTAGAAATCGGCGGACATGAATTCCGCATCGGATTTCAGCACTAACACTCTGACCTTTAATGGCGCAGAACGGTTAATTTGCGGGTGGGCCTGGAACTGAAGATTGTATCGGGCAGGGTCGCTGTGTGAAGACGAACCACATCCACTAACCAACGTAAAAAGAAGCAAATAAAACGCCAGCATGACCTGGCGTAAAAGAGAGTTATTATTCATACGGTGTCGCTCGTAAAGGCGGGATTAATCCAGAATCCAGGTACCGTTATTGCCGTTTTTGCAGGCTTTGGTATTTCCGTCGACGCTCACGCAGGTCGCTTTCTTACGCGCCTTCGGGCGCTTCGACTGTTCGCGGACCGTTTTATCATACAGCTCACTTTTGACAACGGCATTGGCCGGAGCATAGCCAATTAAATTTTCCTGACCTTCATTGGCTAACGCTATCCAGCCGTCCTGGGCCTGTCCCAATGCAATATAATTAGCACCTGGAACTAATTGCACAATCACTTTGCCGCCATATCCGGCCTGGCTCATTACCGCGGCAGAATACAGCGCGCGATATTCTGCGTTAATTGGGGTAAATTCCGTTGGCGGAACAACAATATGGCGATGGGTCAAATTGACGCCGTTAACCTGCGTGGTTTCAATGGTGTCATCGGTAATTTGCGGCTTCGGCGGCGCTTCGCACCCTGCCAGTGAAACCGCAATCATAGCGGCTAAAAACACTCGCGTTTTCATATGCTTTTCCATTGCAATGCTATTATTTTCTTAAGGGTTATCTCTGCTTGAATAACAAGTCTGAATATCCTTAATCACTGTGCGTAAAAGGGTTCCCGATGTGATATGGGCATAGCTACCGCACGAATCTTCACCGCAGTGGATCCCTATATTACATTTCATTAACTATCACCACACAATTTTACAGATCGATCGAGTCAATTCAACACGCAATTTCGCCC
>AGFS01094282.1_pt1 | contig 15154 bp, 11 predicted proteins | sample 305828 | NCBI WGS metagenome assembly AGFS01 (sample SAMN02954281, study PRJNA62041) | ant fungus garden metagenome | biome: terrestrial; feature: Atta colombica fungus garden; material: fungus garden; isolation source: Atta colombica fungus garden top | host: Atta colombica | place: Panama: Gamboa...
CCGATTTCACGGGCGATCCAGCCGGACAGCTCCGCAATGCGGTCGGTCTTGTCGCGCAGCGTGCCCAGCTGCTGCTGGAACAGCACGGTCTGCAGGCGAGGCAGGTTATCTTCCAGGCGCTTTTTACGGTCGGTGTTGAAGAAGAACTCCGCATCCGCCAGGCGTGGACGCACCACTTTCTCGTTACCGGAGATAATCTGGATCGGATCTTTTGATTCGATGTTGGCGACGAAGATGAAGTTTGGCAGCAGCTTGCCGTCGTTGGCGTAGACCGGGAAGTACTTCTGGTCGCCCTTCATGGTATACACCAGCGCTTCCGCCGGCACGGCCAGGAATTTCTCTTCGAACTTCGCGGTCAGCACCACCGGCCATTCCACCAGCGAGGTGACTTCTTCCAGCAGGCTTTCGCTCAGGTCGGCGTTACCGCCAATCTTGCGGGCCGCCTCTTCCGCGTCCGCTTTGATTTTTGCTTTACGCTGCTCGTAGTCGGCAATGACTTTGCCGCGCTCCAGCAGGATCTGCGGATACTGGTCGGCGTTATCGATGGTGAACTCCGGCTCGCCCATGAAGCGGTGGCCGCGGATCACGCGATCGGACGCCACGCCCAGGATGGTGGCAGGGATTACGGTATCGCCCAGCAGCAGGGTCACGGTGTGAACCGGACGCACGAAGTGCACGTCGGACGCGCCCCAGCGCATCAGCTTAGGAATCGGCAGCTTGGCCAGTGAGGTCGCGATCATGTTTGGCAGCAGCGCTTCCGCACTTTCGCCTTTAACATGGGCGCGATACAGCAGCCATTCGCCTTTGTCGGTGGTCAGACGCTCGGCCTGATCGACGGTAATACCGCAGCCGCGCGCCCAGCCTTCGGCCGCTTTGCTCGGTTTGCCTTCGGCGTCAAACGCCTGGGCAATCGCCGGGCCGCGTTTTTCAACTTCGCGATCCGGCTGGGATGCCGCCAGGTTAGCCACCTTCAGCGCCAGACGGCGCGGTGCGGCAAACCATTCAATTTTACCGTGCGCCAGGCCAGCGTTATCCAGCTCGGCGGTCACGTTCGCAGCAAAAGATTCAGCCAGGCTGCGCAGGGCTTTTGGTGGCAGCTCTTCGGTGCCAATTTCCACCAGGAAAGTTTTCTCAGACATGGCCGCCTCTTATTTGTTTCGGTTGCACATCGGGAAGCCAAGGGCTTCACGGGACGCGTAGTAAGCTTCTGCAACGGCTTTGGTCAGGGTACGAATACGCAGAATATAGCGCTGACGTTCAGTCACGGAGATGGCTTTGCGGGCGTCCAGCAGGTTGAAGCTGTGGGCGGCCTTCAGAATACGCTCGTAGGCTGGCAGCGGCAGCGGAGTCTCCAGCGCCAGCAGCTGCTGCGCTTCTTTCTCGTACTGCTCGAAGCAGGTGAACAGGAAGTCCACGTCAGCGTATTCGAAGTTATAGGTGGATTGCTCCACTTCGTTCTGATGGAACACGTCGCCGTAGGTAGTTTTACCCAGCGGGCCGTCGCTCCAGACCAGGTCGTAAACGCTGTCTACGCCCTGAATATACATCGCCAGACGTTCCAGACCGTAGGTGATTTCACCGGTGATCGGTTTACACTCCAGGCCGCCAACCTGCTGGAAGTAGGTAAACTGCGTCACTTCCATGCCGTTCAGCCACACTTCCCAGCCCAGGCCCCAGGCACCCAGCGTTGGGTTTTCCCAGTTATCTTCCACGAAGCGGATGTCGTGGATGGTTGGATCCATGCCCAGCTCTTTCAGCGACCCAAGGTACAGCTCCTGAATATTGTCCGGAGAAGGCTTAATCACCACCTGGAACTGATAGTAGTGCTGCAGGCGGTTCGGGTTTTCGCCGTAACGGCCATCGGTAGGACGGCGGGATGGCTGCACATAGGCAGTCGCCATTGGCTCTGGCCCCAGCGCGCGCAGGCTGGTCATCGGGTGTGAAGTGCCTGCGCCAACTTCCATGTCCAACGGTTGAACAATGGTGCAGCCCTGGCGAGCCCAGTAATCCTGCAAGGTCAGGATCAGGCCCTGAAAGGTCTTGGTATCAAACTTTTGCATAGTATTTCGTGCTGGATACGTGTGGTTTTAAATGGAAGGGATCAGTATACCCGCTGACTGCAAGATATACAGTACGAAACGGGGCTGTTTAGGGAAAATTGGGAAATTAAGACTGCGAGCCAGCCCCTTCAGGCGGTCTGGCCGTTGAATATACGCACAGGTTAGCGCATAGAGAGATGCAAAAACTGGCCGTCCGCGTCAAAAGAGCAGACAAAGCCCTCTTTACGCGCGGTATTGCCCCGCATCTCATAGCTTCCCTGAAAGCGTTCGAAGCCGGTGACGCTGATATTCTCCGCGCCCGAGTTATAGCGCCGGGCGGCCTGGTCCTTGCACAACTGCTCCATATTCAAAGAGGACTGCGGGCTTAATTTACCCTGCTGCGCTTTTTGCACGGGGGCTTCTGGCGAGCCACTGCATCCTGCAAGCGTAAGCAGCAGAGCGAGCGTCATCACGCGCTTAATCATCATTTTTATTACCGCCCTGGTCTGTGGCTGTTATTTTTAATATCACTGCTTTTATAGATTACGGCTGAGGATTCTGCGAATCTCATTGCCTTCGTGCAAGTTTAGTCAGCAAAAGTCAGATTTTTCTAACGGAAAGCTTAGGCGCTCTGGCGGTCACACTGTTTTTACAAGGAATACAGAGGAACTGATGCAGTCAAAAATTAGCTGGATCGATAACCTGCGGGGCATCGCGTGCCTGATGGTGGTGATGATCCATACCACGACCTGGTATGTCACTAATGCCCACAGCATCAGCCCCGCTAGCTGGGATATCGCGAATATTCTCAACTCCGCTTCCCGCGTCAGCGTGCCGCTGTTCTTTATGATTTCAGGCTTTCTTTTTTTTGGTCGAACGTAGCGCGCAGCCAAAACACTTCATTCGCATTGCGTCATGCCTGGCGTTCTACAACACCGTCGCACTGCTTTATATCATCCTCTTCACCTCAATCAACGCCGAATCAGGACTTAAAAACCTTTTGCAAAAACCGGTGTTCTACCATCTGTGGTTTTTCTTCGCCATTATCGTTATCTACCTGGTTTCACCGCTGATTCAGGTAAAAAACGTCAGCGGCAAAATGCTGCTGGTGCTGATGATGGTGGTTGGGATCGTGGCGAACCCGAATACCGTTTCGCAGAAAATAGGCGGCGTTGAGTGGCTGCCGGTGAACCTGTACATCAGCGGCGACACGTTTTACTACATTCTCTACGGCATGCTGGGGCGTGCGATCGGCATGATGGATACCCACAGGCGCGGGCTAAGCGGGCTGTGCGCGGCGCTGTTTATTATCGGCGTGGTGGTCATATCGCGTGGGACGCTGCATGAGCTGCAGTGGCGCGGCAACTTTGCCGATACCTGGTATCTCTACTGCGGCCCGATGGTCTTTATCTGCGCCGTGGCGCTGCTGACGCTGGTAAAAAATACGCTGAACGAGCGCCCTCTTCCGGTGCTGGCGTTCATCTCTCGTCACTCTCTGGGGATTTACGGTTTTCACGCGCTGGTGATCCACGCGCTGCGCACGCGGGGCGTGGAGCTGAAAAGCTGGCCCGCGCTGGATATCGTCTGGATTTTCACCGCCACGCTGGCCGTCAGCCTGCTGCTGTCGATGCTGCTGCAAAAAATCGATACGCGCAGGTTTGTGAGCTAGCATAAGCCCATGATTTAAGGCCGGGTAAGCGCAGCGCCACCCGGCTTTTTTTTAAGACATCAGCGGCAAAAGCTGCTGATAAATTTTGCGGAACACCGCGCGCCGCTCGGCATAAAGCGCATGGATTTTCGCATCAGGAAGATGCTGCTGTTCAAGCGGTAACTGCGGCAAAAGCGAGCCCAACGGCTTATCAGGGTTCATCGCGATCTGCGCCAGCCGCGCCGCGCCGAGCGCTGGCCCCACGTCGCCGCCGGTGCGGTAATCAAGCTGCAGGCCGCTGATATCCGCCAGCATCTGCCGCCAGTAGCCGCTGCGCGCGCCGCCGCCAATCAGCGTGATGCTGGACGGTTTTAACCCGCAGTCGTGCACCACGTCCATGCCGTCCGCCAGCGCATACCCCACGCCCTCAAGCACCGCACGCGCCAGCTCCGCCGGGCCGTGCTGGTGCGTTAAGCCAAAGAACACGCCCTTTGCTTCCGGATTGTTATGCGGCGTACGCTCGCCGGAAAGGTAAGGTAAAAACCAGACGGCACCCGCGCTTTCATCCGCACGCTGTGCGGCGGCGATAAGCGCCGGAACATCGTCCATGCCGGTAAGCTTCGCCGCCCAGTCAAGGCACGATGCCGCACTCAGCATCACCGACATTAGGTGCCATTTGCCCGGCAGCGCATGGCAGAAACTGTGTACCGCGCTTTCAGGATTGCTGCGATAGCCATCGCTCACCGGGAAGTAAACCCCCGACGTCCCGAGCGAAAGCATTGCCTGCCCGGCGTCAACCATGCCGACGCCGACCGCCCCCGCGGCGTTATCGCCTCCACCCGCCACCACCGGCACAGCGGGCATATTCCAGCGCTCAGCAACGGATGGCAGCAGCGCTCCCGTAACCTCGCTGCCTTCAAAGAGCGCGGGCATATGGTCACGCGTGAGCTGGCAGGCATCGAGCATCGCCTCGCTCCAGTCGCGCTTCGCCACGTCGAGCCACATCGTGCCCGCCGCGTCAGACATATCGCTGGCGAAATCGCCCGTCATGCGAAAACGCAGATAATCTTTTGGCAGCAGCACTTTCGCCACCTGCCGGAAAATCTCCGGTTCGTGGCGCTGCACCCACAGGAGTTTAGGCGCCGTGAAGCCGGGCATCATCAGGTTGCCGGTGATATCGCGCGAATTCGGCACCTTCGCCTCAAGGAGGGCGCACTCTTCCGCGCAGCGGCCGTCGTTCCAGAGGATCGCCGGGCGCAGCACGCGGTGCTGGCCGTCCAGCAGCGTTGCGCCGTGCATTTGACCAGCAATGCCCAGCGCCTTAACGCCTTGCAGGCCGTGCTGCTCGCCTAACGCTTTCATTGCGCGGTCCGTCGCCTGCCACCACTGCTCAGGGTCTTGCTCTGACCAAAGCGGATGCGGACGTGAAACCTGCAGCTTTTCCGTCTGCGTGGCTAATACCTCGCCCTGCTCGCTCAGGAGAATGACTTTTACGCCCGACGTGCCCAGATCGATCCCGATGTACATAGAGTGGATTCCTTAACTGAAAATGCCCGGCGGCGCTGCGCGTACCGGGCCTACATGTCGTTATTTATCGAACAGGTAGTGGTTGACCAGGTTCTCCAGCAGTTCCTGATGCCCGCTCTGATGCTGCGGCGCGAGCTGATGCTGTTCAGCGTACTTCGCGATGTCGGCGAGCGATAACTGGCCTTTCAAAATTTGCTGGCCCAGCTCACTGTTCCAGCCGCCGTAGCGCTTCGCAACGCGCTTATCCAGCTCGCCGTCTTCAATCATACGGGCCGCCACCTTCAGCGCCAGCGCCATCGTGTCCATTGCGCCAATGTGGCCGTAGAAAAGATCGTATTTATCGGTGCTCTGGCGACGCACTTTGGCATCAAAGTTAAGCCCGCCGGTGGTAAAGCCGCCAGCTTTGACGATTTCGTACATCACCAGCGCGTTCTCCTCCACGCTGTTCGGGAACTGGTCGGTATCCCAGCCGAGCTGCGCGTCGCCGCGGTTAGCGTCTACGGAGCCGAAGATCCCCAGCGCTATAGCAGAGGCGATTTCATGATGGAAGGAGTGGCCCGCCAGCGTCGCGTGGTTTGCCTCAATGTTGACCTTGATCTCTTTTTCCAGGCCAAACTGCTTCAGGAAGCCGTAAACGGTCGCCACGTCATAGTCGTACTGATGTTTGGTTGGCTCCTGCGGCTTCGGTTCAATCAGCAGCGTGCCGCGGAAGCCGATTTTGTGCTTATGGTCGACCACCATCTGCATGAAGCGGCCAATCTGCTCGCGCTCCTGACGCAGGTCGGTGTTCAGCAGGGTTTCATACCCTTCACGGCCGCCCCACAGCACGTAGTTTTCGCCGCCCAGCTGGTGCGTTGCGTTCATCGCCGTCACCACCTGCGTGGCCGCCCAGCTGAACACTTCCGGATCGGGATTGGTTGCCGCCCCTGCACCATAGCGCGGGTTGGTGAAGCAGTTTGCGGTACCCCACAGCAGCTTCACGCCGCTTTGCTGCTGTTTTGCCGCCAGCACGTCTACCATCTGCGCGAAGTTATTCAGATACTCTTTCAGCGATGCGCCTTCCGGCGACACATCCACATCGTGGAAGCAGTAGTACGGCACGTTCAGCTTGTGGAAAAATTCAAACGCCACGTCCGCTTTACGCTTCGCCAGCTCGATGGCCTCGCCCGGCTGCTGCCACGGACGATCGAAGGCGCCAACGCCGAACATATCCGCACCGTTCCAGCAGAAGGTGTGCCAGTAACAGGCGGCAAAGCGCAGGTGATCTTCCATGCGTTTACCCAGCACCAGCTCATCCGGATTGTAATGACGGAAGGCTAAGGGATTGGTCGTTTTTGGGCCTTCATAACGAACGCGATCGAGTTGGTCGAAATAAGCTTGCATATTGAGCTCCATAATCAAGAGATGCGGCGAGTAGTCGATACTGGAGTAATAGTGAATAGACATTCCAGCTTGCTCAATTACGTTATTTCACACTGCTATTGAGAGAATGCACAACTGTGCGCTGGCTCGCAAAATAATGCGCGAGAAAACTTTTTCTCGGGGCTTATTCCAGAATCAAATGTAATTAGTACGTTACGCATTTTAAAATCCGATCGCGGTCATAAATTGAGAAATAAACCAAATATCGTAACGAGAAGATAAAAATCTGTAATTGCCAGCAGGGCTTTCCACGTTAAAAATTTGCTGCGTCTCAACAGTCAATGTTTCTTTTATCTCAGCAACACATACCCCTACAAAAAGGCACAATAATTATGAAGATAAAGAACTTAACCCTTACGCTCTGCACGACTCTCCTGCTCGCAAGCTTTGCCGGTCACGCTAAAGAGGTCAAAATCGGCATGGCGATTGACGACCTTCGCCTGGAACGCTGGCAAAAAGATCGCGATATTTTTGTTAAAAAAGCGGAATCACTCGGCGCGCAGGTCTTTGTACAGTCGGCCAACGGCAACGAAGAAACGCAAATGTCGCAAATTGAAAATATGATCAACCGCGGCGTCGACGTGCTGGTCATTATCCCTTACAACGGCCAGGTGCTCAGTAACGTTGTTAAAGAAGCCAAACAGGAAGGAATTAAAGTTCTGGCTTACGATCGCATGATTAATAATGCCGACATCGATTTTTATATTTCATTTGATAATGAAAAAGTTGGCGAACTGCAGGCTAAAAGCCTGATCGACAAGGTTCCTCAGGGAAATTATTTCCTGATGGGCGGCTCCCCGGTGGATAACAACGCTAAATTATTCCGTGAAGGCCAGATGAAAGTGCTTAAGCCGTATATCGACGACGGTAAAATTAAAGTGGTCGGCGATCAGTGGGCCGACGGCTGGCTGCCGGAAAATGCGCTGAAAATTATGGAAAACGCGCTGACCGCCAACAATAACAAAATCGATGCCGTCGTGGCCTCCAACGATGCAACCGCAGGCGGCGCCATTCAGGCGCTGAGCGCGCAAGGCCTTGCGGGCAAAGTGGCGATTTCCGGTCAGGATGCCGACCTCGCGGGCGTGAAGCGCATTATTGCCGGCACGCAGACCATGACGGTGTATAAGCCGATTACCGAACTCGCCAATACGGCCGCGGAAATTGCCGTCGAGCTGGGAAATGGCCAGCAGCCTAAAGCGGATTCCACGCTTAATAACGGCCTGAAGGACGTTCCGGCTCGCCTGCTTACCCCGATTGAAGTCAATAAAGAGAACATTGACGCCACCGTGATTAAAGACGGTTTCCATAAAAAGAGTGAACTGTAATCCCGCGCCGCCCCTGCAAAGCGGGGGCGCATCGACCAGCCCGGTATTTTTCTTCGGTCATGTGGAGCAGTTATGCCTTATTTACTTGAAATGAAAAGCATCACCAAAGCCTTTGGCACGGTGAAAGCCGTCGATAACGTGAGCCTGCGGCTGAACCCCGGCGAAGTGGTGTCGCTATGCGGTGAAAACGGGTCCGGCAAATCGACGCTGATGAAGGTGCTGTGCGGCATTTACCCTTACGGCAGCTATGACGGTGAAATCGTGTTTGCTGGCGAAGTGATTCAGGCTTCACATATCCGCGATACCGAACGCAAGGGGATCGCCATCATTCACCAGGAGCTCGCGCTGGTGAAGCACCTTACCGTGCTGGAGAACATCTTCCTCGGTGCGGAAATTTCACGTCGCGGCGTGCTCGACTACGACACCATGACGCTGCGCTGCGAAAAGCTGCTGGCGCAGGTCAGCCTTGCGATTTCACCCGACACGCGCGTGGGCGATCTCGGCCTCGGCCAGCAGCAGCTCGTTGAAATCGCTAAGGCGCTGAATAAACAGGTGCGGCTACTGATTCTGGATGAGCCAACCGCCTCGCTCACCGAGCAGGAAACCGCAGTCCTGCTCAACATCATCCGCGATCTGCAAAACCACGGCATCGCCTGCATCTATATTTCGCACAAGCTTAACGAGGTGAAGGCCATTTCCGACACCATCTGCGTGATCCGCGACGGGCAGCACATCGGCACGCGCGACGCGGCAGGGATGAGCGAAGATGACATCATCACCATGATGGTCGGACGCGAACTGACCGCGCTTTATCCGAACGAGCCTCACGCGGTGGGCGAAGAGGTGCTGCGCGTGGAAAACCTGACCGCGTGGCATCCCGTTAATCGCCATATCAAACGCGTCAATAACGTCTCTTTCTCACTCCATCGCGGCGAGATCCTCGGCATCGCGGGCCTGGTCGGGGCCGGGCGTACCGAAGCCGTGCAGTGCCTGTTCGGCGTCTGGCCGGGCCGCTGGGAAGGCTCCGTGTATATCGACGGCCAGCCGGTAAAAATCAGCAACTGCCAGCAGGCGATTGCGCACGGTCTCGCGATGGTGCCGGAGGACCGGAAAAAAGACGGCATCGTGCCCGTCATGGCGGTGGGCAAGAACGTCACGCTGGCCGCGCTTAACCAGTTCTCCGGCGCGCTGAGCAGCCTGGACGATGCGGCCGAGCAGCGGTGCATCCTGGATTCTCTTGCGCGACTGAAGGTGAAAACCTCCTCTCCGGAGCTGGCCATCGGACGCCTGAGCGGCGGCAATCAGCAGAAGGCCATTCTGGCGCGCTGCCTGCTTTTAAATCCGCGCATCCTGATTCTGGATGAGCCAACGCGCGGGATTGATATCGGCGCGAAGTACGAAATCTACAAGCTGATTAACCAGCTAGTGCAGCAAGGGATTGCCGTCATTGTTATCTCGTCTGAATTACCTGAGGTGCTGGGCCTGAGCGACCGCATTTTGGTCATGCACGAAGGCAAGCTAAAAGCCAATCTGACCAACCGGGGCCTGACCCAGGAAAAGGTCATGGAAGCCGCATTGAGGAGCGAACGCCATGTCGAAAAGCAACCCGTCTGACATCAAAGCCGCAGTCCCGACGCCCGGCGCGTTTGCAGGACTTAAGGCGCTAAACCTGCAGGTTTTCGTGATGATTGCCGCCATCATCGTCATCATGCTGTTTTTCACCTGGATGACGGACGGTTCGTATCTGAGCGCCCGCAATGTCTCTAACCTGCTGCGCCAGACCGCAATCACCGGCATTCTGGCCGTGGGGATGGTTTTCGTCATTATCTCCGCGGAGATTGATCTCTCGGTGGGGTCGATGATGGGCCTGCTCGGCGGCGTGGCCGCGATATTCGACGTATGGCTTGGCTGGCCGCTGCCTTTGACCGTTGCCGTTACGCTGGTTCTTGGATTGCTGCTCGGCGCGTGGAACGGCTGGTGGGTGGCCTATCGCAAGGTGCCGTCGTTCATCGTCACCCTGGCGGGGATGCTGGCGTTTCGCGGCATTTTAATCGGGATTACCAACGGCACCACGGTTTCCCCAACCAGCGCCGCCATGTCGCAGATTGGGCAGAGCTATCTCTCTGACGGCCTGGGCTTTACGCTCGGGGTTATCGGCCTGATGGCCTTCGTTGCCTGGCAGTGGCGCGGGCGCATGCGCCGACAGGCGCTGGGCTTAGCGTCTCCGGCATCAACCTCCGCCGTTGGCCGCCAGGCGCTTACCGCTGTTATCGTGCTGGGTGCCATCTGGCTGCTGAACGACTATCGCGGCGTGCCGACGCCGGTTCTGCTGCTCGCGCTCCTGCTGCTGGGCGGCATGTTTATGGCCACGCGCACGGCCTTTGGGCGCCGTATCTACGCCATCGGCGGCAATATCGAAGCCGCTCGGCTGTCGGGCATTAACGTTGAACGCACCAAGCTGGCGGTCTTTGCCATCAACGGCCTGATGGTTGCCATCGCGGGGCTGATCCTCAGCTCGCGCCTGGGGGCGGGTTCACCGTCTGCGGGTAACATTGCGGAACTGGATGCTATCGCGGCGTGCGTGATCGGTGGAACCAGCCTCGCAGGCGGCGTGGGCAGCGTGGCAGGCGCGGTGATGGGCGCATTTATTATGGCGTCGCTGGATAACGGAATGAGTATGATGGACGTCCCGACGTTTTGGCAGTACATCGTTAAGGGTGCCATTCTGCTGCTCGCCGTGTGGATGGATTCTGCGACCAAGCGACGGGCATGAAAACAACAATCTTTTATTCTGGAAATTAGGCCATGTTTGAAAAGCGTCACCGCATAACGTTGTTATTCAATGCCAACAAAGCCTATGACCGTCAGGTTGTAGAGGGCGTTGGGGAATATTTGCAGGCGTCGCAGTCCGAGTGGGATATCTTTATTGAAGAGGATTTCCGCACGCGTCTTGAAAACATTAAAGACTGGCTGGGGGACGGGGTCATCGCGGATTATGACGACCCCGTCATTGAGCAGTTGCTGACGGACGTCGGCGTTCCCATCGTCGGCGTGGGCGGCTCTTACCACGCTCCCGAAAACTACCCGCCCGTTCACTACATCGCCACCGACAATCACGCGCTGGTCGAGAGCGCCTTTTTGCACTTAAAAGAAAAAGGCGTGCACCGCTTTGCGTTCTACGGCCTGCCGGCGTCGAGCGGCAAGCGCTGGGCGGTGGAGCGCGAGCATGCGTTTTGCCAGATCGTCGCACAGGAGAAGTACCGCGGCGTGGTGTATCAGGGGCTGGAGACGGCGCCGGAAAACTGGCAGCACGCGCAAAACCGCCTGGCGGACTGGCTGCAAACGCTGCCGCCGCAAACCGGAATTATCGCCGTCACCGACGCCCGGGCGCGCCACGTGCTGCAGGTGTGCGAGCACCTGCATATCCCGGTGCCGGAAAAGCTCTGCGTGATCGGCATTGATAACGAAGAGCTCACGCGCTATCTGTCGCGCGTGGCGCTCTCCTCCGTGGCGCAGGGCACGCGCCAGATGGGCTACCAGGCCGCCAAGCTGCTTCACCGGCTGCTGGATAACGAGGTGTTGCCGCTTCAGCGCCTGCTGGTTCCGCCGGTTCGCGTGGTGGAGCGCCGCTCAACCGACTACCGCTCGCTCAGCGACCCGGCGGTGATTCAGGCGATGCACTACATTCGCAACAATGCCTGCAAGGGCATTAAGGTCGATCAGGTGCTGGATTCGGTGGGCATTTCACGCTCCAATCTTGAGAAGCGCTTTAAGGAAGAGGTGGGCGAAACCATTCATGCGGTTATTCACGCTGAAAAGCTGGAGAAAGCGCGAAGCCTGTTAATTTCTACGTCGCTCTCCATCAATGAAATTTCACAGATGTGCGGGTATCCCTCGCTGCAATACTTCTATTCAGTATTCCGAAAAAAGTATGACACCACGCCAAAAGAGTATCGGGAACGTCACAGTGAAGTGTTGATTTAGAAAAGAAAACGCCTTCCAGCAGGAAGGCGTTTTTATTTGAATTACATGTGTGCGGCAATTAAGCGCTGGTTATCCTGGTACATCGCAAACAAATAGTTGTTATAGCGTTGACCCTGCGTGGAATACCCTTTCAGCTTGTGAATCATGGTGCTTGCCGTAACTTCCTGATCCGCTTTACGCAGCTGAGCGCGCGACTTGCGGAACGACGAGTAGGCAGGGTGCGTATTCAGGTTAACGACATAGGCGTTAACGGAATCCTTCACCGATTCAAACTGGGAATACCCTTTCACTTTACCCGGCGCATTGGTACAACGGCCTTTCATGCACTTCATGCCGAAAAGGTTGTTGTTGCTTCGCGCAAGCTTAGAGGTTCCCCAGCCGCTTTCAGCAGCGGCCATGGTGGCAACCATGCTGCCGGGAATAATATCCACGCGTTCAAGCAGCGAGTTCCACGGCACACGGCGGGTGTTACCGTTCCAGCTCACCTTGTAGCGTTTGGTGATATTTTGCAGACGCGTGCGTTCGGACGGCGACCAGCGGCTGTCGTACTGCTTAGAAATAAGCCAGTTACGATCGGCGGTAATCGCAGCATTTTGACTTGTAATATAAGGCATTACCGTCCGGAGAAACGCTTTTTTTCGTGGTGTCCCGGAAGGGTATTTTCGCAAATCAGGAAGTGAACTACTCTTTGCACTATTGCGAGAATACTCTTGTTTACTGCTAACCTTACTTTTACTCGTCGTCTTTATAACGTGGGCTTTCTTACTCGTTGTATCCGTGTGCGTCTTCGCAAGCACCCCACCCGAAAATGCAAGGGTGAGTAACATGAGTATCGAAGCCCCATATCGTCGAATGGGAGTCGATATCATTAGGTCTCCTGGCTGGATTTCATCATTCCAACACCTTATTTTTTTCTCGATATTGAGAGCGGAATCTCAAATCATACCAAAAATAGACTGCAAGAGCACGTATAGAAATAGTCCAATTCCGAAACTATGTCATCTAAAACGTGCTCATTAAAACGTCAAATCCAGAAAATTGTGTGCGATATCGCAGATAACTCTCTGGATTTGCGCGGGATCACTCATCCTTTTACATCCTCCTGCCCGAACGCGTCAGAGGAGGATTTTTTCATTTGCGGCGGGTGGCACACTGGTCAAAAATCCCGCGACAGGAAAATGGAATGAAACGCACCGCTTTGGCTCTTTTGCTCTTACCCGCAGTGGCACAAGCCGGCTGGTCGTCGGCGGGCTTTGACGCATTCAACGCGGACGAGGCCGGTATCTTCACCAGTACGGCAGAGCTGACGAAGGGTACCCGCCCTTTGACGCTACGTTTTGACAACGCGTGCTGGCAGCCGGCTGATGTGATAAAACTCAATGAGATGCTGTCGCTAAAACCCTGTGAAGGAGCGCCGCCGCAGTGGCGTCTGTTCCGCGACGGTGCTTATCAGATGCGCATTGATACGCGCTCCGGCACGCCAACGCTCATGCTGACGGTGCAAAGCGCCGCTGAAAAACCTGCCTCCAGCGCGGTGCGCCAGTGCCCTAAATGGGACGGCAAGCCGCTGACCATTGACGTGGGCAATACGTTCCCGGAAGGCTCCGCGGTGCGGGATTTCTACAGTAAGCAGATCGCCACGGTACAAAAGGGCAAAATTACCCTCCAACCCGCGGCCACCAGCAACGGCCTGCTGCTGCTTGAGCGCGCCGAGACCGACAAGCCCGCCCCCTTTAGCTGGCAAAACGCCACCGTCTATTTCGTGCTTACCGACCGCTTCGTCAACGGCGATCCGACAAATGACAACAGCTATGGCCGCCACAAAGACGGAATGCAGGAGATTGGCACCTTTCACGGCGGCGATCTCAAGGGGCTGACCAGCAGGCTCGATTATCTGGAAAAATTGGGCGTTAACGCGCTCTGGATAAGCTCTCCGCTGGAGCAGATCCACGGCTGGGTCGGCGGCGGGACGAAAGGCGACTTCCCCCACTACGCCTATCACGGCTACTACACGCAGGACTGGACGAAACTGGATGCCAACATGGGCACCGAAGACGATTTACGCCAGCTTGTCGAGGAAGCGCACAGGCGCGGCATCCGCGTATTATTCGACATCGTGATGAACCACGCGGGCTACGCCACGCTGGCCGATATGCAGGAGTACCAGTTTGGCGCCTTGTACCTGCAGGGCGATGAGCTGAAAAAAACGCTGGGTGAGCGCTGGACGGACTGGAAGCCGGGCGCGGGGCAAAGCTGGCACAGCTTTAACGACTACATCAACTTCAGCGATAAGGCGGCGTGGGAAAAATGGTGGGGTAAAAAATGGATTCGCACCGATATCGGCGATTACGACAGTCCGGGCTTTGATGATTTGACAATGTCGCTGGCGTTCCTCCCTGACCTGAAAACGGAATCGACGACGCCTTCCGGCCTGCCGAACTTTTACCAGCTAAAGCCCGACACGCAGGCTAAAGCGATACCGGGATATACGCCGCGCGACTACCTGACCCACTGGCTTAGCCAGTGGGTGCGGGATTACGGTATCGACGGTTTCCGCGTCGATACCGCCAAACACGTGGAGCTTGACGCGTGGCAGCAGCTGAAGGACCAGGCGAGCCAGGCGCTGGCGGCGTGGAAAGCGTCGAATCCCGATAAAAAGCTCGATAACGCGCCGTTCTGGATGACCGGAGAATCCTGGGGCCACGGCGTTATGCAGAGCGACTATTACCGCCACGGCTTTGACGCGATGATCAACTTCGATTATCAGGAGCAGGCGGCAAAAGCGGTGGATTGCCTGGCCGATATCGACCCAACGTGGCAGCAAATGGCGGACAAACTGCAGAGCTTTAACGTGCTGAGCTACCTCTCCTCGCACGATACCCGCCTGTTCCGCGAGGGCGGCCAGCGCGCCGCAGAGCTGCTCCTGCTGACGCCGGGCAGCGTGCAGATCTATTACGGTGATGAATCAGCGCGTCCGTTTGGCCCAACCGGCTCTGACCCGCTTCAGGGAACCCGTTCAGACATGAACTGGCAGGCGATCGCGGGTAAGCAGGCCGCGACCGTCGCGCACTGGCAGATTTTGGGCCAGTTCCGCGCCCGTCATCCGGCGATAGGTGAAGGCACACAAAAACGCTGCCGCTGACGGAAGGATACGGCTTTGTGCGCGAGCACAAAGACGATAAAGCGATGGTGGTGTGGGCGGGGAATTT
>AGFS01130993.1_pt1 | contig 15092 bp, 15 predicted proteins | sample 305828 | NCBI WGS metagenome assembly AGFS01 (sample SAMN02954281, study PRJNA62041) | ant fungus garden metagenome | biome: terrestrial; feature: Atta colombica fungus garden; material: fungus garden; isolation source: Atta colombica fungus garden top | host: Atta colombica | place: Panama: Gamboa...
CCCCGCCACCACGACAACCAGCAGCGGGTTGAAACGCAGTGCAAAACCAATAACCACCACCGGAATCCCGATAAGTGGCAACAGTGTAGAACTGTCCATAAACGTTACCCTATCCAAAGTGAGCGTTGCGCGCCGACGGCTATTTTTTATACTTCGCAGCAGAGCGAAGCCGGTGCATTACGGCGCGCGATGTTGTGTTTTGCGTCAGGCTCCACAGAACCTGCACTAAAAAGCTATATCTGAACGTCAAAAACATGTAAACAATTTATCAATAAAATGTTCTTATTTTATCGACGGGTTTACATTTCGGGGGAAGGATCGTTATGACAGTTAAGAAAAAGACGACAGCGTTAAACCACGACGATATTGCGGACGGGCGAATCGTCTCCTCCCGTCATCTCGTCTCAGAGCGGTGTGCTGAATTATCAGAGCTGGAATATGCGCTGATCATGACCAGCAATGCGTTTAACAAATGGATGGTGCGCTGCATGACCGCAGCGGGTGAACCGGATATGGGGGCCTTTGACGTTTCGCTTCTGCACCACGTGAATCACCGCAACCGCAAGAAAAAGCTGGCCGACATCTGCTTTGTGCTGAACGTGGAAGATACCCACGTGGTGACGTATGCGCTGAAAAAGCTGGTCAAGGCGGGATATGTCACCAGCGAGAAAGCCGGAAAAGAGCTTTTTTCTCCACCACGGAGGAGGGAAAAGCGCTGTGCATGAAGTACCGGGAGGTGCGGGAGGCCTGCCTGATCAACATTCATGCGGAAAGCGGCATTCCGGGCGCGTCAATTGGCGAGACCGCGCAGTTACTCCGCGCGATCTCCTCCCTGTATGATACCGCCGCACGCGCGGCGGCCTCGCTTTAAGGACGGCGGAAAAGCGTCATACTCCGCCCGGCCAGTTCATAATCGACGGATTCCGTGATGATTTCCCCTGTGGGGGCCTCATCCGCCGTCGAAAGCTCCAGCACCCAACCCCCTTCACCAAACTGCGGGATCTGGAATGGCACCGTACCTTCAAACGGGTTAAACAGCATCAGCACGTCGTGCCAGACGCCCTCTTCCTGCTTAAGATCCGGGCGGCTGATGGCAAGACCAAGGGTGGAACCCTCGTCCCATTGTTCCGACTGCTGCGGTCCGCCACCGGCGTTAAACCAGCGGATCTCCAGCCCGTCGCGCCAGTTCTCACGTCGCAGCAGCGGCTGCGTCGCGCGCAGGGCAATCAACCGACGGGTAAAGTCGCGCAGCTTCTCGTCGTTTTCAGAGAGCCCTTTCCAGTTTACCCAGGAGATCTCGCTGTCCTGACAGTAGCCGTTATTATTGCCCTTTTGCGTCCGGCCAAACTCATCCCCTGCCAGCAGCATCGGCGTACCGTGCGAGAAGAAGAGCGTGGTGAGGAAGTTGCGCTTTTGCCGCTCGCGGGTGGCGATGATATCCGGGTTCTCCGTCGGCCCTTCTTCGCCGTAGTTATACGATCGGTTATCGTTATGTCCGTCGTTATTATCTTCCCCGTTATCGGCGTTATGTTTCTCGTTGTACGACACCAGGTCGTTCAGCGTGAAGCCGTCATGCGCGGTAATAAAATTGACGCTGGCCCACGGACGACGCCCGCGCAGATCGTACAAATCACCGGACCCTAACAGACGGGCGGCAAAATCGTTAGAGACGTTATCCCCCTTCCAGTATTCACGTACCGTATCGCGGTATTTGTCGTTCCACTCACCCCAGCCTGGCGGGAAGCCTCCCACCTGATACCCGCCCGGGCCGATATCCCACGGCTCACCGATGAGCTTCAGCTTCGACAGCACCGGATCCTGGGTCACGGCATCGAAGAAGCCGCCGCGCGGATCGAACCCCTCCGGCTCACGTCCGAGAATGGTCCCGAGGTCAAAGCGGAAACCGTCAATCTGCATCGATTCTGCCCAGTAACGCAGGGAGTCCATGACCATCTGCAATACGCGCGGGTGGGAAGTATTAACGGTGTTCCCGGTGCCGGTGTCGTTGATGTAATACCGGTGCTGATCCGGCATGGTGCGGTAATAACAGAAGTTATCAATTCCCTTAAACGACAGGGTTGGCCCCAGCTCGTTGCCCTCCGCCGTGTGGTTATAGACCACGTCGAGGATCACCTCGATGCCCGCGTCATGATAGGCACGCACCATGTCGCGGAAACCCTGGATCCCCGCCGGGCCGTAATAGCGTGACGCTGGCGCAAAGAAACCGAGCGAGTTATAGCCCCAGAAGTTTTTCAGACCGCGATCGAGCAGGTGCTGATCGTCAGGGAACCAGTGAACCGGCAGCAGCTCGACCGAGGTAATCCCGAGGCTTTTGATGTACTCCACCGACGCTTTATGCCCCATCCCCTCAAACGTACCGCGCAGTTCAGGCGGAATAGCCGGGTTAAGCTGGGTAAAGCCTTTTACGTGGCTCTCATAAACCACGGTATGCGGCCACGGGATATCGGGTCGGCGGGAGTCTTGCCAGTCGACGGCATTGGGGTCGATGACCTTACATTTGGGCGTAAACGGCGCGCTGTCTCGCGTATCATAGCTGAGATCCAGCTCGTCGTGTCCCAGCTCATAGCCGAAGTGGGCATCGTTCCACTCAATGTCACCCACCAGTTCACGGGCATAGGGGTCAATAAGCAGCTTATTGGGGTTGAACCGGTGACCGTTCTCCGGATCGTAAGGGCCATATACACGGTAGCCATACAGCGCCCCCGGTTTCAGATCCGGCACATAACCGTGCCAGACCTCATGGGTATATTCCGGCAGTTCCAGGCGGGTGATTTCTGTTTTTCCCGATGGGTCAAACAGACACAGCTCCACCCGCTCCGCATGGGCGGAAAACAGGGCGAAATTCACTCCTTTCCCGTCATAATTTGCGCCCAACTGTTGGCCATGACCGGCCCGAATTTCAAACGTTGTATCCTTTGGCATTTTTGTTCTCCTCGATTATTCGCAGGTAAGCAGAACCAACAAACATCCCTTTTCAGACGTTAAATCCAGCGTCTCTGGCAGAAGGCGACGCTCACCGGTAAACAGATCCCGGTAGTGCTTCCCGGCCAGCTCCTGGGGTATGGCCACCTTAGTATTGGCCCACAGCATCGCATTGTCGGTGACGTCAAACACCAGACGCGGCACGGCGACGATCAGCGCCTCGTCATCTTTTATGCGGGCATAAACGATCAGATTCTCTTCCCGCTCGCCGGTCACCTTCAGCGGCAGCCAGTCGCCGTAGCGGAAAAGCGCGGGGTAATGCGGCCGCAGCCGTAACAGCGTGGCGGTGACGTACTGCTTCACGCTGCCGTCTCGCCAGCGTTGCGCATCGTTAAAAATGGTTCCATCCGCTACGCTGAGGTTTTCAGCCAGCGCGGTGAAATCCGGTTCGCGGCGGTTATCCGGGTCGACCAGGCTGAAGTTAAGCCCTTCGCTGCCCTGGTAGATGTCCGGTACGCCTGGCGCAGTCAGCTTGATCACCGTCTGGCTCAGGCTGTTCATTAACCCAGCCCGAATAAACGGCTGGAGTGCGGCACTGAAATCACGCAGGAACAGGGTGTTATCCGGGGAGAGCAGATGGCGCACGTAGTCCAGCACCACGCTCTCGTACCCTTCGTTGCTGTCGATCCAGTCGGTACGCTGCTTGGCCTCGCGCAGGGCTTTCTCAATAAAGCCGAGGAAACGCTCTTCCAGTGACTTGAGACCATCACGATCGTCAGGCGACAGCGTGGCTGGCCAGACGCCCGCCAGCGCCTGGAAGATCATCCAGGTGTCGGCGGCGTTCGGCGCGGTGCCGTCGTTGAGGAATCGGACCTGCGTCTGGTTCATCTGGCGCCAGCGCGCCAGGTTTTCCCCCCACAGATCTGGCGCTTCCGTCAGCGTGTATAGTCGCGCTCGCGCATCCTCGCCGCGTTTGGTGTCGTGGGTGGAGGTTCCCAGCAGCGCATCGGGCTGGCGGGTAAGACGAATGCGCATCTCCTGGTGAAAACGGGAAAGTGAAAACGCGCGCGGCGTCGGGTCGGCGCCGACTTCGTTCAGGGCCAGCTCCAGGTTATGGCGGAAGAACAGCGTATCCTCTACCGATTTCGCCATCAGCGGCCCGGTCAGTTGCTGAAAACGGGTGCGGAAAAGCGAGGCCAGCGCGTGGTCATCCTCCGGCAGATCGCCGGTAAGAATACGCACGATCAGGCTGAGCGCGGGTTCAGAGGTGTCGACGCTGGCGACCACGCGACTGAGCAGCGCCACATCCGGTGGCGTCAGCCCCTCTCCGGTGCCGTAGGTGCGATACACCGGAAACGCGATAAGCAGCTCGCGCAGGGCATGGCGGATATCCTCATGCTCCATTTCGGCGCCGTTATGCCCGGCCAGCTCGCTGGCGATTTTGAGCAGCGTGGTAAATTCACCTTCAAAATTACGATCGGTCATCAGCCCTTTGGCTTTGCGAAGTTCCGCCTGCCTGTCCACGGTCGTACCCAGCGTCTCGTCGTAGAGCGTCTCCAGTCGCGAGAGGTTGGTATCATCCACCAGCACTTCCGCCAGCGAGGCAATAAACTCATAGCCCGTAGTACCCGAGACCGGCCACTCCTGAGGAAGCTGTTCCCCCTTTGGCGAGGATCTTCTCTACCGTGATGTAGCAATCCGGTCCGGTCGCCGCACGCAGGCGCTGCAAATAGCCCAGCGGATCGGCAAGCCCGTCCACATGGTCAATGCGCAGGCCGTCGACAACCCCGGCGTGAACAAGCTCAAGGATCAGGCGGTGCGTGTCTGCGAAGACCGCCTCATCCTCTACCCGCACGCCGACCAGCCCGGTGATTTCAAAAAAGCGCCGCCATGAAAGCTGTTTCGGCGCTTCCCGCCAGGACATCAGCCGCCAGCTTTGCGCCTCGTGGATCTCAGCGATGCTCTTGCCTTCGGCATACGTGCCGGGATTAAGCGGATAGGCGGTATCATAGTAAACCAGCGCTGCGCTGTTGGTGACACTGTCACGTTTTAAGGTGATAGCCCCCCGCTCCAGCTCGGCTTCAAAGGTGTCGCCAAGAAACGGCAACGTCAGCGGTCGGGACCAGTCGATATCAAAATATGCCGCATAGCGGCTCTGCCTGCCTTGTTCTATAACATCGCGCCACCAGCGGTTTTCCAGCGAGGTCGACATATGGTTAGGAACGATATCCAGAATCAGCCCCATCCCCGCCTGTTCAGCGCTGCCGCCATGCGGTCAAACCCTTCCCGCCCGCCAATCGCCGGGTCGATTTCGTTGGGGTCGGTCACGTCATAGCCGTGGGTGGAATCCGTGGTTGCGGTGAAAACAGGCGACGCGTAAAGATGGCTAATTCCAAGGTCTTTCATATACGGAATCAGGTCCACCACGCGATCGAAGGTCATGCCGTTGCGAAACTGAATTCGGTAAGTAGAGGAAGGGATCATAGCGCTGCTTCTCCATCAGCTAAGCGAACAACAATGCTGTTTGGCGGCAGGTTATCGACTGCCTCCGGCCAGCTAAAGATCGTTTTTCCGGGCAGGTTCGGTAAGGCGAGCGGCTTTTTGCCGATATTCAGCGCCAGCGACAGCGTACCGGACGGGAAACGCCAGCTCACGGCCACCATGCCGAGCGCCGTTTGCAGGACGTTACCCTCCACGGCGCCCCGCTGTTTCAGTAGCGGGACGATAAAGCGCTGACGCAGCGCAATCAGTTCGCGCGTAGCGTGCAGCCACGCCCTGCCTTCCTCCGTGTCTGCCTTGTTCCAGTCAAGCTTCGACCGCATAAAGGTATTTACGTCATTGGGGTCCGGTACGGTTTCATCGTGCCCGGCATGGCCGGTAAACTCTTTCGCGCGCCCTTCCCGCACGGCTTTCGCCAGGTCGCCGTGGAAGTCGGTGAAAAAGAGGAACGGATGCGTTTCGCCATACTCCTCGCCCATAAACAGCAGCGGAATATGAGGCGACATAAGCAGCGCCGCAAACAGCACACGCGTTTTATCCGCGCCTGCCAGAGAGATAAGCCTCTCCCCCTGGGCACGGTTGCCGACCTGGTCGTGATTCTGAATAAAATCGACAAAAAACTGCGGAGGTTGCTCGCGACACTCTACCCCGCGCGATTTTCCGGTCTGAAGCGAGATTTCCCCCTGGTAGACAAAGCCCTCTGCCAGCGCCCGCGCCAGTTTTTTCTCCGGCTCAAAGGCAAAATCCTGATAATAGGCGTGTGATTCCCCGGTCGCGAAGACATGCGCGGCGTTGTGAAAATCATCATTCCATTCGGCGGTGAAAAGCGGCGTCTGACCATGCTCATCGCGCGGATGCAGGAAAATCACGTTGCGACTGTCTTCGGTGGTCAGATGGATATGCCGATCCGGAAATGCGTCGCGGATCCGTTGCGCTATCTCGGGAAGAATATGGGTCTCAGCGTCGTCATGGATCTGGTCGATGGCGTCGAAGCGCAGACCGTCAAGATGATACTCCGAGAGCCAGAATAACGGCGCCTCGGCGATGTATTGCCGGACGGCCTCAACCTCATAGGCAATACCGTTGCCCCACGGGGTCATACGATCCTGATGGAAAAACGCTGGCGAGAGCAACGGCAGGTAATTACCTTCCGGGCCAAAGTGGTTGAGTACGATATCCAGCACCACGGAAAGCCCGAGCGCGTGGGCGGCATCAATGAAGGCATGAAAATCATCCGGTGTGCCATAAGCCGAGTGCGGGGCATACAGCAGTACGCCGTCATACCCCCATCCGCGCGCGCCCCCGAACTGGGACACGGGCATCACTTCCAGTTGAGTAATACCCAGCCCGGCCAGATAAGGCAGTTTGTCGATGGCCGCCCTGAAGGTTCCTTCCCCGGTGAAGGTGCCGATATGCAGCTCGTAGATCACCGTCTCTTCCCACGATCGTCCTTGCCATTCCCGCTGAGTGGGCAGGCTGCGACGCGGGTCGATCACCACCGACGGGCCGTTGACGTCAGCCTGCTGCGCGCGTGAGGCCGGATCCGGCACCGCCATTCCATCCTGTAAAACAAACTGATAAGTCGTACCGTGCATGACGCCGGGCACGTCAATCTGAAACCAGCCGTCGCCCACCGCCGCCATGGGAATGTCGGTATCGGTTAAACGTAATGTGAGATCTTTCTGCCCTTCTGCCCAGACGCGAAAACGTACAACGTCATCGGAAATAAACTCAGCACCCCAGTGCCTGCGACATGTTCTGAATTCCATTCATTGTCCTCGAATGACCACCTTTTACGCGGAACGAAATACAAGCTTAGACCAGGATCTACAGAGTGTTATGCCAGCAGGGGATGCCGCTTCGTCTATTATCTATTTATAACTCCCACTTAAGGAATACTATGCATATTCGAAAAGGATTAAGTACAGACCTCGCCCGCCTTGAATGTTGTGATTTTTCTTTCAAGGTTGATGAGATTGCCAGAGAGCCATTTCTCAATGGTGATTTGCATATCGAGGCGCTGACCGAACCTTATCTTAAAACCTATGAGCTTGATCTCCAGACGCTGGAAAATCATTGCGTTAATCCGGATTCAATATTTCTTATCGCCGAAACGGATGACGGTGAAATCGCCGGTTTTATTACCGCGTCCTGCAACTGGAATAAATTTATTTCGGTGGATTACATTGCCGTGGAGCGTTCAAAACGCCGTACGGGCGCGGCGCACAAGCTGATGTCCGCCACCCACGTCTGGGCGCGAAGCCTCAATGCGCCCGGGTTACGGCTGGAGACGCAGAACGTTAATGTTTCTGCCTGTCAGTTCTATCGTCACTATGGGTTTATTCTCGGCGGTTACGATCGCTACCTTTACAACGCCCTGCCGGAAAAAGATGAGGTCGCCCTTTTCTGGTATTACATGCTGGCTTGAGAAAATATTTTATATCCGCTACCAGAAGATAGATTTGTCTGAATTTGTCAATTTTGCCCGCTTACGTTTAATTAACGACTAATCTTGGAATTCACTATTAAGGAGGCCGGTATGTCTACAGGAAATAATCACACGCTGCATTACCCTCGTCCACCGTTTGCTGAACAACCGCAAAGGGCCCCCGGGCTGGCATCGGAAATGAAGCCAATACCGGATCACGGTGAAACAAGTTATATCGGATCAGGCAAAACTGGCAGGAAAAAAAGCGCTGATTACCGGCGGTGATTCCGGAATTGGTCGCGCGGTAGCGATCGCCTATGCCCGTGAAGGTGCAGATGTGGCTATTGGCTATCTCCCGGAAGAGGAGTCCGATGCGGCATCGGTCATTGCGCTGATTCGGGCCGAAGGCCGTAAAGCGGTCGCCATTCCCGGCGACATTCGCGTGGAGTCGTTCTGCGATACGCTGGTGGAAAAAGCCGTCGCAGAACTGGGTGGCCTGGATATCCTGGTGAACAACGCCGGACGCCAGCAGTACTGCGAATCGATCGACGATCTCACCACGGCAGATTTCGACGCGACGTTTAAAACCAACGTCTATGCCCCCTTCTGGATCACTAAAGCTGCGCTGCGCCATTTGCAGGAAGGCGCCGTGATCATCAACACCACTTCCGTTCAGGCGTTTAAACCGAGCGCGATCCTGGTGGACTATGCGCAGACCAAAGCCTGTAACGTGGCCTTTACCAAGTCTCTGGCTCAGCAGCTGGGGCCGCGTGGCATTCGGGTGAATGCCGTCGCGCCAGGTCCATACTGGACGCCTCTTCAGTCCAGCGGCGGTCAGCCGCAGTCCAAAGTTCAGAAGTTCGGGGAAGATACGCCCCTGGGCCGACCGGGCCAGCCGGTTGAAATCGCACCGCTGTATGTGCTTTTTGCCTCAGATACCTGCTCATACGCCTCCGGACAAGTATGGTGCTCTGACGGCGGTACCGGCGTGCTGTAAAGCATCCTCTCAGACCTATCCATTTCATGGATAGGTCACATTCACTTCCCTGCTGTTCTCAAAAATCTCAGTTGAACTATGATGAACTTACTATCGAGGAGCCCATCATGTTTACTGTGAAAAAACTTGCGTTATCAACCCTGTTGACCGGTTCGGTTTTATTCTTTCCCGCGATCCACGCGGTGGCCAGCGTTCCGCAGCATGTGGTGAAACAGCAGGCCGGCGGCTACAGCGTTCAGGTTGGCGATACGATTGTCACCGCCTTTACGGACGGCAGCGTGCCGCAGGACCTGCACGCCTTACTGCGCCGGACGACGGCGGAAAATACCGATGCGTTACTGGCCAAAAATTTCCAGGCCAATCCGGTGGAAGCATCGATTAACGCGTTCTATATCGCTATGCCCGGCCACAAAATTCTGGTGGATACCGGTTCCGGTCAGCTCTTTGGCCCTGGCAAAGGCGGGCGGCTGATTGAAAGCCTGGCGACGCAGGGTATCAGGCCGCAGGACATCACCGATATCCTGATCACCCACGCGCACTCCGATCATGCAGGCGGCCTGGTCAAAGACGGTCAGCGCGTATTTACCCGCGCACAGGTGTATGTCGGCAAACCGGATATCGATTTCTTCTTTAACGACGAGAACCAGAAAAAAATCTGGCTATGACCAGAACTACTTCGACGTCGCGCACAAGACCTTAAAGCCCTATCTGGATGCCGGAAAAGTGAAGACTTTCTCCGGGACGGAACAGCTTCTGCCGGGCATCAGCGGTACGGTTCACCCGGGCCACACCCCAGGGTCCGCGTTCTACACGCTGGAGAGCAAAGGTGAAAAAATTACCTTTGTCGGCGACATCATTCACGTTGCCGCGGTTCAGTTCCCACAGCCCAACGTGACGATTGCTTACGATGAGGATCAGGACGGAGCCGCCCGGGTACGCAACGCAGCGTTCGCTGAGTTTGTGAAAAACAAAGATCTGATTGCGGCGCCACATCTGCCTTTCCCCGGGATCGGGTATGTGAAGAAAGGTGAGCGGGAAGGCTACGCGTGGGTTCCGGTGACCTATACCAACCGGGACGCCCAATAAGAGAGTCTCTGCGTCCCAGGCTAAATATGTCAGCCTGGGACCGCTATCTCACGCCCAGGGCCCCGCGGCCGGGTATTAACCAGCCGGCGAAATCTGTTCGGCCCTGCGCTCAACCTGTCAGACAGCCAGCCATTTTTTTGCGTTCGCTTTCATATTCGCTTCTAGTTCACTGTCACGCGTGGCAAATACGCGGCCGAGGGGAAACCGCTTTGTTCCAGCAGATAAGCTAGCGCGGCATATTCCCGCGGATAGTTGGCAGCAATTTTTGAATCAATCTCAACCGGGCCCAGCGGAAAGGTGAAAATACCCATGTCGTAGATGCTCTGACGATGGAACAGCTTCCATACGCCCTCTCTCTTTTCTGCCAGATCGTAGAAACGATTGTGGCATTCGCATCCAATATTAAGTTTTATATTTTCAGCGATGATCATCGCATTGGTTTCAAGAATCGCTTTGTCGCCGCGGTCGTTAAAAGTGACGACGGGCGAGCCAATCATATGTTTTGTGCGCAAATCTGAAGCGCCCATACGCATGGAACCCTCGACAAAATCGCTCGCGAGCCCTTCGAACCACGTAATTTCGATTGTGCCGTCCGGATGAAAAAGATTACGCAGCTGCTCCCATTCGCCCAGGTCGCGGTGCATCCAGCCATTCATGAGGTCGTTAAGATCCTGACGGTCTTGCAGTTGGTGAGTTTGCATTGTTTGATTCCTGTTTGAGTTGATGCGTTCAGTTTGGCCGTGAAGCGGTTTATACTCAAATATATATATTTTACTAAACAATCATTTTTAATGATGAGTCAGGGTGGCAATGGAACTCCGGCACTTACGCTATTTTTTTGGCTGTTGCAGAAGAAGAGCATTTTGGACGCGCGGCTGAGCGACTCAATATTGTTCAGCCTGCGCTTAGCATGCAGATTAAAGCCCTTGAAACCGAGTTAGGCGGTCCGCTGTTTATCCGCACCAGCCGTCGTGTGGAACTTACTGAGGCCGGATCGCTTCTTCTCAGCGAAGCCAGACTGATGCTAGAACAGATGGAACACACGCGTCTGGCAGTCCAGCGTGCGATACGGGGAGAGACAGGGCGTGTACGGGTCGGTTTTGCCGGGAACGCCATTTTTAGTGGCAAAATGATTACCGATGTACGTCGCTTCCGTAAAACCCATCCGGATGCAGAAGTCACCATTCAGGAAATCGCTCCCCAGAAACAGGTAGCTGCGATCCTCGCAGGGCATATTGATGTCGGTTATACACCGGATAACAGTACGACAGCCGATCCGCAGATCAGGGTGCAGAAAACCGGAAACTGGGAGATGATAATCGCAATGTGTGACGATCATCCCTTAGCCATCCATCCGCACCTCTCCGTTGAAATGCTCGCCGGTCATCCCCTGGTCCTGTACGACGCGCATGACGCCAATGAAAATCTGACTGTGCTGCTGGCGCAGCAGCTCGGGGATGGTTTTTGCGTGGCACATCGTTCAAACAGTACGCTAAGCGTTCTGGCATTTGCCGCAGCCGGGCTCGGTCTGGCGCTGGTTCCCGCCCCCCTGCAACAGGTGCAAATACCCGGACTGATTTACCGCAACCTGAATGCTCAGGCGTTGACCGCAAATCTGGTCATGATCAGCCGCATGCAGGAGCCAGGTAATGCAGTGACTGCTTTTCTGGCAATGGCTAACCTTCCCTGTTGAACAACGGCAGCAAGCTATGACGCACAATAAGATGCCCTCCTCCGATATGGATATGGACCTGATCCTGACGCTGGATGCGTTACTCAGGGATCAGAATATCACCCATGCCGCCGCGCGGCTGGGCATCAGCCAGCCGGCGATGTCTGCCCGCCTTGCGCGCCTGCGCGTCCTGTTCGATGAGCCGCTGTTTATCCCTTCCCCACACGGACGTGGGGTGTTACCTACGCCGCGCGCCGAGGCGTTAAGGCCGCAGGTCACGACGGTTTTGCAGGGTATATCGGCGATGCTTGAACCCACCACGTTCAACGCGCATAACAGCACCCGCACCTTTGTGATTACCCTGCACGAGAACCCGGCGCTGATGCTGGGGGCAGAGTTGCAGAATCAGATTAGCAGCGCAGCACCAGGCATCCGCCTGCGTTTTGCGCTCCCGGAAACCCCGCTGCTGCCAGCGCAGATGGAAAATGGCGATGTGGATATTTATGTCGGCGTTAACGCGGGGGCGCACGATGCATGGGTCAGACGCAAGCTGTTTGACGATGAATATGCCACCGCCCAGCGTAAAGGCCATCCGCGCGGTACGGGGCCGATGGATCTGGAAAGCTATTGCAGCCTTTCCCACCTGGTGGTTTCATCCGAGGGCGACCCGTTCGCGGGCTTTGTCGATCAGCATCTGGCGGGGCTTGGCCACCAGCGTAACGTGGTGATGTCGACGCAAAGCTATGCGATGGCGCCTGCGATTGTTGCCGGTACCGATTTGCTCTGCACCCTACCCAGACGCATGTTGCTACGGTTCACGCAAACGCTTGATATTCTTCCGCCGCCGCTGGATCTCCCTCCGATCGTCATCGGTATGTACTGGCACCCGAAAAACAGCCAGGATCCGGCTAACCGCTGGCTGCGAGAACAGCTTCTTCAGGCCGCCGGACGTCAGGTATGATCGAGGATGCTCATCAATTTTTTCAGGACCTCAGAGCGAATAATCCGGTGGCAAACCAGCGTCAGCTCGCTCTCCCGGAGTCGGTCAAGAATATCCACAAAGACGACGTTTTGTACGCATATCGCCTTCGCTGAAGCCGGCAGCATGGCGATGCCAAACCCTGCCGAGACGAGACTTATCACCGTGGGGACATCGGTGGCATTTTGCACAACGTCAGGCTGTATGCCCGCGCTGTGGCAGGCATCATAGAAATATTGCTCCAGCCCCATCCCCTCCGGGTCGCGCAGGGCGATCCACTTCTCCTCTTTCACCGACGCAAGCGTCAGCGCGGCGGAGCCCGCCAGGCTATGTTGACGAGGTAAGGCCAGCACGGCCTTTTCCGTTGTAAATGGACGGCTTTGCAGATCGTCAGGCAATAGCGGTAACGGGGCACGAATAATGGCCACATCCAGCTGGTTGCTTTGCACGCCGGTATAAAGGGTTTGCACGTTACCCGTCATCATGGAAAGGCTGATGGCGGGCCATTTCTCATGTAAAAGCCGCAGCGCGGCGGGTAGCTTACTGTCGAATATCGCACTTGAAACACATCCGAGATTCAGCACGCCCTGTTCCCCTCTGGCCGTCTGTCTGGCATCCAGAATCGCCTGATCGGTCATTAAAATCGCGACTCTGGCTTTACTGAGAAATGCCTCACCGGCTGGCGTCAGCGTCAGGCGACGATTCGCCCGGCTAAAGAGCAAGACCCCAAGACGATCTTCAAGCGTTTTTATCTGCTGGCTCAGCGCTGGCTGCGCCATGTTAAGGCGCTCCGCCGCCCGATGCATGTGAAGCTCTTCCGCCACCACGATGAAATTGCGCATCAGTCGAAACTGCATACCATGCCTTTATTATTGATAATAAAATTCATATTAAAATAGCATAAATGATGCAATTGATAGCCCTCTTCGTCCGGTTAAGAATGGAAGCCTTCATCCGAGGAGGGAAATATGAAAAACCACATCAACGATCTCAGAAGTGCTATCGAACTGCTCAAACGCCATGAAGGTCAATACCTTGAAACCAGCCATCCGGTCGATCCTGACGCGGAGCTAGCGGGTGTGTACCGGCATATTGGTGCTGGCGGCACGGTAAAACGTCCGACGCGCATTGGCCCAGCGATGATGTTTAACGATATTAAGGGATATCCCGACTCCCGTATTCTGGTCGGAATGCACGCCAGCCGCGAGCGGGCGGCGCTCCTGTTGGGCTGCGAGCCCTCTGAACTGGCAAAATATGTCGGCCAGGCCGTGAAAAACCCGATTGCTCCCGTTGTGGTTCCGGCGGCACAGGCGCCCTGTCAGGAACAGGTGTTTTATGCCGACGATCCGGACTTCGATCTGCGTAAATTGCTTCCGGCACCGACCAACACGCCGATAGATGCCGGTCCGTTCTTCTGTCTGGGGCTGGTGCTGGCAAGCGATCCGGAAGATGCCTCACTGACCGATGTCACTATTCACCGTCTCTGCGTGCAGGAGCGCGATGAGCTCTCCATGTTTCTTGCCGCGGGCCGCCATATTGAAGTGTTCCGTAAGAAAGCCGAGGAGGCGGGCAAACCGTTGCCGGTCACGATCAATATGGGTCTCGATCCCGCTATCTATATTGGCGCCTGTTTCGAAGCCCCTACCACGCCCTTCGGCTACAACGAGTTGGGGGTCGCCGGCGCGTTACGTCAGACCCCCGTAGAGCTGGTGCAGGGTGTGGCCGTAAATGAAAAAGCGATAGCGCGTGCGGAAATTATCATCGAAGGCGAACTGCTGCCGGGCGTGCGTGTAGAAGAAGATCAGCATACCCACACCGGGCACGCGATGCCGGAATTTCCCGGCTACTGTGGGGAGGCTAACCCCTCCTTACCGGTAATCAAAGTGAAGGCCGTCACGATGCGTCATCAGGCGATCCTGCAAACCCTGGTAGGACCGGGCGAGGAGCACACCACGCTGGCCGGTTTGCCAACGGAGGCCAGCATCCGTAATGCGGTGGAAGAAGCCATCCCCGGTTTTCTGCAAAACGTCTATGCGCATACCGCTGGCGGCGGCAAGTTTCTTGGCGTATTGCAGGTGAAAAAACGCCAGCCCTCTGACGAAGGGCGTCAGGGTCAGGCGGCACTCATCGCGTTAGCCACCTATTCCGAGCTTAAAAACATTATTCTCGTCGACGAAGATGTGGATATTTTCGACAGCGACGATATCCTGTGGGCGATGACCACCCGTATGCAGGGCGATGTCAGCATCACCCATCTGCCGGGGATCCGCGGACACCAGCTCGATCCGTCTCAGGCCCCGGACTACAGCCCCTCCATTCGTGGCAACGGGATCACCTGCAAAACGATTTTCGACTGTACGGTGCCCTGGGCGCTGAAGTCCCGCTTTGAGCGTGCGCCCTTTATGGAGGTAGACCCGACGCCATGGGCGCCTGAACTGTTTAAAAAATAGCGTTAACCGGAAAATCTTCTTCACCCTTCACGGGTGAA
>AGFS01136141.1_pt1 | contig 14954 bp, 13 predicted proteins | sample 305828 | NCBI WGS metagenome assembly AGFS01 (sample SAMN02954281, study PRJNA62041) | ant fungus garden metagenome | biome: terrestrial; feature: Atta colombica fungus garden; material: fungus garden; isolation source: Atta colombica fungus garden top | host: Atta colombica | place: Panama: Gamboa...
AACCCCATGAATGACGCGACCTCCGAAGCAAAAATGCCTGCGCAGTGAAACCAGCCCCTGCGTGACTTCACCTCTCTCAGTAAACCCAACCCGGACTCATTATCCCGCCAGCGGCGGCATGCAGGAAAGACGAACACGGACCGAAAGCGTTCTGTCAATGTGAGTTCCCCGCAAGCTTACTCTGCTGGGTATTTGTTGTTTTCTGAATGTTTAATGGCTGGCTTTGCGGAAAATGTCGGTGAGATCGGATGAGGGGCCTGCTGACAGTATATCGGGTCACACTATCTGCATCGTACCGGTGACGGAATTATGCAAAAAAAGCCGGGTATTACCCGGCTGACTGGGGACAACAACAATGTATACTCAGGGGGTGACAATACTGAACCAGAAGTTAAAGCCATCCATGTAGCTCAACAGCTCATCCAGTTTCTCTGCCTTACCGCTGATCTTCACATCCCCTTTTTCTGTTGCCTGTTTCAGGCTTTCCTGCTTCAGGATGATGTTGTTCAGGGTCTCACGGGACAGCGTGATGGTGGCATCCGCATTCTTCGATTCCATGCCCGCTGTATGGTTCAGTACGCCATTCTCCAGCTCAAGCAGGTACTTACCGCCTTCATTACCGAGGTCAATGTTCAGCACGGCTTTAGCCTTCGCCGCTTTTTCACCATTGACGTGTACGGCCAGATAGTCGAAGAACATTTCCGGAGACATGGCTCTTACCGTATCCGGGCTGTCAGAGCTCGGTGTGGGGAGTTTCGCCACGCCATTACGCAGCTCCTGCGCGCCGGTCAGATAGAAGTTACGCCACGGGCCGGATTCCGCCTGATAACCGAGTTGCTCCAGCGCATCCGCTTCCAGATTGCGGGCTGCCTGGTTTGCCGGATCAGCAAAGACCACCTTGCTCATTACCTGGGCCACCCAGCGGTAGTTACCCTGCGCAAAGTCTTCTTTCGCCTTCTTCATGATGGCATCGGCACCCCCCATATATTCCACGAACTTCTTACCCGCCGCTTCCGGAGGCAGTTCGTCCAGAGTTGCCGGGTTGCCGTCGAACCAGCCCAGATACAGCACGTAGGTCGCCTTCACGTCATGGCTCACCGAACCGTAGTAACCACGGCTGGCCCAGGTTTTCGCCAGACCGTCCGGCAGTGTAAAGTTCGCCGCAATTTCATCGCGGGTCATTCCCTGGTTGGCCATGCGCAGTGTCTGGTCGTTGATGTAACGGTACAGGTCGCGCTGACTTTTCAGCAGGTTAACCACATTCTCGTTACCCCAGGTTGGCCAGTGGTGCTGAGCCATGATGATGTCTGCTTTATCTCCCCAGCGGTCAATGGCCAGGTTGATGTATTTGGACCACGCCAGTGGGTCGCGGATTTTGGCTCCGCGCAGGGAGTAGGTGTTGTGCAGGGTATGGGTGACATCCTCTGCCGCTTCGATGAGTTTCTTCTCTTCGATATACCACAGCATTTCAGACGGAGCTTCTGAGCCCGGGGCCAGCATGAAATCATAAGTCAGCCCGTCAATCGTTTCTTTCTGGCCGTCTTTCTCAATAATGTTGGTCGGCGCAATCAGCGTCACGGTACCCGCGGAGGTGGTGGTCCCCAGACCTGCCCCCACCTGGCCTTTAGCATCCGGCTTCAGCAGGTTACCGTACATGTAGCTGGCACGGCGCCCCATGGCGTTACCGGCCATCACATTTTCTGCCACCGCGGCTTCCATAAAGCCTGCCGGCGCATAGATTTTGACCTTGCCGGATTTCACATCCGCTTCATCCACCACGCCGCGCACACCACCGTAGTGGTCAATATGGCTGTGGGTATAGATAACTGCCACCACGGGCTTTTTACCCCGGTTCTGGTAATACAGGTCGAGCCCGGCTTTGGCTGTTTCGGCAGAAATCAGCGGGTCGACAATCGTCACCCCTTCCTTCCCTTCAATGATGGTCATATTGGAAAGGTCAAGGTTACGCACCTGATACACACCATCCGTTACTTCGAACAGGCCGCTGATGTTAATTAACTGGGACTGGCGCCACAGGCTTGGGTTGACAGTATCCGGGGCTTTTTCCCCTTCCTTAATGAAAGAATACTTGTTCGGATCCCAGACCACATTGCCTTTTTCGCCTTTAATGACATCCGTCGGCAGGGCGGCAATAAAGCCTTTATGGGCGTTGGTGAAATCGGTGTTATCAGAAAACGGCAACTGATTATACAGCGCTTCGTTTGCCGCCTTTGTGGCCGCCGTCGCGTCCTTCGGTGTTTCTGCGGCCAGGGCCGGTACGGCCAGGGATGTCAGAAAGCCCGCCAGCGCCAGGCCAGTGACAATTCTGTTCAGCTTCATTGCATTACCTCATCAGTCATCATGTCAGTCAGGTCCTCTCAGGGGAGAGGGGAAAAACACAGTAAAAACATACCGTTCAGGCCGTCTGCCTGGCGAGCCCCGGACGCAACGGACTGTAACGGGGGCAGATATCAGAACTGGTAGCTGTAGTTGACGCTCGCAAACCACAGGTACGGGTTATCGTAGTCCCCTTTAAGCACCGCCGGGGACTGCACTTTTGAAGACTGCATGTGCAGGTATTCCACCGCGAAACCAATGTTACTGGCCGGGGTTATCTGGTACTGCGCACCGGTACCAAAGCGCCATTCGTCGCCGGTCGGCAGGGTCATGGCCACATCGCTCTGATCACGGTATGGCGTACTGTCAAACGCCACGCCGGCATTCAGGCGCCACTGTTCTGTCGGGCGGTACTGAACGCCCAGCGCGGTATGCCAGGTGTCCTTCATCCGGTTGTTGTTATCAACACGTTTCCCGCTGATCGTTACCTGCGGGGCGCCAAACTGGCTCCAGTCCTGCCAGCCCAGGTCTCCCATCACCGACCACTGCCGGTTGATGTCATGCACCAGGCTCAGCATCAGCTGTTGTGGCGCCCGCACCTGGGCAGACAGTGGCAGAGTGTATTCTGTCTCTGGCAGATTTGGCAGGCGGGCCTTACCGTTCACATTGAAACGGTAGTCGGTTTTGCTGTTCCAGGTGATACCGGCTCGCGTCTGTTCTGTCAGATCCATCAGCAGTCCCAGACGATAGCTCATCGCCCAGTCGTGGTCGGTTTCTTTTTTGTCACCGTCATCCACATTGCGGGTTAGCGACAAAAAGCCGTAGTTGATGTTGGCTGAGGCGCCAATGGAAAGACGGTCATTGAGTTTATACGCCAGTGACGGACTCAGCGTCATCGCTGCCATGGTGCTCTTTTTAATCAGCCGCTCACCGGCCCAGCTGCCGTAATCAATCCCCAGCCCGTAGTTGCCATACAGCCCGACACCGGCATACAGATCATCGGTGATTTTCTGGCTGTAGAAAGCACTGCCGTTGGGGGTCAGCTTCATGACATTACCGGGGCTTTGCAGTCGGTTGTTATCCAGCTGGTAATCAATATTTCCGCCGAGTGTCTGCAGACCTCCGGTGAACATATGGTCCGGCAGGCGGGTCATCCCCGCCGGGTTGGTCACTATGGTGGACGCATCCTGTGCGCGGGCGGCCTGCCCGGCTCCCGCCAGCGCAGTATCTTCAGTACCGATTTCATAAAAATAGAGCGCACTGGCGTGAGACAGAGAAGAAAACAGTAACCCGGTACTGAGAAGGACAATTTTTTTCATTTTAATGGCCTGTAATAACGGCGGTGATGATAAGTGCGGTAACGTAATGAGAATTCAGCATAAAACGCCGATAAATTTTTTTGAGTATAGCTATTACCGTTAACAAAGGTAGTCATAATAATGAAGTGGGGACCTGAATTGAGAGGTATCTCATTAAAATGTTGAACAGAAATGTATTTGTTTCAGGTTGACAACCGGTGCTGCCATTACCCACCGGGTATCATCATTCCCGGGAACATGTTTTAAACCCGGCATACTGATTATTTCTGGTTGTCTGCACAGAGGATGATTTTGATACCTCATTGTCGCCTACAATAGACACCTGCACTGTCGTATGCAGTCAACCTGTCTTTGGCGGCTGGCTAACCACGTGCTCTGAGTCAGCTCTGACGATAGTCAGGGCGTCATGGACGGGATCAGGGCGTGATCCCATGCTGTCCGGTTGGGGGACTCGCCTGCCCGTTTTGTGAAACAGGTCTACTGTATGCTGTCCTGCACCTGATATGTCTTTCAGGGCCATGCGGCGTACCGGTATCCGTATGGTGGATAAACACAAGTTCAGTTTAAAAAACAGAAAACTAAATTCATTGTCGCAAGGCGTTGTAACCATGTAATTTGTAAGGGGTAATTATTCCCGTGACTGCCATGTCATTCAGTAGCGAGACCCGTAAATCGCCGTTAATATGGCGATGACCGAAAGAATGGAAAAGTGAAAATTAAATATACGTTAATATGCCTGGTTGTTATGTCCACATCGGCAAATGCCGCTCTGTTCTGTACTCTCAGGGAGGGGCATGCACAGCCCCTGAGAGTGATCACTAAAACGATTTCTCCTGGCCGTGTTTTGTGGGATTTTTACGGAAAGTGCTTTCACCGGCACGTTGTTGTGTCCTTTCACCACAGTACGGTAAATGCGATAATTCCACCTCATAAAGCAAGGAAAAACATGAAGCTGGATGGGGTATATACCTGTACCGTAATATAATGGTGCGCTGAGGGGGGCGGTGAAATGAGATCAGGATCGATTTGTTCTGCATTCACCGCACTCAATAATCATGTTGAGCTGGATCTGTTGATTTCTGCGCCGCACCACAAATTCTCCGACTCCGTTTCGCTTTGTACTCCACTGGTGGTAGTCTGACCGGTATTGCAAATAATGCGGGACTGGCTATGGAATGGCGGGTGATTGATGTCATTTATCTGGAACGTTCGGGGACATATGCGCTTGTTGTGCAGTCGGGAAGGATTACCATACAGGTGGACGTCTCATCAACAACACCGGTCAGCCGTGGCGATACTCTGTATCCTTTAGAAAACGCACGGTATGCGTTGAATGGCGATCCGGGATCCGTCATTAAGGCGATCGCGGCAGTCCCCTTTTCCAGAATTTTATGGCGTGCCCTGACGATGATGGTGTGATCTGAAGAGGCATCCGCGGATGCCGGCCTTGCTGGATGCGGCGGTATGTTGACAGTCACGAAAGTCTGACCCGGTAAATGACCCCTTATTCGTTTGTGGCCAGCATACTTTCCCGCTGAACTGACTTGTCTCCCGGATGTTCTGTGTTGTTGATCGCACTGCCTGAAAATTGTCCTCCCCGGGTGACGGCCAGAGTGGTATACGTCAGTTTTCCCTGAACTCTGCCATGTTCAAATATTTCAAGGGTTTCGGCGAAACACTCACCTTCCACTGAGCCATCAATAAGCAGGACCGGAGATGAAATGTTACCCTTCACTTTTCCTGTGCTCATGACACAGACCTGTCCGTCAGCCGCGTGGATATCCCCTTTCACCTCTCCAAAAATAAACACCTGTCCGGTGGAGACGAGGTTACCTTCCAGACATACATTACTGGCGACGACAGTACCCTGTGCATCTTTTTCCTGTACTGAAGGAAAAGGTTGTTTTTTTCGTATGCCAAACACTGATAACTCTCCGCTTTTAAGGATGTGAAAAATAAATAAAATTATTGCTGAGGCAGCGAAATATTCTCCAGCCTGAGGGATCAACGCGACCCAGGAAAATAAGGCCAGGAGCCAGAATAACAATCCTGTGTTTAAAAAAAACAGTTTCATCCTGAATGTTCCCGTGGAGGATTACAACTCCGAAACAAAACCCATGTCGATGTCGTTAGTCGATGTCGTTAGTCGATGTCGTTAAAAGCATTTTATCCTGAAGCACAGGTGTTGAGGGAGCTGGCAATTTCCTCAAAAAACGCACAAACAGACTCTCCGTCAGCCGCGGCGATAATTTTCTCAGCATACAGACGAAAACGATTGTCGCTGGTTGAAAAGGCGATTAACAGCAGGCGGGTGATTATTCTGAAACGGCTGTTTTTCAGCAGATTATCCGTTTGGGGGTCGTGAGGCGCTCCCTGCCGGGCATGGCATACAGCCTGGTACAGTTCAAATAGTTCGTGTAATTCTTCTTTCAGTGCAGCAGACAACATCAACCTCCATGACGACAATGTGAAAAAGGGGTACCAATACAAACATCCTGTCCGGGAATGATGATGTTGTATCATTTTCTTCTTTCTGACACATATCTATTTCCCGTCACAAATTTAAAAAGATAATTTGTAATTTTAAAATTATCTGGTATTCATCATTCCGGCAATTTCCTGAATGACAGGGTTCATTAAAAAACCTGTGAAATGATACGGATACGTAGCGGGTTACTCTCTCCGGTATCAGACTGGAAATTTCATGGTGTGTTTTTTGATATACACATTCAAAAAAGTGTTTTTAATTTTGTTAATTTTTATTCCTGCAGGCGCTTCAATATATACATTCTGTCATGTGCTGTTTTTTGTGCCATGAAGCCGAATGACGTTGTATTGTCAATGAAAGCGATAATATGCACATGCCAGCAGCCAGGATGACGAGGGATAGTGAAGTCTTCCCGAACATCTCGCCTGAATTAACCCGATGGACAGGAAAGGCATTTTATATTCGCATTAGCTTTATGGTGATGAAGACAGGGAACTGGCCTGTCATGATGTTCTGGTTTTAATCTGAAACCTCAGCGTTTCAGGCTGGAAACTGACTGGCATAGTGTCATATCAGGTAATAAAACCAGACATCACCGGGTGTGAATGGTATTGAGGTGGTATACCCGGCCACACTGTTGATTGCTGTATCCGTCTGGTCAGCGCCCTCGCCTGTCACGGCTATCATGTGCTTATAAGAGTAAAACGACGGTAAGTATCATTATTACTGATTGAAGGAGCTAATTGTGCTGCAAGTGAGGCAATACTGACATTGCTGAGGGCGTGCAATACGGGCTCAAAAAACACATCATCAGCCATCGTTTCGGTTACCCGCAGAATATCCGTGACACTGATATCTTTTTGGGCGAGAAGGTAACCTCCTCCCGGGCCTTTTATACTGAGCACAAATCCGGCCTTCCGTAATTGGGACAGGATCTGCTCAAGATAAGAACGAGAAAGTTTTGTATGCCGGCAAAACGTGGTGGACGATACCGGTAAACCGTTATCCAGTTGATATAATATCGCCATTACCCTGAGAGACTTCCATGTACGCTCACTGATCATATTTGTCGGCGCTTTCCTGTTTTTCATTATAAACTCCGTTTCTGGTGATGTGAGTGCTGTTCATCATATTTTAGTACAGTGAAAAAATCTGTTGTGACTGGTGGTTTAGTGGCAACGTGAATACCAGAGATAAGGATACAGACACATAACGTCACGTCGTATTCGATGGCAGTACGCATCCTTCCTAGAAAAGAATAGCCTGTATTACCACTCCACACAACAAATCGTTATGAACCTGTATATTGAAACGGCTCAGGGAATACCCGGTTATTTATGCTGTTTAGTCAGCCATTCGTTTTTAGTCAATGCCATATATTCCGAAATAAGGATTGTTTTCAATGGTGCCTGCAGGCAATGTTTCAGGGGGGTGCTATATTAAATACATAATGAAGCACGGTGTTGTCTCACAAGGTTTATTTTTAAATCAACAATCTGCGTTAATATGATGTACCACTGTTACCCTGCATGAGTTTGTATTCTGAAAAATGAAGGACGAATAAGGATGATGAGAATGAAACATATTCCTCTTTTCACCGGCTTGCTGACATCCGGTCTGATGGCGTCGGCGCTGGCTTTCGGGGCGTCCGGAGATGCCACTCAGGCCAATAATCCCCTGGCGAATATGACGGCTTTTAATATGCAGAATTATTATGCCGGGAATGTCAGTGGTACTGATCATGATGCTAACCAGTTCTGGTTGCGGTACGCAACACCTTTTTCCCTCGGGGACAGTCACTGGTTGTTGCGGGCGTCATTGCCGTTCAACACCTATCCGGCCCCTCCAACGGGTGGACACACAACCGGTATGGGGGATCTGAACCTGTTTACATCATGGTTGATAGATACCGGCAATCCGGCAGTGAGCTTTGGCTTTGGCCCCCAGCTCACACTCCCCACGGCGACAGAAGACGCACTGGGATCCGGTAAAACCTCAGCAGGCCTGGTTAATGTGTTGTTTGATGCCAGCAATCCCCGTTTCCAGTATGGATATCTTGCGTCCTGGCAACACAGTGTGGGTGGAGAAGGTGGTCGTGCGGATGTGAACGTCGCAACGTTCCAGCCCTTTATTTTTTATCAGTTAGGCGGAGGGACCTATCTGCGCTCTGCCCCGGTCTGGGTATATAACCTGCATAATGATAGCTACAGTGTGCCGTTAGGGTTAGGGGTGGGCCAGGTGATAAAAAAAGATAAAACCGTGTATAATTTCTTTATTGAACCGCAGGGCTCTGTTGCGGATCGGGGGCCCGGACAGCCGCGCTGGCAGATTTTTGCAGGACTGAACTTACAATTCATTGATTAGTGTCAGGTCGGATGCCAAAACAGACTTCCTGAACATCACAAATGCATGCAGTAAAGCCACAGTTCGGTCACTTTACTGCTCTTCTCTTTTCTTCAGTTATACGCATTTTAAATGCGTATAATGTGGACGGGAATAAAATATCCACATCCCGCTGATGATCCCTTTCTGCCTGTATTTCCACTTTTACCCGCATGTTCAGCCCCCTTTTGTTGACCGTATTCGCTGTTTGCTGAGTTTACCCGCTGCGGGAATAAGGGCCGAACAGGATGAGAATGTGGCGCAGTACTGTTTTGGTTCAACAAATCAGTCTGAACAGAATTTCAGAGTGAATAATCATTTTGTATAAAAAATATTGAATATTGAAAAAACGAATTTCATTGATAGTCTGAGTTATTCAGTGTTTATTACCCCTTTTGCTAAGGGGGCATGATGTCTTCATGGAGAGAAGTGACAAGATGTACTGACTGTTACTATTGTATAAATGTGCACGACAAGGCTTGTCCGGATGGTCATTCTGGCGATCCGGTTCGGGACAGTGAAAAAACGGATGCACGGCGTTTCTGTTTTGCTATATATGCTTATTTTATTGCGGTCACACTACTGGCACAACTTCATTTAAGTCCCCTGAGAGGGCTATTGTGGTTGTTGTACCACTGACGCAACCTTGAAGAGATAAACAGGGAGCGTGCTCCAGGGTTAATAAAATGATGCACCGGCATGGCGATTTATCCGCTGGCGGCGGCCCGTATTTCCGTAAATGCAAGTGTGGGGATAACTTCAGTAACAGCCCCTTAATTATGATGACGTGCCATGACTCTCGTATGGTTTTTCTGAAACAGGAACCAGGCTCGTCCGAATGTCCCCTGTTATGATGAATCTTCTCATTCGACAGTCGTGGATCTCAGGGGGGCGTGTGTGCATGAGCTGGCATCGAAAACAAAAAAGAGAAGCATGACTTTTCCCTGCCGCCCCGGAAATAATTTCTCAGCAATGTCCCGGAATCGTTACGTTAAGGTATCAACAGGGATAAGGGGTATTTTTTATGGTTGTTGAATGTAATTGTGAAAAAGTTGTTTGCGGTTTGTTCAACAATAAATGGGAATAACGATTGAGAGCCTGAAATAAAAAATCTGCCAGGGGATTTAAATTTCGAAATTGTTAATTTCATTGACGGGGTGGAGAGGGCAATGGAAAATTTGCCGTTTATTCATGTTTACAATACTAAAGGAAGTGCTGTAATGAGCAATGATATTATATCTGCTGTTGAAAATGAACTTACTCCGGAGTTTATAGATAATGTGTCGACATATCTTCAGGAGGATAAAGCGAGTGTGTTGAGTGCTTTTTCAGATATCATACCTTATGTGCTTAATAAAGTCTGTTCTTACCTCGAGCACCGGGAGCAACAAGGAGAACTGCTGTCATTAATTCATAATGCACCAGAACCTGATCTCCACACAATGCCGTTGCACTCTGTTTTGAAAAAAATGGAACTTAATGGTGTTATTACTGAGTTTTTTAGTATGATTATGCCAGCATCAGTAACCGAAACTCAATTCAGTGGGATCATGACGGGTGTTAAATCCGGAGTGAAATCGTCTTATTTTTCGTTAGCGGCCCTTCTGCTTTTGAAACAAATGAAACGCTATTTACAGAGCAGAACCGGACAGAGCGTTTCACTGAAGCAGTGGTTAATGACGTCCCAGCATCATGTCGTAAGATCTCCGGACGTCACACCACAACATCAGATGAATGCAAAAGAAGACTTGTCCCGGAAAACAGGAAAAAAAGGTAAAGGAAAGTGGTTGTTGCTGCTGCTGTTGTTACTGCTGTTACTGGCTTTCATTGGTGTGTTGCGTAGTTGTACAACCACATCGGGAGAAGACATATCCTGGACAAATCGGGAGAGCCTTGGGGCATTTTTTGACAGGGCATTACCGGATGGTAAAGTTATTAACATTCCTGAAAAAGGTATAGAGAATAAACTCTTGAACTTTGTCGTCAGTGATCAGCCTGTCAGCGACAATTTATGGTTTTCGTTTGACCGCTTGTCCTTTAAAACGAATAGTGCTGAACTTCAGGATAAGTCACGTGAGCAATTGGATAATATTGCTGAAATAATGACCTCATACCCGAATGTTAAATTAAAACTGGGTGGGTATACGGATAATACCGGAACGGATGATTTTAATAATAAGCTTTCTCAGGAGCGTGCCGATGCCGTACGACAGGAATTAACTGAAAGAGGGATTGCCGGTACTCGCCTGGAAGCCAAAGGGTATGGTTCATTATATCCGGTAGCGCCTAATGATACAGAGGAAAATCGGGCCAAAAATCGACGTATTGATATTCAGGTGACACAGAAATAATTTTTTGAACAATTGTATTGAGAGGATTTATGGGATTAATTTCTTGGATAGTGTTTGGACTGATCGCAGGCAGTATTGCCAGGTTTGTTTTTCCGGGGGGGAATAATGGTGGCTGGATTATCACTACGCTATTAGGTGTTGCCGGAGCGATGGTTGGGGGATGGCTTGGTACACAGTTGGGTATCGGCAGCATTGATGGGTTTAATATCCAAAGTATGTGTATTGCTGTTACCGGTGCTTTAATTCTTCTTTTTGTATACTGCAAAGTATTTAATAAGTAATGATATGCCGCTTTCTGTTTATTAACAGGGCGGCTTTTTTATCCAGTTCTGAACGACATATTTACAGAGGGCTGTAACATGTTAAGCAAAGCGCATTATCTTTATTCTGGCATGTAAATTCAGATGGAATATTGTGGTGCGGAATGGAATCGGCAATGGTCCCGATTTTCGCCTTATCAGATGGGAACAAAAATGAGTTATTCATGTCCCCATAATATTTTGTTTTATGTCATTCAGGAAAACCGGAGGGCGGGAATGAAAACGGCATTTAAAGCTTCATTATTGATAAGTTATTTGATATTTGCGGGAGGATGTACCTCTCACTCGCCGGTGAAAGATCAAAAACATACTGTGCATGAAGTCCCTCGTCAGTCAGTTCCTGAAAACCAGGGTGAAGCGGTTATTACCCCTGTCCCTCCATCGGTCACGGAAGAAGTTCGCGCCTCCCCCTCCATTCCTGTAACCGTTGTAGGGAAGTCTGTGCCAGTACCTGTTAATCGTCCCTCAGTGGTCAAAAAATATGATTATAACTGGGAGGCTGTAATGAAGCAGATCACTGATGAAATGACTACGAGTGGTGAATTTGGTCATGAAGACACATTATTGGTTGGACGCTTCAGGAATAACACGAATGGAGAGGTTGATCTGAAAAAGGGAAAGAATTACTTTTTGAGTGCGTTAAACGAGAGCGGAATGTTTCGTGTTATTTCCAGCCGTGTTTCATTGACAGCTCGTCAACAACTCGGGTTACATGACAGAGACATGATATCTACTCCAGGGAAGGTGCTTGCGGTAGCCCGTAAATGTGGTGCAAAATTTGCCTTATACACATCATTAAAGGGAAAAATTACTGCGCCATTATTGACAGTAAGTATTATTGGTACCGCTGACGGGATTATTTATTTTGGTACTCAACATTCTCTTAAATCGACACTCAAGACTGTAAAGTCCGTAAATAAATCTAAGAATTAGAGACGTTATATCTGAAAATGTATTCGGATGGAGAAAAACGGTATTCCGAGCTTATTCTCACCAGACAGAAGAAGAGAAGCACAGGTCAAATAGGCCCGACATATAACAAAATGCGTTCTGCAAAAAAGAAAAGCCAGTAAGGATACTGGCTTTCCAGAGAAAAAAGTACAGGTGGTGTTTTCAACGTTAAGGAGTCATGGTAACAAACTCTTCCGCTGCGGTCGGGTGAATGGCGACGGTGTTGTCGAAGTCTTTTTTGGTGGCGCCCATCTTCAGCGCTACCGCAAAGCCCTGCAGCATCTCATCCATTCCGAAGCCGATACCGTGAATACCGACAATCTTTTCTTCCGGACCGACGCAGACCAGCTTCATGCGGCACGGCTGGCGGTGAGAGGTCACGGCGGTATACATCGCGGTGAAGGACGATTTGTACACCTTCACGGCGTCATCGCCGTACTGCTCGCGCGCCTGCGGCTCGGTTAAGCCGACGGTGCCGATTGGCGGGTGGCTGAAGACTACGGTCGGGATATTGCTGTAGTCGAGGTGCTCTTCCGGCTTGTTGTTAAACAGGCGTTCGGACAGACGACGGCCTGCGGCCACGGCGACCGGCGTCAGCTCGACGGCGCCGGTATTATCGCCCACCGCGTAGATGCCCGGCACGTTGGTGTTCTGGAATTTATCAACGATGATGTAGCCTTTATCGTTGGTTTTAACGCCCGTTGCCGCCAAGTTGAAGTTATCGGTCGCCGGTTCGCGGCCAATCGCCCAAATCAGGCAATCTACGGTCTGGCTGCGGCCATCTTCCAACTCCAGAGTCAGGCTGCCGTCGGCATTCTTGACTACCGCTTTCGGAATAGCGTTGGTGTGCAGCTGCGGGCCTTCGGCGTTCATCACTTCCACCAGAGTCTCAACGATCAGCGGATCGAAGCTGCGCAGCGGCGCGTGTTTACGCACGAACAGGTGGGTTTCGGCACCGAGGCCGTTAATCACGCCGGCCAGTTCAACGGCAATATAGCCCGCGCCGACTACCGCCACGCGCTTCGGCAGCGCCGGCAGTTCGAAGAAACCGTCGGAATCAATACCGTATTCCACACCCGGAATGTTCGGGTGGCTCGGGCGGCCGCCGGTGGCGATCAGGATATGATCGGCGGTAATGGTCTCGCCGTTGACTTCCACGGTGTGGGCATCGACAAAGCGCGCGAACCCTTTGATAACATCAACGTTATTCTTACCCAGTACGTTGTCGTAAGAGGTATGAATACGGTCAATATAGGCGCTGCGGCTGGCGACCAGCTTATCCCAGTCGAAATGATTGATGGTGGTATCGAAACCATAATCCGGGCCATACAGATGAATCGCTTCGCGGATCTGCGCCGCATGCCACATCACTTTTTTCGGCACGCAGCCGACGTTGACGCAGGTGCCGCCCAGCTCTTTGGCTTCAATCAGCGCGCACTTCTGGCCGTACATCGCCGCACGGTTAATCGAGGCGATACCGCCGCTGCCGCCGCCGATGGCGAGGTAATCATAATGTTTGCTCATGCCCATATGTCCTTAATCGTTAATTGCCGCGATTGTAGCGCGAGGCTTAAAAGGTTCCACCGATGGTTGCGATTACTCCGGTACGATCCAACTTACGGTCGCGTGACCGGTACCGGCTGGAACCAGTTTGCTGTGCAGCCACGGCAGCACGTTATTCATCTGCTGTTCCAGCTTCCACGGCGGGTTGATGACGATCATCCCGGAGGCGGTCATGCCGCGCTGGTCGCTGTCCGGACGCACCGCCAGCTCGATTTGCAGAATTTTGCGAATACCTGTGGCTTCTAAATCTTTAATCATGCGTTTGATTTGCGCGCGCAGCACCACCGGATACCACAGCGCGTAGGTGCCGGTGGCGAAGCGTTTATAACCTTCGTTAATCCCGGTGACCACCGCCTGATAATCGGTTTTAATTTCGTACGGCGGGTCGATAAGAATCAGACCGCGACGGGAAACCGGCGGCAGCTTGGCCTTCAGCTGCTGATAGCCATCGGCTTTGTCGACGCGCGCGCGGCTGTCTTTCTGGAACTCGGCGCGCAGCAGCGGGAAATCGCTCGGGTGCAATTCGGTCATCTGCAGGTTGTCCTGCTCGCGCAGCAGCTGGCGCGCGATAAGCGGCGAACCCGGGTAGTAACGCAACTGGCCGCTGCGGTTGAAGTGCTCGACGACCGAAATATACGGCTCCAGCTCGGTCGGCAGATCGTCCTGCTGCCAGATACGGGCGATGCCTTCAAGGTACTCGCCGGTACGTTCGGCGTGCTCGCCGCTCAGCTGATAGCGGCCCGCGCCGGCGTGGGTGTCCAGGTAGAGAAACGGTTTTTCTTTCTCTTTCAGCGATTCAATGATCAAACTCTGAACGGTGTGTTTAAGGACGTCGGCGTGGTTGCCTGCGTGAAAGCTGTGGCGATAACTGAGCATGGATGCAGAGATTCCGGGAAGTAAACAAGTTAACCGACAGTTTACCGCAGTTCGCCCAGGATTGCCGCTGTCGCACCGCCTGTCATTGAAATTCCCGCAACTATCCCCCATTCTAGATCTCATGCAAAAGCGCCGGAACGCGCGCTTCATTCACCTTCTTCAACAGGACAGCGCATATGACCAATCCATTACTGACGCCTTTTTCATTGCCGCCTTTTTCTGCGATTAAACCAGAGCACGTGGTCCCTGCGGTCACCAAAGCGCTGGATGATTGCCGGGCCGCAGTGGAAAGCGCGGTGGCGCACGGCGCGCCGTATAGCTGGGAAAATCTTTGCCAGCCGCTGGCGGAAGTGGACGATGTGCTGGG
>AGFS01167381.1_pt1 | contig 14841 bp, 12 predicted proteins | sample 305828 | NCBI WGS metagenome assembly AGFS01 (sample SAMN02954281, study PRJNA62041) | ant fungus garden metagenome | biome: terrestrial; feature: Atta colombica fungus garden; material: fungus garden; isolation source: Atta colombica fungus garden top | host: Atta colombica | place: Panama: Gamboa...
CCCACTTCGGCGATACGCCCGGCCCCCTTGGTGATGACCATAAAGTTGATGATAACGAGGATCACGAACACCACGATGCCGATGGCGAAGTTGCCGCCCACCAGGAAGTGGCCGAAGGCTTCAACCACCTTCCCCGCCGCCGCCGCGCCGGTATGGCCCTCCATCAGGATGATGCGCGTAGAGGCCACGTTGAGCGCCAGGCGCAGCAGCGTGGTAAACAGCAGGATGGTCGGAAACGCGGCGAACTCCAGCGTGCGTTGGGTGAACATCGCCACCAGCAGCACCATAATGGAAAGCGCAATGTTGAAAGTGAAAAGCAGGTCGAGGATGAACGCCGGCAGCGGCAGCACCATCATCGACAAAATAAGCAGGATGAGAATCGGCCCGGCAAGGATCTGCCATTGCGTCGATTTCAGGTTGCCGGGCAGGCGCAGCATTGCCACCAGATTAGCCATCAGTGTCCTTCTCGTTCAAAAAATCCAGCGCATCAGGCACCGGAAGGTTTTCAGGTTTCGCAGGCCGTTGACCGCCCGCTAAGCGCCAGCGCTTCAACTGCCATACCCACGCCAGCACTTCCGCCACGGCGGCGTAAAGCTGGCCCGGGATCTGTTGTCCAATTTCCGCGTGGCGGTACAACGCGCGCGCCAGCGGTGGCGCTTCCAGAATGGGGACGCGGTTCTCCGTTCCGACCTCACGGATGCGCAGCGCAATCAGCCCCGCCCCTTTTGCCACCACCTTCGGCGCGCTCATTTTGTTTTCGTCATAGCGCAGCGCAACGGAATAGTGGGTCGGGTTGGTGACGATAACGTCCGCTTTCGGGACGTCTTCCATCATTCGGCGGCGCGCGGCGGCGCGCTGCATCTGGCGAATGCGCCCTTTAATGTGCGGGTCGCCTTCCATTTGCTTGTATTCATCGCGGATATCCTGGCGGGACATGCGCAGCTTCTTCACGTGGGTGTAAATCTGGAAGATGACGTCAAACCCCACCATCGGGATAATGCTCAGCGCGACCAGCAGCGCGCACAGGCCGACCAGGTTCATCGCGTTGCTCATCGCGCTCAGGGGCGATTCACCGATCAGGCGCATCATCTCGGGCCAGTGATGCAGCAGGAAAAAGCCCGCCGCGCTGCCCATCAGCGTGGATTTAAGAATCGCCTTCACCAGCTCGGCGCCGGTCTGGGCCGAGAACATGCGCGCAATGCCGGGGAGCGGATTCAGCTTGGAAAACTTGGGCTGCAGGGACTTGCCGCTAAAGACCAGGCCGCCGAGCAGCACGGGCGAAACCAGCGCCACCAGCACCAGGCCGACGATCAGCGGCAGCAGCGCCACCATCGCCCCTTTCACCAGCAGGATTATCTGGCTCAGGATCAGGTTCGGGTCGTTGACCATGCTGTGGTCGAAGCGCAGCCCGGCAGAGAGCATCCCCGCCAGCCTGCGGGCAAGCCACTCCCCTCCCCACCAGATAATGCACACGCCAACGACCAGCATCAGCAGGGACGTCAGCTCGCGGGATCGGGGGATTTGCCCTTCCTCACGCGCTTTTTCAAGCCGGTGGGGTGTGGGGGCTTCCGTTTTGTCGTCGTTCTCTTCTGCCACAGTGCCTGCTCGCAGCCCATTAATTCAGGGGTATCATGCCACTGCGTCATGCTATCAATGGGCGGATAAAGGGCTATAACCGGGTCTTTTTAGTCAGTTTAGGATTGGGGCGGGCACAGCGAAGCGCGAAAAACGCCCGGTCCCTCTTTGGCGGGGCGCTAATCGGATTATATTTAATTCAAAATTAATTAAGAAGAACTTAATTCACCGTTCACTTACATCACAATAATGGATATATTCTTACATTAAGAGAACAATTGGATTGGCGATTTTACCGAGATGCTAAGAATATGTGAATCACATAATCCGAGGATATAAGATATTTATTTTTAATTAATTAGCAGAGTAACATCCTCACGCTATGATATTTAATATATTCTCCCTGCAATTACCTCAACCTAAATAGTCGTTATACTTCCCACCGGCGACAATTCATCACTTTTAAAATTGCTGACCAAGAATGTTTTCACACTTAGGAAATTATGCAGATGGATTTTACAAAAAACATTATTACTGGCGTCGTATTTGCCACGCTGTCCTTCAGCAGCTTCGCAGCCGAAATGAATGCGGGCACCATTCACTTTACCGGCCAAATTATTGAACCAAGCTGCACCATACAGGGCGACAGCGGCACGGACAGTACGATCCCATTGGGCACCTATCCAACGTCATACTTCAACGAAGTTGGAAAGGAATCCACGCTTATGCCGTTCTCCGTTATTCTGGCTAACTGCCCGCTCAAAAGCGACGGCCTCCCGGCGGTACAGCTGACGTTCAACGGTCCGACCGCCTTAACCGGCACCAATACCCTGCTTGACGTAAGCAAAATCACCACCGCAGGCGACGAGGCCGCAACGGGTCTTGGCATTGCCGTTAGTCCGGCAGGTCAAAACGAACAGTTTATAACGATGGACGGAGCCGAAGAGCAGGTCTATATCGAACTGGCTAACAAAGCAGCCGATACCATTAAGGCTGATTTTAACGCCCGCTATAAATCCTTTGCTGCTGAAGTTAAAGCGGGTGCGGCGGATGCGGATATGACGGTAAATATTCTTTATCGTTAATTCGTCCTGGCGCTTGTCAACTTCCCGATATTTGCATTATGTCGTTTGAGGAGATGAGCTCAGATAATAGTTCGAGTCCGTTTTCGAACTATTATCTTTTTCCTTTCACTCCTTTTCACCAAAGGTTCCTCCATGCGCACATCAGTAAAAGCGTTCTTATGCCTTCCCGTAATTGCGAGCACACTTTGCCACGCTGCTGGCGTGCAAATCGGCCGCACGCGCATAATATACGATGCCGCGAAAAAAGAAGTTTCCCTGCCTTTGCAGAATAATGAAAAAGAGCTGCCGTGGCTTATTCAGTCCTGGACAGATACCGGGGATGGTAAAACCCGCGGACCGTTTATCGTTACGCCGCCGCTTTTTCGCCTCGATGCGCAAAAGGAGCAAAGCCTGCGCATAACCTGGAACGGCACGCCGCTTTCCACGGATAAAGAGACGCTGTTCTACCTCAACGTGCGCACCGTTCCCGCTACCAGTGCGGATGATGACGGTAAAAACGTCCTGCGCCTGATCTACAAAACGCGCCTGAAGCTGTTCTGGCGGCCAACGGGGCTTGCCGGTACGCCGACAGAAACCTGCAAAAATCTGCGCTTTGCCCGCCACGCCGGGCAGCTCACCGTGATTAACGAGGGCGCGTTCTACAGCGTATTCGACTCGCTGTCGGTCGGCACCAAAAAAGTTGAGAAAGCCGACATGGTCGGGCCCGCGTCCAGGGTTACGCTTCCCCTTCCGGACAGCGCGCAGAGCACAAACGTCAGCTGGCGCTGCATTACGGACTACGGCAATGCGTCCGAAAAATACACCTCTACCCTTGTGCAGGACGACTAAACCACCATGTTTACAGGACGTAACGCGCTGCCATGCAGTAGGCTCTTTAGCCTCAACCCGCAACTTTGCTGTCTGGGAGGCATTCTTTTCGTCGCGAGCTGCTCCCTGGAGGCCAGGGAATATCGCTTTTCCCCCTCCTCGCTGGAGGGTGACATGCTGAACGAGCAGGAAATCGACCTTTCCCTGTTTTCAAAATCCAACGCCCAGCTTCCGGGCACCTACGCGTCAAAGGTGACGATCAACGCGCGCCGCCGCGCCGATGCGAAAATCAGCTACGTCAGCGCGCCTGACGGCTCGCTGACCCCACAGCTGACGCCAGACATGCTGCGCGCGTGGGGGATTAGCGTCGATCGCTATCCCTCGCTGCTGGCGCTTGCTCCCAACGAGACGCTGCCCAAACCGCTGGGCGTCTATATTCCCCTGGCTGCCGCGCAGCTGGACTTCTCGACGATGACCCTGGCGCTAAGCATACCCCAGGCCGCCGTCGGCGAGGCCAGCCCTGACTATATCGATCCGTCGCGCTGGGACGACGGCGTGCCCGTTCTGTTCAGCGACTATACGTTCTCCGGCTCGGAGGATCGGGACGACGACAGCGACCGCACGGCTAACCGCTACCTCAACATGCGCACCGGCGCGAACCTTCTGGGCTGGCGGCTGCGTAACTACAGCACCTGGAGCCAGTCGGACACCGATAATCAGTGGGAAAACCTCAGCACCTACGTGCAGCACGACGTTGATACGCTTAGGGCGCAGTTTACCGCCGGCGAAAGCAGCACGCGGGGCGAGGTCTTTGATAGCGTGCAATATCGCGGCGTCAACCTGGCCTCCGATGAGGAGATGCTTCCCTACAGCCAGCGCGGCTTCGCGCCTATTATTCGCGGCATCGCCAGCTCGAACGCGGAAGTCTCCGTGCGCCAGAATGGCTATCTCATCTATCAGCAGAACGTCGCGCCGGGCGCGTTTGAGATCGACGATCTTTACTCGACCACCAACAGCGGCGATCTGGAGGTGACGGTCAAAGAGGCCGACGGCACCGAACACCGTTTTACGCAGCCCTACTCCAGCATCGCCGTCATGCAGCGTCCTGGGCATATCAAGTTTGAGATGACGGCCGGTCGCTATCGCGCCGACAGCGCCAGCAGCCAAAAGGAGCCGGAGTTTCTGCAGGGCAGCGCGATCTACGGTTTCAATAACTTCATGACCTGGTTTGGCGGGCTGACAATATCCGAAGATTACAATGCGGCCAACACCGGCGCGGGTATGTCTCTCGGACCGATAGGCTCACTCTCGGCGGACGTCACGCTGGCCCGAACCCGCCTTGACGACGACAGCGAACATACGGGTCACTCCCTGCGCCTGCTCTACACCGGCAAAATTGACGCCACCGACACCAACCTCACGCTCGGCAGCTACCGCTACTCCAGCCGGGGCTACTACAGCTTTGCCGACGCCAACCAGAAAATGGACGAAAACGAGGACGATCTGCTGTTTCGCTACAACAAGCGCAGCCGCCTTCAGGCCAGCGTCAGCCAGACCGTCTCCGGCGTCAGCCTGTATCTCAACGGCTACCAGCAGGACTACTGGGGAACATCAAAGAAAGAACGGAGCCTGTCGGCAGGCTTTAATACCGTTATCAGCGGCGTGAGCTACCACATGGCCTACAGCTACAGCAAAGCCGACGGGGAAGCGACTGACCGCATGGTTTCATTCGGCTTCAGCGTCCCGCTGTCAAAATGGCTGCCGCGCGCCTGGAGCAGCTATAACATCAGCAACAGCCAGCACGGCTACACGCGACAAAACCTCGGCCTCAGCGGCACGCTGCTCGACGATCAGCGTTTGAGCTACTCGCTCCAGCAGGGCCACGCTAACCACGACGGGGACGATACCAGCAGCGTCTACGGCAGCTACCGTTCGCAGTACGCTAACCTCAACGCGGGGTATTACGCCTCTTCCAACGGTTCAAAGCAGCTTAACTACGGCATCAGCGGCGGAATTGTGGCGCATCCGCAGGGCGTTACGCTTTCACAGCCGCTCGGCAGCCAGTTCGCCATCGTAACGGCCAACGACGCCTCCGGGGTTCGTTTTCAAAACCAGCGGGGCGTGCAGACGGACTGGCTGGGCAACGCGGTGATCCCCTCACTGACGCCGTATCAGGAGAACACGATCCGCATCGACACCGCCAGCCTGCCTGAAGACGTCGACAGCAGCGATACGTCGGCCACCGTCATTCCCTCACGCAACGCCGCGGTGGTTGCTCGATTTAACGCGCGCGTGGGCTATCGCATGCTGATTGCCCTGCAGCGACCGGACGGCCAGCGCGTGCCATTTGGCGCAATTGCCAGCTGCGACGCTCCGGCGATGAGCGGCATCGTGGACGATACCGGCACCGTTTATTTTGCTGGCATTGGAGAATCGGCGCAGCTTAGCGTGAAATGGGGCAACGCCCCCGACCAGCAGTGCAGCGCCCTCATCACACCCCAGACGAAGCGGCAAAACGCAAGCCCTAACGGCATCTACTCGGTAAGTGCGCTCTGTCAGCAGGACTCTTCCCATGATAAATAAAATGACGAAACTCACGGCTTCAGCCCTACTGGCAGCGGCGTTAAGCCTGCCAGCCATTAGCGTGTGCCAGGCATCAGGAATACTTCCTAACTGCTTCGATGCCCCGCAAACCTACACTATCTCGTACGATCACGAATTTACCTCGGGTGAGAACAAGGCCAATCACGATTACGACATTCCAGAACATCTTGTCGGCGCGGGCGCTGAGATGGAGGCAAACTGTACGTGTCCCGGCAACCTTTTCTCTTCCAGCGTAATCTATGAAGTCACGTTCGCCGGAAGTCCGCTCGGTCCGGGATCAAACGGTTATGGCTTTCTTACCGATAAAATTGATGCTGATATCACCGGCTATGCTGATGCGATCAACTCCCCGGACGGCAATGCGCTGAACCCCATTCCCATAAACGAGTACCCCACTTCGCGAGGTAAAATGCCCAGCGTGCTGGAGACGCGATTGTCGAAATCCGAGGGTGAATCAAGCGTATGCAGCGATAGCTCTCGGTTAGCAGACTCGAATGGAATCAAGCGCAAATTCCGCTGGAACGTCGTCGCGGTTCTCCTTCACGTCAAAAAGCCCATTCTGGGTGAAGAGGTCATTCCGCCAACGCTTATCGCCCAGAACTATGCGTGCCTCTACTTTGGGACCGGCTCAGGCTGCGATGCCGCGCAGGCCGAGCACGTTTCGGATATCTGGTTCGGCGGAACCCTTTCGGCCCCGCTCAGCTGCACCATCAACGCGGGAAGCACCATTGAGGTCGATTTTGGCAGTATCGTCAGCAAGCAGTTCGTCAGTAAAGGACAGCCGCCTCAGGGCTATGCCCTGAAAAACGTCGACATTGCCTATCACTGCGACGATAACGCGGTCGGCAATAACGATCGCATAAAGCTCACCCTCTCCGCCGATCACGGGCTCGCCGACAGCAGCGCGCCCTTCATCGCCAGGCTGCTTAACCGCAACGACCTCGGGGTGCGGGTCTATGATGAAAACGGCCAGAACGTTGAGCTGGACGGCAGCTACGAGTTTCCGGTCACGATGGATGAACAGGGAAACGGCGTGGTGAAAATTCAGGCCGTGCCGGTGAGCACGACGGAGGCGACGCCCGAACCGGGCAGCTTTGAAGGAAACGTGACGGTGAAGATGGACCTTCGCTAGCGCGTCACCCCTCAGGCTGTGCGAGCAGCCTGAGGGGTGTCATTACGCGTCAGAAGCCGAGGCTGTCCAGCAGGTCGTCGACCTGATCCTGGCTTGCCACGACGCCCGCTTTGGACGCGTCGAGCTGCGGCCCGTTGAGCAGGCTTTCGTTCTCGCGCTTCGGACGGGCAGCCGGTTCCGGCATGTTCTCCAGCAGCACCATCAGCAGCTGCCGCTCAATCTCCTGAATCACATCCATCATGCGCTTGATCACCTGACCGGTCAGGTCCTGGAAATCCTGCGCCATCATGATGTCCAGCAGCTGGGCGTTGGTGAAGCTGGTGTGTCCCGGCACGTCGCCGAGATACTGGCGCGTATCGGTCACCAGCTCGCGGGCGTCTGCCAGCTCAATCGGGTTTTCGAACCACGCATCCCAGCGCTTGCTCAGCGCCTTCGCGCCCTTCTCCATCGCGTCCTGGTGCGGCTGCGAGGCCTCGACGCTGTTCAGCGCGCGCTCGGCCGCCTGGGCGGTCATCTGCACCACATAGTCCAGACGATCGCGCGCGTCGGGGATGGCTTCCGCCGCTTCGGCGATCGCCTGATCCAGCCCCAGCTCGCGCAGGCTGTCGCGCAGCATGCGCGTCAGGCTGCCGATGCGGACGATGATGTCGGTAGGCGAATGTTCTTCAACGGGTTTCATTGCAGGTTGCATCATGACCATCACCTCACATGCCGAGTTTCTCGAAGATTTTGCCGAGCTTCTCTTCGAGGGTCGCCGCGGTGAACGGTTTCACCACGTAGCCGCTCGCGCCCGCCTGCGCGGCCGCGATGATGTTCTCTTTCTTCGCTTCCGCGGTCACCATCAGCACCGGCAAAGCGGCCATGCCCGCATCGGCACGAATGGTTTTCAGCAGTTCCAGGCCGTCCATGTTCGGCATGTTCCAGTCAGAGATAACAAACCCAAACCCGCCCGCCTGCAGCTTGTTCAGTGCGTCAACGCCGTCCTCCGCCTCTTCAACGTTGTTGAAGCCCAGCTCCTTCAGCAGGTTGCGCACGATGCGGCGCATGGTGGAAAAGTCATCCACAACCAAAAACTTAAGCTCTTTATCCGCCATCTAATTCTACTCCTGAGTCAAATACGTATTGCCTGTCCGGCACTGATTTTCGCCAGCATCTGCTGGCTTACCTGGCTAAGATCGACCACTTCGCTCACGCCACCCATATTGATGGCCTCGCGCGGCATGCCGAACACCACACAACTTGCTTCATTCTGCGCAATCGTCCAGGCCCCGGCCTGGTGCATTGCAAGCATTCCGGCGGCGCCGTCGTTGCCCATCCCCGTCAGGATCACCCCAACGGCGTTGCGCCCCGCGTGTTTCGCCACCGAATGAAACAGCACATCCACCGACGGACGGTGCCGGTTAACCGGCGGCCCGTCATGAATTCTGATCTGATAGTTCGCCCCGCTGCGCGCCAGCTCCATATGCTTGTCGCCCGGCGCAATGTAGGCATGCCCCGGCAGCACGCGCTCGCCGTCTTCCGCCTCCTTCACGCTAATCTGGCACAGCTTGTTCAGGCGCTCCGCGAACGAGCGGGTAAAGCCCGGCGGCATGTGCTGGGTAATCAGAATACCCGGGCTTGAGAGCGGCAATGGCTGGAGTACGTGGCGAATTGCCTCTGTTCCTCCGGTTGACGCGCCAATCACCAGCAGTTTTTCCGAGCTGAGCAGCGGGCCCGCCTTCAGCGCGGCCGGTGCCGCCATCGGCTTATGCGCCGCCAGCTTCGCCCGCGACGCGGTGCGGATCTTCTCGGCGATCATTTCGCTGTAGGCCAGCATCCCCTCGCGGATGCCGAGCTGCGGCTTGGTCACAAAATCCACCGCTCCCAGCTCCAGCGCGCGCAGGGTAATTTCCGAGCCTTTTCCGGTCAGGGAGGAGACCATCACCACCGGCATCGGGCGCAGGCGCATCAGTTTTTCGAGGAAATCGATGCCGTCCATGCGCGGCATTTCGACGTCCAGCGTCAGCACGTCGGGGTTATATTTTTTGATTAAATCCCGCGCAACTAAGGGATCGGGCGCCGTCGCCACCATCTCCATATCGCTGTGGCTATTGATGATTTCGGTCATGATCTGGCGCATCAGCGCCGAATCATCGACCGACAATACCCTGATTTTACTCATGTTTTTTCCTTACTCAGCGCATAGACCGTCTGCCCACGCAGGCTAAACTCGCGCGCGAGGTTGCTGAAGTTTTCCGAGTGCCCTGCGAACAGTAAACCGTCAGGCTTGAGCAGCGGAACAAAGCGACGCAAAATGTCCTGCTGCGTCGTTTTATCAAAATAGATCATCACGTTACGGCAAAAGATGGCGTCGAACGGCCCGGGCACGCTGTACTGCTTGTCGAGCAGGTTGACCGGCGCAAATTCGACACAGTTCGCCAGCTCCTGGCGCACGCGCACCAGCCCCTCGTGCGGGCCGGTGCCGCGCATGAAGTAGCGCTGCAGCTGCTGGGGCGACAGGGTTTTCAGTTCGTCCTGGCGGTACACGCCGCTGCGGGCTTTCTCCAGCACCTCGGTGTCGATGTCGCTGGCGTACACCTTCCAGCGGCCCGGCGCCATGCCCAGCGTGTCCGCCAGGGTGATCGCCAGCGAGTAGGGCTCTTCCCCGGTAGAGGCCGCCGCGCTCCAGACGCGATACTCCCCGGTGCGACGACGCGCGTGTTCCGCCAGCACCGGAAAGTGGTGCCCCTCGCGGAAGAACGCGGTCAGGTTGGTGGTTAACGAGTTGATAAATGCCTGCCATTCGGCGCTGTTCTGGTTCGCTTCGAGCATGCTCAGGTAGCGGCCAAAATCGTCCAGTCCCAGCGTACGCAAACGCCGCACCAGGCGGTTGTAGACCATGTCTCGCTTGTGGTCGGCAAGCACGATCCCCGCACGCTGGTAGATTAACTGACATATCCGACGAAAATGCGCGTCGGACAGCGCGAGGCGCTGTGTCATCTGCTGCAATAATGACGTTTGCCCTGAGGGCATAGGTGATGTCATAGCGCCTTCTCAATCACATTCAGGATACAACTGGCACGGCCTGCGGCCGCCCAACTTCTGTTACGGCTTCAACCTGCTCTTTCACGTTAAACACGGCGACGAGGCCGGTAAGATGGTCCGCCTGACTCGCCAGCCGATCGGTGGCGACGGCCGCCTCCTGGACCAGCGAGGCGTTCTGCTGCGTCACCTGATCCATCTGGCTCACCGCCTGGGCCACCTGCTCAATGCCGCGGCGCTGCTCGTCGGAGGCGGAGGCAATCTCGCCCATAATGTCGTTAACCCGGGTGACGGAGGTGACGATTTCCGTCATGGTCTGCGCGGCGGTGTCCACCAGCGTCGATCCCTCCTGAACGCGGGAGACCGACTCTTCGATCAGCCCCTTGATCTCTTTCGCCGCGTTGGCGCTGCGGCTCGCCAGATTGCGGACTTCGCCCGCGACCACGGCAAACCCGCGCCCCTGCTCGCCCGCCCGCGCGGCCTCAACCGCCGCGTTAAGCGCAAGGATGTTGGTCTGGAAGGCAATGCCGTCAATCACGCTGATAATGTCGCCAATCTTCTGCGAGCTGGCGGCAATCGCCTGCATGGTGCTGGCCACGTGCGAGGCCTGATCGCCGCCCTTCTTCGCCGTCAGCGCCGCCTGCTTCGACAGGTCCGACGCCTGTCGGGCGTTGTCGGCGTTCTGGCTCACCGTCGCGGTAAGCTGCTCCATGCTGGCCGCCGTCTGCGCCAGCGACGCCGCCTGCTGCTCGGTGCGCGAAGAGAGATCGTTGTTGCCCGCCGCGATCCCGGAAATCCCGGTGTGCATCGCGTAGCTGCCCTGGCGCACGTCGCTGACCGTTTCACGCAGCGCGCCCTGCATCGCCTTCAGGCTGGCAAAGATCGCCGAAATCTCGTTCTTACCGTACACCGCCACCGGGCGCGCCAGGTTGCCCTTCGCAATGCTGTCAAAGTGGCTGCTGATAATCGCCAGCGGTTGCACAATCATCCGGCGCGACCAGAGCAGCGCGCCGCCGGTCAGCAGCGCGGCGAGGATCACCATCACGGCGAACACCACGCCCGACATGCGGTAGCTTTTGCGGCCGTCATCGCTCGCGCGCTGGACGAACTGGTTGATGTCCTGCTGCCACGCGTCAAAACTGCCGTCAAAAGCGGCCTGCGATCCCTGCACCGGCGCGGTCAGAAAATCAGACAGCTGATTGTTCTCAAGCCAGGTGGCCTGATGCTCCAGGTCCGTGTGCCACTGGGCGTAGTTTTTCTGCATGGTGGCCTTCAGCGCGTTCCCTTTTTCACTCACCGCGCCCTGCGCGATAAACGCCTTAAACTGCGCGTCGGCCTGCTTCAGGCTGGCGCGCGCCGTCGCCATCAGCCCCTTGATATCGTCCGGCGGATAGCTCAGCGCGGTTAAGGTCCCCGCTTTGTTCAGCGCGGTGCTTGCCTGCAGCAGCACGGCGCGCGTTTGCGCCAGCGCCGAGCGCTGCTGATTGCTCGCCTCGACTTCCTTTAAATTCTGATAACCATCGCGAAACGCCCAAAAGGACAACCCGTTACTGCCAACCTGCAACACCCCACACGTAATCAGAATCAAAAACAGTGTGGTCGAGATACGAATACGATTTAACATCCACGCTCCCATCAAGCGGCAGCCGCCGCGGTTTAACAGTCAGTCAAAATGTTTCCCAGTTTTCTTCTTGTCCGGTCGCCGCCTGGCGAGGGCGCGCTGCCGCCGGTGCGGACGCCGGTTCGCGATACGCCGCCCGCGCGCTGGCCGTGTTTGCCGTGGAGGTCAGACGGAAGGCCGAGACGGCCTGCTTCAGCAGGCTCGCCTGTTCTTCCAGCGCGGCCGCCGCCGTCGCGGACTCCTGCACCAGCGCGGCGTTCTGCTGCGTTACGCGGTCCATTTCCGATACCGCCAGCGCCACCTGGTCGATGCCCCGGCTCTGCTCGTCCGACGCGGAGGCGATTTCCCCCATGATGTCCGTCACGCGGGTAACGGCATTCACGATGTCGTTCATGGTTTCGCCCGCGCTTTCCACCAGCACCGAGCCGGTATCCACGCGCGAAACGGAGTCCTCAATCAGCGCTTTGATCTCTTTTGCCGCGTTGGCGCTGCGGCTGGCGAGGTTGCGCACTTCACCCGCCACCACCGCGAAACCGCGCCCCTGCTCGCCCGCGCGCGCCGCTTCCACCGCGGCGTTGAGCGCCAGAATGTTGGTCTGGAAGGCGATGCCGTCGATGACGCTGATGATGTCGGCGATTTTCTTCGAGCTGTCGGCGATGTCGTGCATGGTTTTCACCACGCCGTCCACCACGCGGCCGCCGCGCTGGGCGGTGTCGGACGCGCTTTGCGCCAGCTGCGACGCCTGGCGGGCGTTATCGGCGTTCTGCTTCACCGTCGCGGTGAGCTCTTCCATGCTTGCCGCGGTCTCTTCGAGCGCAGAGGCCTGCTGCTCGGTGCGGGACGAGAGGTCATTGTTGCCCATCGCAATTTCGCTGGTGCCGGTATAGATGGCGTCGGAGCCGTTACGCACGTTGGCGACGGTCTCTACCAGCGCGCGCTGCATATGATCGACGCTGCCGGCAAGCTCGGTGATTTCGTTGCGCCCGGAGACAACCAGCGTTTTGGTCAGATCGCCGCTGGCGATATCGCGAATGTGGGCGATGACGCGCCCGAGCGGGTTAAGCAGGATATGGCGAATGCCGTACCACACGCCCAGCAGCACCACGGCGAGGGCAACGGCCATCACCGCCATCTGCCATTTGGCAAAGCGGTAGTCGTTCTGGCTTTGCGAAAAGGCGCTGCGGTAGAGCTGGCCGCTGGCGCTGGCGTAGTCGCCGAGCGCCGCGCCGAGGGCGTTTTGCATCCCCTGCGTGGGCTGCGCGAAATAGCCGTCCATATTGCCGCTTTCAAGGAACTGGATAAGCTCCGTCAGCCCGGCAAAGTAGGCGTTGTATTTTTCATCAATGCTGGCGCTCACCTGCGCCATAGCGGGCTGCGGAGCAATCTTTTTGAAGGCGTCGTAGTGCTTCGCGGCGTCGGCGAGCGTGGCGCGCGCGTTTTTCAGCAGGTCGGTTTTAGCGCTGCTCTGCTGGTTCGCCGGATCCATCATCATGCGCGCGGAGGAGCGGCTGAGGTTGATGCGCGTTTGCAGCATCAGGTCCCAGGTCGAGGTGAGCTCGCCCTGCTGCACGCGCAGGTCGTTTGAGGCGGCGAAGCTGTCCTGGTTCTGTTTGAGCGACGAGAAAAACAGCCCGCCGGAAATGAGCTGAAGAAGTGCGAAAATGACCAGCACCATCATCAGCAGGGTGACAACGCGTATACGGTTCAACATACAACACCTTCTTATAGATTTATTAACGGTGTTATCGGCACAGGCCACAGGAACTTTACATTTGCGAAAGGGAAAAGCGCGGGAGTCAGAAGGCGACGTCAACGATCAGCGTGTCGCTGTAGGTGCCGGCAGGGGGCGTCGTCTGGCCGGTGAGCACTTTGGCGGTGTAGTTGTAGGTGCGCAGCAGCCCGTCGGTGCTGACCTGCGACGAGGTGTCGCTGGTCCAGCGCTCCGCCCCGCTGCTGCCCCAGCGGCTGGTCGTGGCTTCTTTATAAATGTCGTAGCTCATGGCGTTGCTGCCGCTCACCATGCGCCGCACGTTGTTCAGCGCGTTGGCGCCGTTGTTGATGCCGATGGTATAGGTGCTGCCCTTGGTGCAGGTGACGGCAATGGCCTGCGATACGGTGGGAAAGTTCTGCACCAGCGGCGCGCTGTTGAAGTTGATGTCCGGCGTGGTCATGGCGCTGCAGTCGTTGGTGACGGTCATGTTGAGCAGGATGGTGGTGGTCGCCGTGCCGGTCTGCGGCGTCAGGCACAGCCCCGCCGCGCCCACCGAGCAGACGTTGTAGTTAATGCTGAAGGTCAGCAGCACCTGATACGGCCCGGCGGTGACGTTTTGTCCGGCGACGGTCCTGAAGTAGAGCGGGATGTTGTACTGCTTCGAACCAAGCAGGCCCAGCAGCGTGTTGCCGCTCCAGGTATAGGTTTTGCTGATTTGCACCTCGCTGCTGCTCGCGCAGCCGGAAAGGCCGCACAGGCGCGTGGGGATCGCGTCGGGAACGGTGGCGTTATCGGTGCGCTTCATCGTGGCGCGGCTGTTGGCCGACACCGACGCCGCCGAGTAGGTGAGCGTCACCGAGTCGTTAGTCAGAAGGTTGAGCACCGCGTCGCAGGCCACCACCAAGGTGCCGGTGGTTTCGACCTCGCCGGTGCCGCTCAGCGCAAAGGAGGTCACGCTGCCAAACGAGGCGTTGACCGTGCTGACGGTGCAGGCGGCCCAGCTGCCGCCGGAGGCCAGCAGCAGCACCAGCAGAAGCAGGCGCTTCACGGCGACTCCCGGCAGGTCAGCGGCCCGTAGGTTTGCAGCTTGTGCTCGGGGTTGGCCCCCACCGCCAGCGTGGCTTTGCATTGTTTCCCCTGCGGCGTGGTGACCTCCAGCGCGTTAACGTCGCTGAGGTTTTCCAGCCAGGCGATGCCGTCGTAGCCCACCACCGCGCTGGCGCGCGAGGCGCGGCGCACCTGGCTGCCGACCGGGATCGCCTCGCCGTTCGCATCATGCAGGATC
>AGFS01051152.1_pt1 | contig 14690 bp, 11 predicted proteins | sample 305828 | NCBI WGS metagenome assembly AGFS01 (sample SAMN02954281, study PRJNA62041) | ant fungus garden metagenome | biome: terrestrial; feature: Atta colombica fungus garden; material: fungus garden; isolation source: Atta colombica fungus garden top | host: Atta colombica | place: Panama: Gamboa...
AGCCCCAGCCGCTAGCTTCCCGGTCATGCAGCAAGCTTACGCTGCGCCGATGATGCAACAGCAGCCTGCGCTGGCTGCAGCCGTTGCACCAGCAGCAGAAGCCGCACCTGCAGCAGCTGCAGAAATCAGTGGCCACATCGTACGTTCCCCAATGGTTGGTACTTTCTACCGCACCCCGAGCCCGGATGCGAAAGCGTTCATCGAAATCGGTCAGAAAGTCAACGCAGGCGATACCTTGTGCATCGTTGAAGCCATGAAAATGATGAACCAGATCGAAGCTGACAAGTCAGGTACTGTGAAAGCGATTCTGGTCGAAAGTGGTCAGCCGGTAGAATTTGACGAGCCGCTGGTCGTCATCGAGTAACGAGGCGCACATGCTGGATAAAATTGTTATCGCCAACCGCGGCGAGATCGCACTGCGTATTCTTCGTGCCTGTAAAGAGCTGGGCATCAAGACCGTGGCCGTGCACTCAAGCGCGGATCGCGATTTAAAACACGTATTGCTGGCGGATGAGACGGTCTGTATTGGCCCGGCTCCGTCCGTAAAAAGCTATCTGAACATCCCGGCTATCATCAGCGCCGCTGAAATCACCGGCGCGGTGGCTATTCACCCGGGCTACGGCTTCCTCTCTGAGAACGCCAACTTCGCCGAGCAGGTTGAGCGCTCTGGCTTTATCTTCATCGGCCCGAAAGCCGACACCATTCGCCTGATGGGCGACAAAGTGTCTGCTATTACCGCGATGAAGAAAGCCGGTGTTCCAACCGTACCGGGCTCTGACGGCCCGCTGACCGACGATATGGATGCTAACCGTGCCCATGCTAAACGCATTGGCTACCCGGTGATCATCAAGGCGTCCGGCGGCGGCGGCGGTCGCGGCATGCGCGTTGTGCGCAGCGACGCAGAACTGGCGCAGTCCATCTCCATGACCAAAGCGGAAGCGAAAGCGGCTTTCAGCAATGACATGGTGTACATGGAAAAATACCTGGAAAACCCACGCCACATCGAAATTCAGGTGCTGGCTGACGGTCAGGGTAACGCGATCTATCTGGCAGAACGCGACTGCTCCATGCAGCGTCGTCACCAGAAGGTGGTCGAAGAAGCGCCAGCGCCGGGCATTACCCCGGAACTGCGTCGCTACATCGGCGAGCGCTGCTCCAAAGCGTGCGTGGATATCGGCTATCGCGGCGCGGGTACGTTCGAGTTCCTGTTCGAAAACGGCGAGTTCTACTTCATCGAGATGAACACCCGTATTCAGGTTGAACACCCGGTTACCGAAATGATCACCGGCGTTGACCTGATCAAAGAACAGCTGCGCATTGCAGCCGGTCAGCCGCTGTCCATCAAGCAGGAAGAAGTGGTGGTGAAAGGCCATGCGGTAGAATGCCGTATTAACGCCGAAGACCCGAACACCTTCCTGCCAAGCCCGGGTAAAATCACGCGTTTCCACGCGCCGGGCGGCTTTGGCGTGCGCTGGGAATCTCATATCTACGCCGGTTACACCGTACCGCCGTACTATGACTCCATGATCGGTAAGCTCATCTGCTACGGCGAAAACCGTGACGTGGCGATTGCCCGCATGAAAAACGCCCTGCAGGAGCTGATCATCGACGGTATCAAAACTAACGTCGATCTGCAGATGCGCATCATGAGCGACGAGCACTTCCAGAATGGTGGAACCAACATCCACTATCTGGAGAAAAAACTCGGTCTGCAAGAGAAGTAAGTTTGCAGCGACGCTAAAAGGCCGGTTAATCCGGCCTTTTTTATTTCTGGGGGGAGCCATGCCCCATCATGTACAATCCTCGCTTTCTTCATCCACAAGGGACAAAAAATGGACAAGCGTTTTGTTCAGGCCCATAAAGAAGCGCGCTGGGCGCTGTGGCTGACCCTTCTCTATCTTGCCGCATGGTTAGCGACCGCTTACTTACCTGACTCCGCCATCGGCATCACCGGCCTGCCGCACTGGTTCGAAATGGCCTGCCTGCTGGTACCGCTGATATTTATCCTGCTGTGCTGGGCAATGGTGAAATTTATTTATCGCGATATTCCACTGGAGGACGATGATGCAGCTTGAGGTCATTCTGCCCCTTATCGCTTACCTGATCGTGGTGTTTGGTTTATCCGTTTATGCCATGCGTAAAAGATCGACCGGCGCCTTTCTGAACGAGTATTTCCTGGGAAGCCGCTCAATGGGTGGCGTAGTGCTGGCGATGACGCTGACCGCGACCTATATCAGCGCCAGTTCGTTTATCGGCGGCCCCGGTGCAGCGTACAAATACGGATTAGGCTGGGTGCTGCTGGCGATGATCCAGCTGCCTGCCGTCTGGCTCTCGCTGGGCATTCTGGGTAAAAAATTTGCTATTTTGGCTCGTCGCTACAATGCCGTAACGCTCAACGATATGCTGTTTGCCCGCTATCAGAGCCGGCTGCTGGTATGGCTGGCAAGCCTGAGCCTGCTGGTGGCCTTTATCGGCGCGATGACGGTACAGTTTATCGGTGGGGCACGCCTGCTGGAAACGGCCGCGGGGATCCCGTACGAAACGGGCCTGATTATCTTCGGGGTGAGCATCGCGCTGTACACCGCCTTTGGTGGATTCCGCGCCAGCGTGCTGAACGATACGATGCAGGGGCTGGTCATGCTCATCGGCACTATCGTCCTGCTGGTCGGCATCGTTCACGCTGCGGGCGGCCTGACGCACGCGGTGGAAACGCTCGAAACCATCGATCCGAAGCTGGTTTCTCCGCAGGGTGCGGATGACATTCTTTCGCCAACCTTTATGACCTCATTCTGGGTGCTGGTCTGCTTTGGCGTGATTGGCCTGCCGCACACCGCCGTGCGCTGCATCTCTTATAAAGACAGCAAAGCGGTACACCGGGGGATCATTATCGGGACGATCGTTGTCGCCATTTTGATGTTTGGTATGCATTTGGCCGGGGCGCTGGGACGCGCGGTTATTCCCGACCTGACCGTGCCCGATCTGGTGATCCCAACGCTGATGGTAAAAGTGCTTCCACCGTTTGCCGCCGGGATTTTCCTGGCTGCGCCGATGGCGGCGATTATGTCGACCATTAACGCACAGCTGCTGCAAAGTTCCGCTACGATCATCAAAGATCTCTATTTGAATCTTCGCCCCGAGCAGCTCGATAATGAGCGACGCCTCAAGCGTATGTCGGCGGTGATTACGCTGGTATTAGGCGCGCTGCTACTGCTGGCCGCGTGGCGTCCGCCGGAGATGATTATCTGGCTCAACCTGCTCGCGTTTGGCGGCCTGGAGGCCGTCTTCCTGTGGCCGCTGGTGCTCGGCCTCTACTGGGAGCGGGCTAATGCGGCGGGTGCGCTAAGCGGTATGATCGTCGGCGGCGTACTGTATGCCGTTCTCGCGACGTTTAAGATTCAGTACCTGGGCTTCCATCCGATTGTGCCTTCGCTACTGTTAAGTTTACTGGCGTTTGTGGTCGGGAACCGTTTCGGTCAGCCCGTACCGCAGCCCGCTATGATTTCTACTGATAAATAAAGAGTTTTGCCATGCCGTGGATCCAACTGAAACTGAATACAACCGGCGCCAATGCCGAAGAGCTGAGCGATGCGCTGATGGAGGCCGGTTCGGTCTCTATCACCTTCCAGGACACGCATGATACGCCGGTCTTCGAGCCGCTGCCGGGCGAAACGCGCCTGTGGGGCGATACCGACGTTATCGGCCTGTTCGATGCCGAAACCGATATGAAAGAGGTGGTCGCCATTCTGGAAAACCATCCGCTGCTGGGCGCAGGTTTTGTGCATAAAATCGAGCAGCTCGAGGACAAAGACTGGGAGCGCGAGTGGATGGATAACTTCCACCCGATGCAGTTCGGCAAGCGCCTGTGGATCTGCCCAAGCTGGCGCGACGTGCCTGACGAAAATGCGGTAAACGTGATGCTCGACCCGGGCCTGGCGTTCGGCACCGGCACGCATCCAACCACCTCCCTCTGCCTGCAGTGGCTGGACGGCCTGGATCTCGACGGTAAAACCGTGATCGACTTCGGCTGCGGCTCAGGGATCCTGGCGATCGCCGCGCTGAAGCTCGGCGCAGCGAAAGCCATCGGGATCGACATCGATCCGCAGGCTATTCAGGCCAGCCGCGATAATGCCGAACGTAACGGCGTCTCCGACCGCCTGGAGCTGTATCTGCCGGATGCGCAGCCAGAAGCCATGAAAGCCGATGTGGTGGTCGCAAACATTCTGGCAGGCCCACTGCGCGAGCTGGCACCGTTAATCAGCGTGCTGCCCGTTGAGGGCGGTCTGCTGGGGCTTTCCGGTATCCTGGCAAGCCAGGCCGACAGCGTGTGTGAAGCCTATGCCGATCTCTTTGCCCTCGACCCGGTCGTGGAAAAAGAAGAGTGGTGCCGCATCACTGGCCGTAAAAAATAAGCTTTTGGCGTGGTCATCTGACCACGCCTTTCTCCCCCCGATATTTCTCCCGACTTCTTCCTATCTCCGTTAAAATAACCACACAAATCATAATGATAATCATTGATTTGAATATAAAAATTCATAGGAAGAATATAATGAAACACTTTACTGGCAAGGTAGCGCTGCTGGCGCTGAGCATTCTCTCGACGTCGGCCTACGCCTCGCACTGGAGCTATGAAGGCGAAGGGTCACCGGAACACTGGGGCGAACTGGACGACGCATACAAGATGTGTCAAACCGGGATGAATCAATCGCCTATCAACATCGACTCCACCGTGAAGGCCCATATCTCTCCGCTGCAAACGCGCTACAGCGACGGTCCCGTTACGCTGACGAATAACGGCCACACCATCCAGGCGGGTGAAAAAGCCGAGACCCGCGACAGCATTACCCTCGATAAGCAAAGCTGGACGCTGCAGCAGTTCCATTTCCACGCGCCGAGCGAAAATACCGTGCACGGTAAAAAGTACGCGATGGAGATGCACCTGGTGCATAAAAACGACAAGGGCGAGCTGGTAGTTGTCGCGGTAATGTTCGATAAGGGCGCGGCAAACGCCGAGCTCGAAAAGCTGTGGCGCGTGATGCCCGAGCAGGCTGAGAAAAACGTCTCCATTACAGAGAGCCTCGATCTGAACAAGCTGCTGCCAAAAGATAAAACCTACTGGCGCTTTAGCGGCTCTCTGACCACTCCGCCGTGCTCCGAAGGCGTGACCTGGGTCGTCCTTAAGCAGCCACTTACCCTCTCTGCTGAACAGCTGGCGAAATTCACCCACACCATGCATCACGATAATAACCGCCCGGTACAGTCGCTGCACGGCCGCCTGGTTGTCGAATAACGCACATTTTTTGCGCTGAGATCATGTTCTAAAATGCGGCTCAGATTGCAAAGAAGCGAGATATTCTGCTGCTAAAAACAGCAGAATATCCCGATTGAGCGATTCATTTTTTCAGAAATGTTGAGAAGTTACGGGAAATTGTAAGCGCACACAAAACCACCATTTAATCATAACATAATGATTTAAATGGTGAATAATTTCACACCACGGACCCATGCGGCGATTCCTTGATCTACCGCAGTGGATTGTTCAAAGTTTGGCCTTTCATCTCGTGCAAAAAATGCGTAATATACGCCGCCTTGCAGTCACAGTATGGTCATTTCTTAACTCATGCGCATCGGACACCACCAGCTCAGAAATCGCCTGATCGCAGCCCCTATGGCAGGTATTACCGACCGGCCGTTCAGGACGCTGTGTTACGAGATGGGAGCAGGATTAACCGTTTCCGAGATGATGTCGTCTAACCCGCAGGTATGGGAAAGCGATAAGTCCCGTTTACGGATGGTGCACATTGATGAACCCGGTATCCGCACCGTGCAAATTGCCGGAAGCGTGCCGGAAGAGATGGCAGACGCCGCGCGTATCAACGTGGAAAGTGGTGCCCAGATTATTGATATCAATATGGGGTGCCCGGCCAAGAAAGTGAATCGCAAGCTTGCAGGTTCAGCCCTTCTGCAATACCCCGACCAGGTGAAGTCGATCCTGACGGCGGTTGTCAGCGCAGTGGACGTTCCTGTTACGTTAAAGATTCGCACGGGTTGGTCGCCGGAACACCGTAACTGCGTAGAGATTGCCCAACTGGCCGAAGACTGTGGCATTCAGGCCCTGACCATACATGGACGCACTCGCGCCTGTTTGTTCAACGGCGAAGCTGAATACGACAGCATTCGGGCAGTTAAGCAGAAAGTTTCCATTCCGATTATCGCGAATGGCGACATTACTGACCCGCTTAAAGCCAGAGCTGTGCTCGACTATACGGGAGCTGATGCTCTGATGATAGGACGTGCCGCTCAGGGAAGACCCTGGATCTTTCGGGAAATCCAGCATTATCTGGACACTGGAGAGCTGCTTGCTCCCCTGCCTCTGGCAGAAGTTAAGCGCTTGCTTTGTTCGCACGTTCGGGAATTGCATGACCATTATGGCCAGGCAAAAGGGTACCGAATTGCGCGTAAACACGTTTCCTGGTATCTCCAGGAGCACGCTCCAAATGACCAGTTTCGGCGCACATTCAACGCCATAGAGGATGCCAGCGTACAGCTGGAGGCGTTGGAGGCATACTTCGAAAATCTTGCGTAATGAAATAAAGAGCTGACAGAACTATGTTCGAACAACGCGTAAATTCTGACGTACTGACCGTTTCCACCGTTAACTCTCAGGATCAGGTGACTCAAAAGCCCCTGCGTGACTCGGTTAAACAAGCACTGAAGAACTATTTTGCTCAATTGAACGGTCAGGATGTTAATGACCTGTATGAGCTGGTACTGGCTGAAGTTGAACAGCCACTGTTGGACATGGTGATGCAATACACCCGCGGTAACCAAACCCGCGCTGCGCTGATGATGGGTATCAACCGTGGTACTCTGCGTAAGAAATTGAAAAAATACGGCATGAACTGATACTCATCAGCTAACTGCTTGTTTAAAAAGGCGCTCTTCGGCATGGGGAAGCGCCTTTTTTATCGCCCTCGCGCTGTCTGTCAAGACAATGTAAACCTTCACGTTCCCTGCTTTTCAACGCCCGTTATTCGTGTATATTTCCACCACCTTACAGGCTATCTTCTCCCGGAATGGCACATGATTCGTAAATACTGGTGGCTGGTCGTTTTTGCTCTCTCGATTTTCCTTTTCGATGCGCTATTGATGCAGTGGATTGAACTGATGAGCACCGAAACCGATAAGTGCCGTAATATGGACTCCGTTAATCCCCTCAAACTGGTGAATTGTTCAGACCTCAACTGAACGGCGAACGTCGCCTAAAATCCCGCTATCACCCACTAAAAACGGGGATTTAAATCCCTTTTAGTCATTATCTGACGATGATAATGTCTCAGCCCTTCTCCACCGCTCTCGCTTAGCCTCTCATACGAGTTCAACAGACTATGCTGGTAAGCCAATACAACCCCATCCTCGTCGTTATCTCTTTCGTTGTGGCGATCCTTGCCGCCTATACCGCGCTAAATATGGCCGCACGCGTGGCCGGAAGCCAGGGCACCACCGCACGCGTCTGGCTTGCGGGCGGCAGCATCGCGATGGGGATCGGCGTGTGGGCAATGCACTTCATCGGCATGCTGGCTATGGACCTCTCCATGAGCATGAGCTACAGCACCGGCCTGACGGTTTTCTCGATGGTCATCGCCATCGCCTCGTCAATGTTTGCCCTGTGGCTTGTGAGCGGCGAACGCCTGCGCTTGCGGCGGCTGATCCCGGGGGCGATGGTGATGGGGTGTGGCATCGCGGCCATGCACTACACCGGGATGGCCGCGCTGGAAGTTACGCCGGCTATAGTCTGGGATAAAACGTGGGTGGCGATTTCGGTTGCCATCGCCCTTGCCGCCTCGCTGACCGCGCTGTGGCTGACCTTTCGTTTGCGCCACGAGGCGGCGCAGGTCGCGCTGATGCGTCTGGGGGCCGCGATCACCATGGGTATTGCCATCGCTGGCATGCACTACGCGGGTATGAAAGCCGCGCAGTTTCCAGCGTCGACCATGGTTTACCATCACGGCATCAACGGCAGCTGGCTTGCCGTCCTTGTGAGCGTCATGGCGCTCTCCATTTTGGGCATTACGCTGCTGGTCTCCATGCTGGATGCCCGCCTTCAGGCCCGCACGTCGCTGCTGGCCTCTTCGCTGGCGGAAGCTAATCGCGAGCTGGCTCAGCTCGCCCTGCACGATACGCTGACGCGGCTTCCTAACCGCATTCTTCTGGAGGACAGGCTCGATCAGGCCATCAGCAAAGCCGACCGTGAGGAAAGCCGCTTTGCGCTGATGTTTATGGATCTCGACGGCTTTAAGGCCGTCAATGATGCCTACGGTCATGACGTCGGCGACAAGCTTTTGGTCGCGGTTACCCGGCGGCTTCTGCTGCCGCTCAAAGGGCAGTACACGCTGGCGCGTATCGGCGGAGACGAGTTTGTCCTGCTGGCCGAGACGGACACGCCGGACGATGCCGCCTCGCTGGCCAGCGCCCTGGTACGCGCCGTTGACAGCCCGTTCAACATTGAGCCCTATGAGCTGATGGTCACGCTCAGCATAGGCATAGCCCTCTATCCTCACGACGGAAAAAACGAACGTGAGCTGATGTTTAACGCCGACGCCGCGATGTATCACACCAAGCATATGGGCCGTAACGGCTATCACTTTTTCCAGCCGTCGATGAACACCCTGGCGCAGACAAGCCTACAGCTGATGAACGATCTGTGGATGGCGGTGGATCGCGACGAGCTACGCTTGCTCTACCAGCCGAAATTCCACGCGCCAGCTGGGCCAATCCTGGGTTTTGAAGCGCTGCTGCGCTGGCAACACCCCAAGCAAGGGCTGCTGACGCCGGACCAGTTTCTCCCCCTGGCGGAAAAAACCGGGCTGATTATTCCCATTGGCAACTGGGTCATCAATGAAGCCTGCCGCCAGCTGCGCGAGTGGCATCTTCAGGGGCATCCGGGCTGGTCAATGGCGGTGAACCTTTCTACGCTGCAGTTTGAACAACCGTCACTGGTCAAGACCGTGCTGGACTGCCTTGCCCGCCACGCAATTCCACCTGAAACGCTGATCCTCGAGGTGACTGAAACCACCGCCATGAGCAACCCTGACGAAAGCGTGCGGGTGTTGACCGAGCTGACGCAGGCAGGCGTAAAAGCGTCAATAGATGACTTTGGGACGGGCTATTCGAGCCTGCTTTATCTCAAGCGACTGCCTGCCTGCGAGCTCAAAATCGATCGTGCCTTTGTGAAGGAGCTGAGCGGGGAAAGTGAGGATGCGACTATTGTGTCGGCGATCGTTGCCCTGGCAAAAACGCTGAACCTGAAAGTAGTCGCTGAAGGGGTAGAAACCGCGGAGCAGCAGGCGTTTCTGACGGAGCTAGGCTGTAATACGCTTCAGGGATATTTATTGGGTAAACCGATCTCCGCCAAAACCGTTGAGGAACTCTGTCGTAACGGAGAAGTATTCCACTCTAAAACGTCATCATGATGCCGCGTCGCAAACCTCTGGCGACACTCGCGCGCTCTGCAGCGTCGCCAGAATGTAATCCACCAGCGCAGGCGCCTGATGATAAAGATTAAAGCTCTCGCTATTCATTAACCAGTTTTTAATGATTCCACTAAAAAAACCGCGGAAAGCAATCAGGGTCAGTTCAATATTGACGTGTGGTGAGATAACTCGCCTGGAGATGCATCGTTCCAGCGTGGCGCGGAAATGTTCATCATTAAGCCCAATACGCTTTCGTATTTCATACTCTGAAATCATATCGCTATGAAATTCACACTTATGATAAAGGATTTGCAAAAGGGAACACTGGCGTGGTTCTCGCGCAATGTACTGCAAGGCAGCGATAAATTGCTCACGAAGGATCATCAGAGGATTATCATTTTCCGACAGGGCTAACCGGTCTCTAATAATGTCGCGTAACGGCAGCTGCTGCTCCCATATGGCGTTAAAAATTTCTGATTTGCTGGAAAAATGCCAGTATACGGCTCCACGGGTTACGTTGGCCGCATCGGCAATATCTGTCAACGTGGTGTTCGCCACGCCGCGCATAGCAAACTGTTCAATGGCAGCCTCAATCAGCTGTTGTCGGGTCTTTTGTGCTTCATCTTTCTTTTTACGTGCCATAACCGTTGCTCAAGACTGAGTGAAATAACATTTATTAATACGCGGCGTGTATTGATAAAAAAGTATCCATCATAAACCGCTTTATATTTGCACAAAAAAAGTCAATTACCGAAATGCATAATTAAGGCGAATATTTATGATTCAATCAATTCACCAAAAGAATGCATATTGGTTAATTACTGCAACAGCCTGACATAAATATCGCGGAGAATACACCGGGTGCGATTCTGATTTTGTCTGTGATACCCTCTCTTCGCACTTATAAATCAAAAAATATCAAACAGCCTGATTATTATACGCAGCTACATTTTTATTTGTCTTCCAGGCCCTCTCTCCGATTCTCGGCGAATATCGGTTCATGGGTATTTAAAGGAAAAAAAATGACGAAACACTTCAGGCTATTACCCTTAACCAGCTTATTTGTCTTTGCAACACTTCTTGGGGGATGCGACGAGCAGGGAAACACGCAGCAGCACGCCCCCGCTCCGCAGGTCAGCGTGCATGTGATTAAGAGTGGACCCTTGGCCGTTACCACTGAACTGCCGGGCAGAACGGATGCTTTCCGCGTTGCAGAAGTACGCCCACAGGTGAGCGGTATCATCCTGCGTCGTAACTTCGAAGAAGGCAGCGACGTCAAAGCCGGCGAGTCTTTGTATCAAATCGACCCTGCGACGTATCAGGCTGCATATGACAATGCGAAGGGCGAACTGGCGAAGGCTCAGGCCGCGGCCAACATTGCGCACCTGACCGTGAAGCGCTACCTGCCGCTGGTGGGAACACAGTACGTCAGCAAACAAGAGTACGATCAGGCGGTCGCCACCGCGCAGCAGGCGGATGCGAGCGTTGTCGCCGCCCAGGCTGGCGTGGAAAGCGCACGTATCAATCTCGCCTATACCAAAGTGACGTCTCCTATCGACGGACGTATCGGTAAATCCAGCGTGACTGAAGGTGCACTGGTCACTAACGGCCAGTCTACCGCTCTTGCAACCGTTCAACAGCTCGATCCGATTTATGTCGACGTGACGCAGTCGAGCAACGATTTCATGCGCCTGAAGCAGACGAGCCTGCAAAAAGGCAATGCCGCCAGCACCGTTGAGCTGCTCATGGAAAACGGTCAACCGTACCCGCTAAAAGGCACGCTGCAGTTCTCTGACGTTACCGTAGATGAAAGCACCGGATCCATTACGCTGCGCGCCATTTTCCCTAATCCTCAGCATATGCTTCTGCCAGGCATGTTCGTGCGGGCCCGTATCGACGAAGGTACGCAGCCCGATGCCATTCTGGTTCCCCAGCAGGGCGTCACCCGCACGCCGCGCGGAGAGGCAACCGTTCTGGTTGTGAATGATAAAAATCAGGTTGAGCTGCGCACCGTGGAAGCGCCACAGGCGATCGGAGATCGCTGGCTGGTCACTGAAGGTCTGAAAAATGGCGATCGCGTCATTGTGAGCGGTTTGCAAAAAGTTCGACCTGGCGTCACCGTGGTGGCAACGCCTGATACCGCTGCTAAACCAGCCAGTTAAGGGACGATAACATGGCTAATTTCTTTATTCAGAGGCCCGTTTTCGCCTGGGTACTCGCCATCATACTGATGATTGCAGGCGGGCTGGCCATCCTAAAGCTGCCCGTTGCACAGTATCCAACCATTGCGCCACCTGCCGTTGCCGTAACGGCAACCTATCCTGGCGCGGATGCCCAGACGGTGCAGGATACGGTGACGCAGGTTATCGAGCAGAATATGAACGGTATCGATAACCTGATGTATATGTCGTCAACCAGCGACTCCGCAGGTAACGTAACGATTACCCTAACGTTCCAGTCCGGCACCGATCCTGATATCGCTCAGGTTCAGGTACAGAACAAACTGCAGCTGGCGATGCCGCTTCTGCCACAGGAAGTTCAGCAGCAGGGTATCGGCGTGGAGAAATCCAGCAGCAGCTTCCTGCTGGTGGCGGGTTTTGTTTCAGACAATAAAAGCCTCACCCAGGATGATATCTCCGACTATGTTGCGTCGAACGTAAAAGATGCAATCAGCCGGACCTCCGGCGTCGGCGACGTTCAGCTGTTTGGCGCGCAGTATGCAATGCGCATCTGGCTCGACAGCAATGCGATGAATAAATACCAGCTCACCCCGCTGGACGTTATCAATCAGCTGAAGACCCAGAATAACCAGATTGCTGCCGGTCAGCTGGGCGGTACGCCATCCGTTCCGGGGCAGCAGCTGAACGCCTCAATCATTGCCCAGACTCGCCTGAAATCACCGGAGGAGTTTGGCCGCGTGACCCTGAAAGTGAACCAGGACGGATCGATGGTTCATCTGAAGGATGTGGCACGCATTGAGCTGGGCGGCGAGAACTACAACATGGTCACCAAGATCAACGGCCAGGCGGCAACGGGTCTTGGGATTAAGCTGGCAACGGGTGCGAACGCGCTGGATACTGCAGCAGCCATCAAGAGCAAGCTTGCCCAACTGCAGCCCTTCTTCCCGCAGGGGCTGAAAGTTGTCTACCCTTACGACACCACGCCGTTCGTGAAAATTTCTATTCATGAAGTGGTGAAGACGCTGTTTGAGGCGATCATCCTCGTCTTCCTCGTGATGTATCTTTTCCTGCAAAATCTGCGCGCAACGCTCATTCCTACGATTGCGGTGCCTGTCGTATTGCTCGGTACCTTTGCCGTGCTGGCGGCGTTCGGCTTCTCGATCAACACCCTGACGATGTTCGGCATGGTGCTGGCGATAGGCCTGCTGGTGGATGACGCCATCGTTGTCGTCGAGAACGTCGAGCGCGTAATGGTCGAGGACAAGCTGCCGCCAAAAGAGGCAACGCAGAAATCAATGGAGCAGATCCAGGGCGCGCTGGTCGGTATTGCCATGGTGCTCTCGGCGGTCTTTATCCCAATGGCCTTTTTCGGCGGTTCAACGGGGGCAATTTACCGCCAGTTTTCCCTGACGATCGTTTCCGCCATGGCGCTCTCCGTGCTGGTTGCGCTGATCTTGACGCCTGCGCTGTGCGCTACGCTACTCAAACCGGTTTCGAGCGAGCACCACGAGAAAAAAGGCGGCTTCTTTGGCTGGTTTAACGCGCTTTTCGACAGAAGCGTTGAGCATTACAGCAATAGCGTCAGCGGGATTTTACGTAAAACCGGGCGCTATCTGCTGGTTTACGTGATCATCGTCGGCGGTATGGCGGTACTCTTCCTGCGCTTACCGACCTCTTTCCTGCCCGAAGAGGATCAGGGCGTCTTTATGACGATGGTGCAACTGCCCGCGGGCGCGACGCAGATGCGAACCCAGCAGGTGCTCGACCAGGTGCAGAATTATTATCTGAACAAAGAAAAGGCCAACGTTGAATCTGTCTTCACCGTGAACGGTTTTAGCTTCAGCGGTCAGGGGCAAAACGCCGGTATCGCTTTTGTGAGCCTTAAGCCATGGGAAGAACGTCCGGGTGAAGAGAACGGCGTGGAAGCGATTGTTGGCCGCGCGACGAAAGCCTTCAGCCAGATAAAAGATGGCCTCGTGTTTCCGTTTAACCTGCCGGCGATTATCGAGCTGGGCACCGCAACGGGCTTCGACTTTGAACTGATCGATCAGGCAAACCTTGGGCATACACAGCTTACGCAGGCGCGTAATCAGCTGCTCGGTATGGTGAGAGAACATCCTGACCTGCTGGTGCGCGTACGTCCTAACGGCCTTGAAGATACGCCGCAGTTTAAGCTCGATATCGATCAGGAAAAAGCGCAGGCGTTGGGCGTCAGCGTTTCCGATATCAACCAGACCGTCTCGACCGCGCTGGGCGGAACGTATGTGAACGACTTTATCGATCATGGACGCGTGAAAAAGGTGTACGTTCAGGCTGATGCCCAGTTCCGCATGCTGCCAGGCGATATCAATACGCTGTATGTGCGCAGTGCCAATGGCGAAATGGTGCCTTTCTCTGCATTCAGCAGCGCGCACTGGGTGTATGGATCACCGCGTCTCGAACGTTACAACGGTATGCCTTCGATGGAAATTCTTGGCGAATCCGCACCGGGCAAGAGTACCGGTGAAGCAATGGTGATGATGGAAAGCCTGGCATCTAAGCTGCCTTCCGGCATCGGCTTTGACTGGACGGGAATGTCTTATCAGGAACGGCTTTCTGGCAACCAGGCGCCCGCGCTTTACGCCATTTCACTGATCGTCGTGTTCCTGTGTCTGGCGGCCCTTTATGAAAGCTGGTCCATTCCGTTCTCCGTGATGCTGGTTGTGCCGCTGGGCGTGATTGGCGCATTGCTTGCCGCTTCGCTGCGTGGATTAAACAATGACGTCTATTTCCAGGTCGGCCTGCTAACAACCATTGGTTTATCCGCCAAGAACGCCATTTTGATCGTTGAGTTTGCGAAGGACCTCATGGATAAGGAGGGCAAGGGAATCATCGAGGCAACGCTTGAAGCGTCGCGGATGCGTCTGCGTCCTATCCTTATGACGTCTTTGGCATTCATTCTTGGGGTTCTGCCACTGGTAATCAGCAGCGGCGCGGGTAGCGGCGCGCAAAACGCCGTTGGTACCGGCGTTATGGGGGGGATGCTTTCAGCCACCCTACT
>AGFS01082205.1_pt1 | contig 14675 bp, 9 predicted proteins | sample 305828 | NCBI WGS metagenome assembly AGFS01 (sample SAMN02954281, study PRJNA62041) | ant fungus garden metagenome | biome: terrestrial; feature: Atta colombica fungus garden; material: fungus garden; isolation source: Atta colombica fungus garden top | host: Atta colombica | place: Panama: Gamboa ...
AACTTTCCTGAGGAACCATGAAACAGTATCTTGAATTGATGAAAAAAGTGCTCGACGAGGGCACGCCGAAAAACGACCGCACCGGTACCGGTACGCTCTCCATTTTTGGCCACCAGATGCGCTTCAATTTACAGGAAGGCTTTCCTCTGGTGACAACCAAGCGCTGCCACCTGCGCTCGATCATTCATGAACTGCTCTGGTTCCTGCAAGGCGATACCAACGTTGCCTATCTGCATGAAAACAACGTCTCCATCTGGGACGAATGGGCAGATGAGAACGGCAACCTGGGGCCGGTCTACGGTAAACAGTGGCGCGCGTGGCCAACGCCAGACGGTCGCCACATTGACCAGATCGCCACCGTGATGGACCAGCTGAAAAACGATCCGGACTCGCGCCGTATTATCGTTTCGGCCTGGAACGTCGGCGAGCTGGACAAAATGGCGCTGGCCCCCTGCCACGCGTTCTTCCAGTTCTATGTGGCCGACGGCAAGCTCTCCTGCCAGCTCTATCAGCGCTCCTGCGACGTGTTCCTCGGCCTGCCGTTTAACATCGCCAGCTACGCGCTGCTGGTTCACATGATGGCGCAGCAGTGCGATCTGGAAGTGGGCGACTTCGTCTGGACCGGTGGTGATACCCATCTTTACAGCAACCACATGGAACAGACCCATCTTCAGCTCACCCGCGAACCGCGCGCGCTGCCGAAGCTGGTGATCAAACGCAAGCCGGCGTCCATCTTTGACTACCGCTTCGACGATTTTGAAATCGAAGGGTACGACCCGCATCCTGGTATCAAGGCGCCCGTTGCCATCTGATACGGCAGATACTCCCACAACCGGTGCTCATTAGCGCCGGTTTTTTTTCGCCCGCGCGTTGATTTGCGAGCGCTTTTCCGGCGTTGATGCAACGCGTTGCAACTCACGAAATTCCCCGGAAAACGCCTCGCAAAATCCCAATAACCTACTCGCCGAATGGTTTACTCTTCGCCACACTCGCGGCATGAAAAAAGAGAACGGCTTTACGCTTATCGAAACGCTTGTTGCTATCTCGCTGGTGGTCATCCTCAGCGCAACCGGGCTGTACGGCTGGAACAGCTGGCAGCAGCTGCAGCGGCTACGGCAAACCGCCGGGCAGGTGCGCGATTACCTGGTATTTCTGCGCAACGACGCCAACCGGCATAACCGCGATCACCACATTCTGGCTGAGGGCGAGGAACGCGATTTCTGCCTGAGAAGCTCCGTGGTCTCAGGGTGCGAGAGCGGCAGTCCATTCGTCCTTAAGCCGCTCTGGCCCGAGGTGACGGTGAGCGAGATAACGCCTTCGCTGGGGTTTTACGGCCTGAGGGATACCGCGTGGGCGGGAAGGATTCGGGTACACAGCGCGGCGGGAGAGTGGCTGATTGTCGTCTCGAACAGCGGGCGCATCAGGATGTGCCAGCCAGCGGGAGAAAGCGCATGCCATTAACATTACGGGGTTTTTCACTTATCGAAGTGCTCATTGCCATGGCCATCAGCAGCACTCTGCTGTTAAGCACGTCGCGCTTTTTGCCGGGGCTACAGCACGCCATTTTGCTGCAGTCCGGGGAGCGGGCGCTTGAAGAAGAGATCTGGCAGCGGCTGTTTGCGATTGGCAAACAGCTGCAGCGAGCGGGGTACTGTGCGGGAAGCTGTCAGGGGGAGGGGCTGCATATCGGCAGGCAGGGCAGCTGCGCTATCGTCAAATGGGATGCAAACAGCAACGGCACCTGGGACAGCTCCTCGTCGGAAAACGACAGCACGGGGTTTCGCCTTGAGTCCGGCACGCTGGAATCCCTGCGTGGCGCGACCTCGTGTGAAGGAAAGGGATGGGACAAGCTCACGGACCCGGACAGGATTGTTGTGCAGAAATTTATCGTGAGCAAAGCGACGCGCCCAGGCTTCGCCCCGGCGTTAGACATTGAGCTAATCGCGATGCGCAAGGGCTATCCGGACTCGTCCGTGGCGGCCCATTACGCCGTGACGGGATTCAACCTGTGAGCCGCCAGAAAGGAATGTCTTCGCTGGCAATGGTTCTTCTTGTGCTGGTACTCGGCACGCTGCTGCTCGCCGGGCTGAACCAGCAGCTAACGACCTACAGCAGGCAGGTCAGCGGCGAAAGCCGTTCCGTTCGTCTTCAGGCCAGCGTGCAGTCAGCGCTGGAGTGGGGACGGGTGCAGCGCTGGTTGATACAGCCAGAAGTCGAATGCAGGCAGGCGAATGCTTCTCGGGTCTGCCTGCGAGTGCTGGGCGAGTCGCGGGTTTTGCTTATCGCTGGCAGTAGCGATCTTCTGCTCTGGCGTATCGGCACGATAACGGAGGGGCAGATACGTTTTACGCCTCACGGCTGGAGCGATTTCTGCCCGCTTAAGGAGCGCGCTTTATGTCAGCTGCCCTGAAAAAACAGCAAGGATTCAGCATGGTTGAAGTGCTGCTGGCGATGGTGCTGATGGTGGTTATCGTGACCGCGCTGGCGGGCTATCACCGGGCGTTAGCGTCACGATTTGCCGTGCTCAGCCAGTATCGTCAGCTGTGGCACCATGCCTGGAATCAGGCGCAGCTCTCACCGGATGCACTTCCTGCGGGCTGGCGGGTCAGTCGGGGGCAGACAATGCAGTCCGGATGTGTCAGCATCACGGTTACGATTTTTTCTCCTCAGGGACGGCACGGCGAAATGACCCGCCTGCATTGTCCGGTTAGCCAGTAGTCGGGAGCGTCTATGTTAAGGGTTTACCACTCAAATCGTCTGGATGTGCTGGAAGCGCTGATGGAATTTATCGTCGAGCGCGAGCGCCTTGACGATCCTTTTGAGCCCGAAATGGTGTTGGTGCAAAGCACCGGGATGGCGCAGTGGCTGCAAATGTCGCTTTCACAAAAGTTTGGCATTGCCGCCAACATCGCCTTCCCACTGCCAGCGAGCTTTATCTGGGAAATGTTTGTCCGCGTGCTGCCGGATATCCCGGAGGAGAGCGCGTTCAATAAGCAGAGCATGAGCTGGAAGCTGATGGCGCTGCTGCCGGAGCTGCTGGCGCATGACGAATTTGCCATGCTGCGGCACTATCTCAACGACGATACCGACAAGCGCAAGCTGTTCCAGCTGGCGTCGCGCACCGCCGATCTCTACGACCAGTATCTGGTGTACCGCGCTGATTGGCTTATTCGCTGGGAAGCCGGGGAATTAGTGGAAGGATTGCCGGAAGCGCAAATCTGGCAGGCCCCGCTGTGGAAAGCGCTGGTTGAATACACCGAGAAGCTCGGCCAGCCGAAGTGGCACCGTGCTAATTTATACGACCGGTTCATCTCGATACTGGAAAACGCGGCGGAGCGTCCTGCCCGGCTGCCGTCTCGCGTGTTTATTTGCGGGATTTCCGCACTGCCACCTGTCTACCTGAAAGCGCTGGAGGCGCTGGGCAAGCACGTAGATATCCACATCCTCTTTACCAACCCGTGTCGGCACTACTGGGGCGACATTCAGGATGCGCGCTGGCTTTCGCGGCTGGTCACCCGCCAGAGAAAACGCCTCTTTGAAGAACGCTCGGTCCCGCTGTTTAAAGACAGCGAAACCGCCGCGCAGCTTTTCGATGAGGAGGGGATACAGAATCTGCCGAACCCGCTTCTCGCGTCCTGGGGCAAGCTGGGCCGCGACTACATTCATATGCTTTCGGACATCACCTCCTCGGGTGAAGGCGATGTCGATGCCTTCGCGGAGGTCACGCCGGATAGCCTGCTGCATAACGTCCAGCAGGATATTCTCGAGCTGGAAAACCGCGCCGTCATGGGGATCACTGCCGACGAGTTCGCGCGCAGCGACAAAAAGCGTGAGCTGGCGCCTGACGATCGCAGCATTACGATCCACGTCTGCCACAGCCCGCAGCGCGAGGTAGAGATCCTGCACGATCGCCTGCTGGCGATGCTGCAGGACGATCCTGCGCTCACGCCACGCGATATCGTGGTCATGGTGGCCGATATCGACAGCTATAGCCCCTTCATCCAGGCCGTTTTTGGCAGCGCAACGGGTGACCGTTACTTGCCCTACGCGATATCGGATCGCCGCGCGCGCCAATCTCACCCTGCGCTGCAGGCGTTTTTGAGCCTGCTCTCACTCCCTGATAGCCGGTTTATCTCGGAAGACGTGCTGGCGCTGCTGGATGTTCCGGTGCTGGCCGCGCGGTTTGATATCAACGAAGAGGGCCTGCGCTACCTGCGCCAGTGGGTCAACGAGTCGGGCGTGCGCTGGGGCATGGACGACGATAACGTCAAGGAGTTCGAGCTCCCGCCTACCGGCCAGCACACCTGGCAGTTTGGCCTGACGCGCATGCTGCTGGGATACGCCATGGAAAGCAGGCACGGCGAGTGGAACGACGTGCTGCCGTACGATGAGTCCAGCGGGCTGATCGCGGAGCTGGTCGGCCATTTGGCCTCGCTGCTGATGCAGCTTAACCGCTGGCGGCGCGAGCTGATGCAGCCCCGGCCGCTGGGATCGTGGCTGCCGGTGTGCCGTGAAATGCTCAACGATTTCTTCCTGCCGGACGATGAAACCGAAGCGGCAATGGCGCTTATCGAAACCCAGTGGCAGGCGATTATCGAAGAGGGCGTTAACTCACATTACGCCGAGGACATTCCTCTTTCACTGCTGCGCGACGAGCTAACGCAGCGGCTGGATCAGGAGCGCATCAGCCAGCGCTTCCTGGCCGGACCGGTGAATATTTGCACCCTGATGCCGATGCGTTCTATCCCGTTTAAGGTGGTTTGCCTTCTCGGCATGAACGACGGCATCTACCCTCGCGCATTACCGCCGCTGGGCTTCGACCTGATGAGCGCGCAGCCGAAGCGAGGCGACCGTAGCCGTCGCGACGATGACCGCTACCTGTTCCTGGAGGCGCTGATCTCTGCCCAGAGCACGCTGTATATCAGCTATATCGGCCGTTCAATCCAGGATAACAGCGAGCGTTTCCCGTCGGTGCTGGTGCAGGAGCTGGTGGACTACATTGGTCAAAGCCACTACCTGCCGGGGGATGAGGACCGCAACTGTGATGAAAGCGAGCAGCGGGTGAAGGCTCATATCTCCTGCTTGCACAGCCGCATGCCGTTCGATCCCGCTAACTACGTTGCCAGCGAACAGCAAAGCTACGCGCAAGAGTGGCTTCCCGCCGCGCGGCTCGAGGGGACCGCGCACGCTGACTTCATTCAGGAGCTTGAGCCGCAGGACATTAAAACCCTGACCTTCGAACAGCTGCAGAGGTTTTGGGCCCATCCGGTGCGGGCATTTTTCCAGCAGCGTTTACAGGTCAACTTCCGTTCTGAAGAGAGCGAAATCCCTGACGCCGAGCCGTTTATCCTCGACGGGCTGGAGCGCTACCGGCTCAATCTGCAGCTTCTGAACGCGCTCGTTGAGCAAGAAGAGGCCGACGCCTTATTCCGTCGCTATCGCGCTGCGGGCCAGCTGCCGTACGGCGCGTTCGGCGAAATTGTGTGGGACGCCCAGTGCCAGGAGATGAAAACGCTCGCTGACCGGGTGATTGCGCTTCGCCAGCCGGGAAAAAGCATTGAGATCGATCTCGACTGTAACGGCGTGCAGCTCACGGGCTGGCTGACCCAGGTGCAGCCGGACGGGCTGCTGCGCTGGCGGCCATCCATGCTTAGCGTTTCACAAGGTTTGCAACTCTGGCTTGAACATCTTGTCTACAGTGCCTGTGGCTACGAAGGCGAAAGCCGTTTGTTCGTGCGCAAAGACGGCGAGTGGCGTTTCCCGCCGATGGCGGCGGAGCAGGCGCTGGGCTATTTATCGTTATATATCGAAGGCTATCGTCAGGGAATGAACAAACCGCTGCTTCTGCTGCCAGAAAGTGGAGGGGCGTGGATAAAAGCCTGTTATGACGCGCAGAATGATGCCATGTTAACGGATGACGCTTCGCTGCAGAAAGCGCGAAGTAAATTTGTTCAGGCCTATGAAGGTAACATGATGGTGCGCGGCGAGGGCGAAGACGTCTGGTATCAACGCTTATGGCGAACGCTTGAGCCAGAGTTCTTTGAGGCAATCACGGAAGAGGCTCAGCGCTACCTGATACCGTTGTTCAAATTTAATCAGTCCTGAATGCTGTATAAAAATTGCGCAGCATGGGGTGTTCATTTATGATGCACTCCTTATCACGGACTGATGTACCCAAAGAAAGAGATGCTGGCGCGTCCAGCACGCAATTTGTTAATGATGTAGCCGTGATAAAGAGGTCGTAATGCCAGGCAGCACCTTGTTTAAAGCGTTAGTGATGTTTGTCGCCCTTTGGGCTCCCGTTACTCAGGCAGATTCCGGTTGGCAACCCGTTCAGGAAACTATCCGTAAGAGCGAGAAAGATACCCGCCAGTATCAGGCTATTCGACTGGATAACGGAATGACCGTGCTGCTCGTTTCCGATCCTCAGGCGGTTAAATCTCTCTCGGCGCTGGTGGTGCCCGTCGGATCGCTGCAGGATCCGCAGGATCATCAGGGCCTTGCGCACTATCTGGAACATATGACGCTGATGGGGTCGAAAAAATACCCTCAGCCGGATAGCCTGTCCGAATATCTCAAAATGCATGGCGGAAGCCACAACGCCAGCACCGCGCCTTATCGCACCGCATTTTATCTTGAAGTCGAAAACGACGCCCTTGCAGGCGCGGTCGATCGCCTTGCGGATGCAATAGCCTCGCCGCTGCTGGATAAAAAGTATGCCGATCGCGAACGCAACGCGGTTAATGCTGAACTGACCATGGCCCGCACCCGCGACGGTATGCGTATGGCCCAGGTCAGCGCTGAAACCATCAACCCGGCGCACCCCGGCTCACGTTTTTCCGGCGGTAATCTGGAAACGCTGGCCGACAAACCGAACAGCCCGGTGGTTGATGCGCTGCATGCGTTTCGTGATAAATACTACTCTGCGAACCTCATGAAAGCGGTTATCTACAGCAACAAACCGCTGCCGGAGCTGGCCGCCATGGCCGCGCAGACCTTTGGCCGCGTGCCGAATAAAAACATCGAACAGCCGAAAATTGACGTTCCGGTGGTCACCGACGCCCAAAAAGGGATCGTCATTCACTACGTTCCCGCGCTGCCGCGAAAAGTGTTGCGCGTTGAGTTCCGTATCGACAACAACACGGCGCAGTTCCGTAGCAAAACGGATGAGCTGGTGACCTATCTCATCGGCAACCGAAGCCCGGGCACCCTTTCTGACTGGCTGCAAAAGCAGGGGCTGGTGGAAGGCATTCGCGCTGACTCCGATCCCGTGGTGAACGGTAACAGCGGCGTGCTGGCGATTTCGGCGACGCTGACGGACAAAGGCCTGGCCCATCGCGATGAAGTGGTCGCCGCTATCTTTAGCTATCTCTCTTTGCTGCGTGAGAAAGGCGTCGACAAACGCTATTTCGATGAGCTGGCGCACGTGCTGGATCTTGATTTCCGCTACCCGTCAATCACGCGCGACATGGACTACGTGGAGTGGCTGGCCGACACCATGATCCGCGTGCCGATCGAACACACGCTGGACGCCGTTAACATTGCCGATAAGTACGACGCAGAGGCGATCAAAGCGCGTCTGGCGATGATGACGCCGCAGAATGCCCGCATCTGGTACATCAGTCCGAACGAGCCGCACAACAAAACGGCCTACTTCGTTGACGCTCCCTATCAGGTCGACAAAATTAGCGAGCAAACCTTCGCGGGCTGGCAGAAAAAAGCGGGAGAGATTGCGCTGCAGCTGCCGGAGCTGAACCCGTACATTCCGGATAATTTTTCGCTGATTAAGTCAGCGAAGGCTTATCCGCACCCCGAACTCATCATCGATGAGCCTACGCTGCGCGTGGTCTACTCACCGAGCCGCTATTTTGCCAGCGAGCCGAAAGCCGACGTCAGCGTGGTGCTGCGTAATCCAAAAGCGATGGACAGCGCCAAAAATCAGGTGATGTTCGCGCTGAATGACTATCTGGCCGGTATTGCGCTGGACCAGCTCAGCAACCAGGCCGCGGTGGGCGGAATTAGCTTCTCGACCAACGCCAACAACGGCCTGATGCTGAATGCCAACGGCTACACCCAGCGCTTGCCGCAGCTGTTCCAGGCACTGCTGGAAGGGTATTTCAGCTACACCCCAACGGAAGAGCAGTTCGAGCAGGCGAAGTCCTGGTACGCGCAGATGATGGACTCGGCTGAAAAAGGCAAAGCCTACGATCAGGCGATTATGCCCGCGCAGATGCTGTCGCAGATCCCTTACTTCCAGCGCGAGGATCGCCGCGCGCTGCTGCCTTCTTTGACGCTAAAAGAGGTGATGGCGTATCGCGATTCGCTGAAAGCCAATACCCGTCCGGAATTCCTGATTGTCGGGAATATGGGCGAAGACCAGGCAAAAACGCTGGCGCAGAACGTGCGTACCCAGCTGGGCTCTAAAGGCGACGAATGGTGCCGCAATCAGGACGTGCTGGTTGAGAAAAAGCAAAATGTGATTTTCGAAAAAGCCGGTAACAGCACCGATTCCGCGCTGGCGGCCGTCTTCGTGCCGACGGGCTATGACGAATTTGCCAGCTCCGCCCAAAGCGCCGTGCTGGGGCAAATTATTCAGCCGTGGTTCTACAACCAGCTTCGCACCGAAGAGCAGCTCGGCTACGCGGTGTTTGCCTTCTCGATGAACGTCGGCCGCCAGTGGGGGCTGGGCTTCCTGCTGCAAAGCAGCGACAAGCAGCCTGCCTATCTCTGGCAGCGCTATCAGGCCTTCTTCCCGCAGGTGGAAGGAAAGCTGCGCGCCATGAAGCCGGAGGAGTTTGCCCAGATTCAGCAGGCGGTCATTGCTCAGGTGATGCAGCCGCCGCAAACGCTGGGCGAAGAAGCCTCGCAGCTGAGCAAAGATTTCGATCGCGGCAATATGAAATTTGATTCGCGTGATAAAATAGTGGCCGAGATAAAACAGCTGACGCCTCAGAAGGTTGCCGATTTCTTCCACCAGGCGGTGATTCAACCGCAGGGAATCGCCATCCTGTCGCAGGTTTCCGGCAGCCAGAACGGGAAAGTGGAGTACGTTAACCCGAACGGCTGGAAGGTCTGGAAGAGCGTCAGCGCGCTGCAGCAATCAATGCCCTGGAGTAAGAAAGAATGACCAAAACCGCTGAGCCGCTTAATCCCTTACGTTTACCTCTACAGGGCGAACGGTTGATTGAGGCCTCAGCGGGAACGGGAAAAACGTTCACCATCGCCGCGCTCTATTTGCGCCTGCTGCTAGGGCTCGGCGGCAGCGCGGCGTTTCCACGCCCTCTCAGCGTGGAAGAGTTGCTTGTTGTCACCTTCACCGAAGCCGCCACCGCCGAGCTGCGCGGTCGTATTCGCGCCAATATTCACGAGCTGCGCATCGCCTGCCTGCGCCAGAGCACGGACAATCCCCTCTATGCGAGCCTGCTGGAAGAAATCAGCGATAAGCACCAGGCCGCGCAGTGGCTGCTGTTAGCCGAGCGGCAGATGGACGAAGCCTCCGTCTTTACCATCCACGGTTTTTGTCAGCGCATGCTGAGCCTCAATGCGTTCGAATCCGGCATGCTGTTTGAGCAGCTGCTTATCGAAGATGAATCTGAACTTCGCTATCAGGCCTGCGCGGATTTCTGGCGCCGTCACTGCTACCCGCTGCCGCGCGATATCGCCGAAGCGGTACACGCCCTGTGGAAGGGGCCGGACGAACTTTTACGCGCAATTAACAGCTACCTGCAGGGCGAAGCGCCGGTGATTAAGTCGCCGCCGCCTGCGGACGAAACGCTGTCGATGCGCCATGAGAAAATCGTGGCGAAAATTGCGGCCCTCAAGCAGCGGTGGAATGAATCGGTGAGCGATATCGATGCCGTTCTCGAAAATTCCGGGATCGACCGGCGCAAGTTCAACCGCGGCAACCAGGGGAAATGGATCGAGAAGATTAGCGCCTGGGCGCAGGAGGAGACGCGCGGGTATCAGCTCCCCGATGCTCTGGAGAAGTTTTCTCAGCGCTTTCTCGTGGAGCGCACCAAGCCCGACGGCATTGTTCCCGAGCATCCGCTTTTTGTCGCCATTGAGGCGCTGCTGGCCGAGCCGTTGACCCTCAACGATTTGATGATTACCCGTGCGATGGCGGAAATTCGCGAAACGGTGGCGCGAGAAAAACGCCGCCGGGGCGAACTCGGCTTTGACGATATGCTCAGCCATCTGGATGCCGCGCTGAGCAGTGAAAATGGGGACGCCCTTGCGGCGGCTATTCGCACCCGCTTCCCGGTGGCGATGATCGATGAGTTTCAGGATACGGACCCGCAGCAGTATCGTATTTTTCGCCGTATCTGGCAGCGCCAGCCGGATACCGCGCTGCTGCTGATCGGCGATCCCAAGCAGGCCATTTACGCCTTTCGTGGCGCAGACATTTTTACCTACATGAAGGCCCGCAGCGAGGTTGAGGCGCACTACACGCTGGACACCAACTGGCGCTCGTCGCCCGCAATGGTTGAGAGCGTAAACGCGCTGTTTAGCCGAATGGACGCGGCGTTTATGTTCCGCGAAATCCCGTTTCTGCCCGTAAAATCCGCGCCGAAAAATGCCGCTTTACGTTTCGAATATCGCGGTGCGACGCAGCCCGCGATGCGCTTCTGGCTGCTTGACGGCGAGGGCTACGGCGTTGCGGATTATCAAAACGCCATGGCGCAGCACTGTGCCGCTCAAATCCGGGACTGGCTCAGCGCGGGCGTGCGCGGCGAAGCGCTGCTGTGGAGAGGCGAAACGTCTCAGCCGGTTAAGGCATCAGACATTACGGTGCTGGTTCGCAGCCGTCAGGAAGCCGCGCTGATCCGCGATGCGCTGAGCCTGCTGAATATTCCTTCGGTCTACCTCTCTAACCGCGACAGCGTGTTCGATACGCTGGAGGCGCAGGAGATGCTGTGGCTGCTGCAGGCCGTGCTCGCTCCGGAGCGGGAAAGCACGCTGCGCAGCGCGCTGGCAAGCGCCATGCTCGGGCTTAATGCGCGCGATATCGATGCGCTTAACAAGGACGAACACGCCTGGGATGCCGTCGTTGAAGAGTTTGTACGCTATCGCGAGCGCTGGCAAAAGCGGGGCGTCATGGCCATGCTGCGCGACGTGATGGCGCAGCGCCACATCGCAGAGAATATGCTCGCGACGGCAGGCGGCGAAAGGCGGCTCACCGACATCCTGCACATCAGCGAGCTGCTGCAGGAGGCGGGAACGCAGCTTGAAAGCGAGCACGCGCTGGTGCGCTGGCTGGCGCAGCAGATCGCGGACCCCAACAGCAACTCGGCGAGCCAGCAGATGCGCCTGGAAAGCGACAAGCATCTGGTGCAAATCGTCACCATCCACAAGTCGAAGGGGCTGGAGTATCCGCTGGTCTGGCTGCCGTTTATCGCCAACTATCGCGCGCAGGATCAGGCGTTCTACCACGATCGCGAGTCGTTTGAAGCGGTGCTCGATCTCAGTAAGGCTGAGTCCAGCGTTGAGCTGGCGGAGGCCGAGCGCCTGGCGGAAGATTTGCGACTGCTGTACGTGGCGTTAACTCGTTCCGTCTGGCACTGCAGCCTCGGCGTCGCGCCGCTTTTCCGCCGTCGGGGTGAAAAAAGCGGCGAGACCGATTTTCATTTAAGCGCGCTGGGGCGGCTCGTCCAGCTTGGCGAACCAAAGGATGCGGCGGGCCTGCGTCAGTGCATTGAATCGCTTTGCGGCGAGGCTATCGCGCTGCACGCGCCTTCACAGCCGGACGGCAGCCGCTGGCAAATGCCCGAGACGCGCGAAGCGGCGCTGCACGCCCGCCAGATTACCCGCACCGTCGCCGACGACTGGCGCGTGACCAGCTATTCCGGCCTGCAGCAGCACGGGCAAAATATCGCACTGGACCTGATGCCGAAGCTGGACGTTGATGCCGCAGGGGTAGGGGACGTGCCCGCAGAGCCCGCCCTCACGCCGCATCAGTTTCCGCGCGGCGCCTCGCCGGGGACCTTTTTACACAGCCTGTTTGAAGAGCTGGATTTTACGCAGCCCGTTTCTGAAGAGTGGGTGCTCAGGATGCTGCAGGCCGGAGGATACGGTGCCGAGTGGCAGCCGGTTCTGACGGCGTGGATCGACGCCATTTTGCGCGCGCCGCTCGGCGAAAGCGTCATTTCGCTTAGCCAGCTTTCGGCCAAGGATAAACAGGTGGAAATGGAGTTTTATCTGCCCATCGCGGGCCCCCTAAGGGCCGATGCGCTTGATGCGCTCGTTCGCGAACACGATGCGCTATCTGCCGGCTGCCCGCCGCTGAATTTCCGTCAGGTGCAGGGCATGCTGAAGGGCTTTATTGACCTTGTGTTTCGCCATGACGGGCGCTACTACCTGCTGGATTACAAATCGAACTGGCTGGGTGAAAACAGCGAAGCCTATACGCAGCAGGCGATGGCGGCAGCCATGCAGTCGCACCGGTACGATCTGCAGTATCAGCTTTACACCCTGGCGCTGCATCGCTTTTTGCGCCACCGCATTGCCGACTATCGCTATGAAGAACATTTTGGCGGCGTGATCTACCTGTTCCTGCGCGGCGTGAATGCGGACGACGCGAGTTCGGGCATTTTTAGTACCCGACCGGACGAGGCGTTAATTGAAAAAATGGACAGCTTGTTTGCAGCAGGCACGGAGGCGATGGCATGACGATGCAGGAACTATTGCTCAACGCGGCGGAGCAGCGCCTGCTGCGCCCGCTGGACGTACAGTTCGCCATGATGGTTGCGCGTGAGCACCCGGCCGTCATGCTGGCGGCGGCGATGCTCAGCAAAGACGCCGGGGAAGGTCACGTCTGCCTGCCCCTGACGCGCCTGGCGGTTGATGAGAAAATGGCCCCGGAACTGCAGGCCTGCTTTGCGCTGCTTGGCGAGCCGGTGGACTGGGAAGACGAGCTAATTAACTCCAGCGCCGTCAGTCAGGGAGAGGACCAGGCCCCGCTCATCCTGATTGCTGGCCGACTGTACCTGAACCGCTTGTGGCGAAACGAGCTGGCCGTTGCACGCTTTTTTAGCGAAACCAACGCGCCGCTTCCCTGCGACGAAGCCCGGCTCAGGCAAACGCTGGATGACCTGTTTCCTTCTGGTGAGGCCGTCGACTGGCAAAAAGTGGCTGCTGCCGTCGCCTTAACCCGGCGAATTTCCGTTATCTCCGGCGGGCCGGGGACGGGCAAAACGACCACCGTGGCAAAGCTGCTCGCGGCGCTGATCCAGCTTTCCGGCGATCAAAAGTGCCGGATCCGCCTCGCGGCCCCGACCGGTAAAGCGGCGGCTCGCCTCACGGAATCCCTGGGCGGCGCGTTGCAGAACCTCCCGCTCGACGACGATCGGCGCGCGCTTTTCCCCCGCGAGGCCAGCACTTTGCACCGCCTGCTTGGCGCACAGCCCGGCAGCCAGCGCCTGCGCTACCATGCGGGCAATCCGCTGCATCTGGACGTGCTGGTGGTGGATGAAGCCTCGATGATTGATCTGACCATGATGTCGCGGCTCATTGATGCGCTACCGCCCCACGCGCGGGTGATTTTCCTGGGCGACAGGGATCAGCTGGCCTCCGTCGAGGCGGGCGCGGTATTGGGCGATATCTGCACCTTTGCCAGCTTTGGCTATACCGCCGAGCGCGCGCAGGAGCTGATGCGGCTGACCGGCTGCGTGCTGGAAGGCGATAGCTCGCCTCAGGCTGGCGCGCTGCGCGACAGCCTGTGCCTGCTGCAAAAAAGCTACCGTTTCGGCAGCGAGTCCGGCATTGGACAGCTGGCGGCAGCGGTCAATCGGGGCGATCGCCATGCCACCCGCTCGGTGTTCGACGGCGGCTTCACGGACATTGAGAAAAAATCGCTCCAGAGCGGGGAAGAGTATCAGACCATGCTGGAAGAGGCCTATCAGGGCTATCGCCAGTTCCTGAGCAGCGTGCAGCAAAACGCCGCGCCAGAGCAGGTCATTGCCGCTTTTGGCGAATACCAGCTTCTGTGTGGGCTGCGGGAAGGGCCGTTCGGCGTGTCGGGTCTAAACGAAAGGCTGGAGCAGCTGCTGGTTCAGAAACGCAAAATCACCCGCCAGCCGCATTCCCGCTGGTACGAGGGGCGGCCGGTGATGATTTCGCGCAACGACAGCGCGCTGGGCCTGTTCAACGGGGATATTGGCATCGCGCTGGACCGCGGTCAGGGGATGCGCGTGTGGTTCCAGATGCCGGACGGCAGCGTGAAGTCCGTGCAGCCGAGCCGCCTGCCGGAGCACGACACCGCCTGGGCGATGACGGTGCATAAATCCCAGGGTTCGGAGTTCAACCACGCGGCGCTGATTCTGCCAACGCAGCTTTCACCGGTGATTACGCGCGAGCTGATCTATACCGCGATCACGCGCGCGCGCCAGCGGCTGTCGCTGTACGCCGACGAGCGTATACTCGCGCAGGCCATTGCGACCCGCACGGAGCGCAGAAGCGGCCTGAGCGCGATATTTGAGTCCCTCTGAATGAGGAACGGAATACAGGCCGGGTAGGCGCAGCGCCACCCGGCAGTGCTGTATCACCCCAAATCCGCCATCAGCACCTTTGAGCGGCGCTGATAGTTGTACATCTCTTTCTTGCTCTCCGGCAGTGAATCAATATCCACCGGCGTAAAGCCGCGCTCCTGGAACCAGTGAATGCTGCGCGTGGTCAGGACG
>AGFS01125449.1_pt1 | contig 14614 bp, 12 predicted proteins | sample 305828 | NCBI WGS metagenome assembly AGFS01 (sample SAMN02954281, study PRJNA62041) | ant fungus garden metagenome | biome: terrestrial; feature: Atta colombica fungus garden; material: fungus garden; isolation source: Atta colombica fungus garden top | host: Atta colombica | place: Panama: Gamboa...
CTCTGTTTTGCAGTTACGGTTGAATCAGTCATCGTTTTATCCTCAGTAACGTCTCAGCAGCGGCAGTAACAGGGCGCAGCCCACCGCCGCCATCACCGCCAGAAAAATCAGCCCGGAATCCATGCTATGGGTGAAGGCGATAAGCGCGCCCATCACCGCCGGCGATAAGGCCCCGGCAAAGTTTCCCAGCCCGTTGAAAATCCCGCCCGCCGTGGCGCTGACCCGTGGATGGGTCGCTTTAGCCAGCAGCGCGAAAATGTTTGGCGCGCCGGTGCCCCACATAAAGGTGCTAAAGCTCATCGCCGCAATCACCGGTAATGGCGCGCTAAAATGCATCACCGCCGCCAAACCGATTCCGGCGCCCGCCAGGGAAATAAAGCAGGCGGCGGCGCGCTTATCGACGCGGTCGGACAGCCAGGCGCCGATAATTTCGCCCAGCAGCATGGCGATAAACGGCATCGACGACAGCCAGCCGGCGTGTTCCAGATGAATGCCTTTGCCTTTAATCAGGTAGCCCGGCAGCCAGCCGTTGATCCCCCACAGATAGGCGAGAAAGGCGATATTGAAGATGCAGATCATCCAGAAATGCGGGCTAACGAAGAGCTCGCGCCGCGCGCTGCGGCGCGCTTCCTGCGACGTTTTATCGCTGCCGACTTTCGCCTCCAGCTGCACGCCGCGCAGCCCGATGCGCACAAAAATCAGCACCGGCACCGTCAGCATCGCCATCACGAAAAAGGTGCTCTGCCAGCCGAAGGTATTGAGTAGCCAAATTGACAGCGGGAAACCCAGCGCCGCGCCAACCGGCGTGCCGAGCAGCCACAGCATGGTGGCGCGGGCCTGCAGCCGCTGCGGGAAGGTGTGGCGCACCACGGCGAACGCCAGCGGGAACAGCGGCCCTTCGGCGATGCCCAACAGGATGCGCAGCGTCACCATCAGCGCGTAGTTGTGGGTGAAGCCCATGATCACCATCAGGATGCACCACACCACCATCATTCCAGTTAGCAAGCGCAGCGGCGCAATCCGGTCGCCAAGGCCGCTTAATAGCACTGACGAGAAGCCGTAGCTCAGCAGAAAGGCGCTCATCAAAATACCCAGCCGGGTGGTATCGAAATCGATCCCCATCGCCTGCTGGAAGTGGCTATCGGAAAACAGCGCGGCGATACTGATTTTGTCGAAAAACGCCAGCAGTACGCAGGCCAGCAGCGACAGCGGAATGGCCCAACGCACCGCTTTTTCAGGCGTGCGGACGCCCTCGCCGCTCGCCTCAGCAGGCGCGGCGTTAGTCTCTAATGTGGTCATTTCTCCCCCTTAAGGGTTCGCGTTAATTATCGCAATGACATCAGCGAGAAAGTCGGGTCAGCGAGCGGGACGTCAGAGAGATCCCTCCCCGCCGCCATCCAGCGCTTCGCCAGCTTCACGGTACGTGCATTATTGAAGGCCACCAGCTGCGTTAAACGTCCATCGGCATTGAGCGAGAAATAGAGCGCGCCCTGCGGCTCGTCACGCACGATGGTGCGGCTGCCCGCCTGCGGGATCCCCAGGATCTGGATATTGCGATCGTATTGATCCGACCACAGCCACGGCGCCTCGTCGTAGCCGCTGGCCTGCGGATCGAGCATCGCTTTCGCCGTCGCGATGGCCTGATTTTGCGCAAAGGCCCACGACTGAATGCACAGGCCATACTGATGATGCTGAGCGACATCGCCGGCGGCGAAAATCGCCGGATCGCTGCTGCGTCCCTGGGCATCGACGACAATCCCGCGCTCGACAGCGAGCCCGGCATCGCGCGCCAGTTCCAGATTGAGATCGACGCCGATCCCCACCACCACCGCATCGAAGGTTTCCCGCTGGCCGTCGCAGTGCAGCGTCGGCAGGCCGTTATCATCTTCCAGCTCCAGCGCGCCGCAGCCGCGGCGAATATCAACGCCCTGCCGGCGATGCAACTCATCCAGCGCCTGCGAGACCTCCATACTGACCGAGCGCATGCACAGCGCTGGCTGCTGTTCATAAAGGGTTACGGCTACGCCGCTTTTGCGCGCCGAGGCGGCGATTTCGAGGCCAATCCAGCCGCCGCCGACGATCGCCAGCCGCGTTGCCGATGCCAGCCGCTGCTTCAGACGCTGCGCGTCCTGCCAGTGGCGCAGGGTATAGACCTGCGGATGCTGCGCCCAGGCCTCGGACGGCAGGCGCGCGCGGCCGCCGGTGGCGATCAGCAGTTGATCGTACGCCAGCGTTTCGCCGTTGCTCAGCGCCAGGGTTTTATTTTGCCGGTCAATCGATTCCGCGCGCAGCGGTCGGTACCAGCGCAGATCCAGCGCCTGTTGCGCCTCGGCGCTGAATAATCGCGGCAGCGCCGGTTCGGCCTCCAGCAATGCCGCTTTCGACAGCGGCGGGCGCTCGTAAAAATCCCATTGCTCTTCGGCAACCACGGAAATCTCGCCGCTAAACCCTTCATCACGCAGCGTTTTCGCCGCCCAGCCGCCAGCCTGGCCGCCGCCGATAATGACTATCCGCGCCGTCATACCGCCTCCGGTTTTTTCTGCTGGCGACGGGTATCGTGATCGATACCGCCTTCCACCGCCCATTCGGTAAAGGACACGAGTGAATGCTCCAGCTCGCGCGGCTGCCAGTTTTCCGTCAGATAGTCATCGTTGGTGTAGTACTCAAAAGCGCCGCCGGTCGGGCTGTTGACATACCAGAAGTAGGCCGAGGAGACCGGATGGCGGCCGGGGCCGATAAACGTGCTCCAGGCGTTTTTATTCATCGCAATGCCGCCGCCGATCACTTCGTGAATATCACGTACGGTAAACGCGACGTGGTTAAGTCCACGTTTGCGGTTGGGCAACTGCAATAAGAAGAGGTTGTGGTGGCCGCCGCGTACGCCGCAGCGCAGGAACACCGCGCGATTGATATAGCGGTCTGACACCTGGAAGCCGAGCACTTCGCGATAGAAACTTTCCACCGCCGCCAGTTCTTCCACGAAGAACACCACGTGGCCGACGTTAATCGGCTGGGCGCGGTCGTACACCGGGCTAGGGGTGTCGATGCGACGTACATCGCCCCACTGGTTGATCGGCTCGACGTTCAGTTCCACCGCCGTTTGCTGGCTTACCTGCACCCGCAGCGTCATACCGTTAGGGTCGCGGCACTCCAGCGTGCCGTCGATTTCACGGAAACCGGGCTGACGTTCCAGCTTCGGGCGCAGCGCATCCAGCGCCGCACGATCCGCCACGCCCCAGGTCATGCGACGCAGGGTGTTGCCCGCCTCAAAGGCTGGCGGCAGGTCGGCGCTATCGGTCGGGTTAAGTTCGACCCGCGCGCCGCTGAGGGTGGTAAACGCGCGGCCGCTGGCGTCGCCGGTCAGGCCAAAATCGCGCATGAATTTCGCGCTGTGGTTCAGGTCGTCTACGCCAAATTCCAGCTTTTCAATTCCGGTAATACTCATTCTTCGTCGCCTCTTTACCGTTCAGTCGCCCGAATTTGGGCGTAAAACATGCCCGACGCAATCAAGCGCCTGCCGTTAAGTTGTTGATTTAACTTGCCTGTGACAAATATCCGAGGAAACCGGAAATTTTGTCCGCCGCCATACTGACCTCGTTCTGTAAGCGCTCGCGATCGCTTTGCGGGATCTCGTCCGACGGCACCAGAATGCTAACGACCGCCGCCACCCGGCCGCTGCGGTCAAAGACCGGATAGACAATCGATGAGATACCGTGGCGATAGAACGATTCGCCAATCACATAGCCGCGGGCTTTATCCTGCTGCACCATCTGCCACAGCGCTTCGCGGTCGTACAGCTGGCCCGGCGTATTGCCCGGCAGACGTTCATCCGGGAACAATTGCTCAAACTCGCTGCGGGAAACATCGGTCAGCAGCATGCGGCCAAGCGAGGTGCAGTGCACCGGTAGCCGCGTTCCGACGCTGACCTGGTTGATACGCGAACCGGCGGCGCTGACGCGGGCGATGTAAATGATGTCGCGGCCATCGCGGATCGCCAGATGGCTGCTGCACTGGCTGATATCGCGCAGTTGCTCGATGACCGGCTGACCCACCTGGGCGACATCCAGTGAAGCGATATATTCAAAGCCCAGACGCAGTACGTTCATGCCCAGCGAAAAGGTATTGGTGCGGGCGTTACGCTCGAGAAAGCCCATATATTCCAGCGTCTGCACCACGCGATAGGCGGTCGCTTTCGGCATATCCACCAGCCGATGCAGCTCGGCAAAGGTCAGATCGCGATGCTGCTCGCCAAATGCCAGCAGCAGTTGTAAACCGCGCTCCAGACCCGGTACCAGGTACTTCACTTCCTGATCGTTCGCCATACCGCCTCACTTGTTAGTTAAAGACAAAACCGCCGTTGACCGGGATCAGCTGGCCGGTGATAAAGCGCGAAAGATCGCTCAGCAGCCAGACCACGCTGCCGGTGACATCTTCCGGCTGCTGCGCGCCGCTGAGCGCGCGGCCGTTCTCATACAGCTGATGACGCTCTGCGGGAACATATTCCGTGGCCTCGACGCGAGTCAGCCCCGGCGCAATGGCGTTGATACGGATCCGCTTTTCACCCAGCTCGCGGGCCATGGAGCGGGTCATCGCAATTACCGCGCCCTTGCTGGCGACATAGGCCATCAGCCGCGGCGCGCCCCACAGCGCGGTATCCGAAGCGACGTTGACGATCGCCGCGCCTTCCCGCAGCAGCGGTACCGCCTCGCGGGTCACCAGCCAGGTGCCTTTAACGTTGACCGTCATCACCCGATCCCACAGATCCGGATCGTAATCGATCATATTTTTACCGCCGACGCCGGTCGCCATCGCTGCGTTATTGACTAAGCCATCAATCGGCCCCTGCGCGCCGATGGCGCTAAAGACCTGCTCGATCGACGTTTGACTGGCAAGATCGATGGCGTGGGACTCGACCTGATAGCCCTTCTGCTGCAGGCGATGAGCGCTTTCCGCCAGCTCCCCCTGCAGGATGTCGCACATCACTACCGTCGCGCCCTGCGCGGCGCAGGCTTCGGCAAAGTGATAACCCAGGCCGCGCGCCGCGCCGGTGACGACAATGCGTTTACCGTTCAGCAGGCCGTTCATCAGGCGGCACCCTGCTGCGCTTCGCGGAGCACTAGCTGCTCTTTCGCCGCTTTCTGCATCATGCGGCGCAGTCGGGACAGACCGACATCATGTTGATAGAGATATTCATGATCGCGGGCGTTCGGCGCCAGGCTCTCCAGCACCACGCGATCCTGTTCCAGTACTTCCCAGTGCAGTTTTTCCAGACGGTTGCGGTACATAAAGCGCCACAGATCGCGCTGCCAGCCCTGTACGCCGCGGATGCGCCAGAAGAAGACGCGGCAGTTGTCGTTATCTTCCGGAACCACCATGCCGACGATCCAGAAGTGGCCGCCCGGCCCGAAACGCTTTTTGTACGGAATAGACAGGCGCATCCAGTAGGCGCCGCTGTTGCCCAGTTCAACCCAGTCAAAGTTGACGCCGCTCTGCCCTTTTTTCTCGAAGATAAAGCCGGTTTTCGTCGGCTGCAGCACCATATCGGCTTTGCGATCGCCTTCCGCCATCGAGTGCGATGACGAGTGCAGATAGGTACCGTGCATCGGGTCCATCACGTTTTCCAGCGCGTACTGGTAGTTGCATTTCCACGCCGCGGTGCACAGGAAGTTACTGTATTTTTCGTGGTCGGCCAGTTCCTCCGGGAAGCTCAGTTCATCAGGCTGCTGGTCGGCGGTGACGCCGAACCACAGGAAGATTGCCCCATGCGCTTCCTGCACGCTGTAGCTGCGCACGCACTGCTGGCCGACCAGCGGGCAGCGGTCAACCGCCGGGACGTCTTTGACTTCGCCGTTACCGGCGACTTCCACCCCGTGATACCAGCAGGCGATACGATCGCCTAAGTTCCAGCCCATTGACAGACGCGCGCCGCGATGCGGGCAGCGGTCTTCCAGCGCCTGCACCTGACCGTCTTTATTCCGCCAGACCACGATCTGCTCGCCGAGACGGGTAATGCCCACCGGCGCAGACTGCACCTCCCAGCTCGCCAGCACCGGATACCACAGACCGCGCAACCCTTTATCAAGATAGTTTTGTACCGTTGTCGTCATTACTGTGTCCTCAGTAGCCGTTGACCTGTAAAAATGCCTGGAAGCTGCTTTCACTCCACGGTTCGCCCTGCTGGTCATGCATCCTGACGCCATTGAGACCGTTCACCAGCTCACCGAGACTTTCCGCGCCCTGTTCGAACAGCGTTTCCAGGGTCGCGATAAGCTGAAGCTCCCAGTTTTCCGGCACCCGGCTGCGGGTTTGCCAAATCAGATTGTGATAGTCGCCAGGCTTATGGATATTGCCGTTTCCGCCTTCCGCCGGTGGCGTAAACTGGCGGCTTTCCGGTAGCGCCGGGTTGAAGTCCAGGGATTCGCTCATGCCACGTTCTCCTCGATAAAAGTAATCTGGATCTGATTGTCGTATACCCGCACCGGGTAACGATTAAGGTTGCGGCCGCCGGGGCCATGCAGGCACTGGCCGGTTTTGACGTCGAATACCGCCTCATGCAGCGGGCATTCCACCTTGCCATCTTCGACAAAGCCCTGGCTCAGGAGCGCATAGGCATGAGGGCAAACGTCTTCCAGCGCGTAATATTCGCCATCAATCAGATAAATACCGATTTCCTTACCATCGATATTGCCGCTATAGGGAAAATCTTCCTGTACTTGCTCCGCGTCACATACGCCTATCCAGCTCATCGCAATCCTCCAGGCTTTTGTTTCATATATGAAACTCTGTTTCTTATTTAATACGGTCAATATAAAAGCGGTGAATGTTTCGTCAAGCGTTAATGTGACGAAGTTGTTAATGAAAGGCTTTTAAATTAGCTAAGTGTGCAATTGATCACGAAAAACTGCATTCAGATGAAATGATGATATTTAAAGAGGTGATCCATTATAAATAAAAATGCCGATTTAAATTTCACATGCGGCTATTGACTTCTTTTCCAGACGATCATTAAAAATGTGCAATAGCGGAAAACATGATGTTTCACCCATGAAACAATACTTTATTTAATCGTTAAAAAACAATGAGTTTCACAGGTGAATCATTTTACTTATGTGACTATTTCTGGCGTTAAAAAATAATAACCGGCAATCATTAAATTAAGCGTGGAGATAACGAATGGCGGCAAGATGGCAAGGGGTAATAGCACTACTTTTGTTAATAATTATTTCCTACGTCGATCGGGTAAATATCTCGGTGATGATCCTTAACCCGGAATTCGCTGCCCATTTCCAGTTAAATGAAAACAGAATGTTACAAGGAATGCTAATGACATGCTTTCTTCTGGGTTATGGGTTTTCGGCATTATTATTAACACCAGTTATAGAAAGTAGATGGCATTATCGTCAGGGACTGTTAAGCAGCATTGCGATATGGGCGCTGGTGTGCGCCATTTCCCCGTTACTCGGTTCACTAATGGGAATGTTAATCGCGCGCATTGTTCTTGGCTTGGCGGAGGGGCCGCTGTTCTCACTGAAAACGCGCTTTATCAACGACAACTTCGCCGCCGATGAAATAGGTAAACCGAATGCGGTGACCGCTCTCGGCGTATCGTTGGGGCTGGCGGTGGGCTTCCCGCTGGTCACCTGGCTGATGGCGCACGTTGGCTGGATCGGCGCCTTCTACGCGCTGGCGCTGCTGAATTTGCTGCTCGGCGGTGGATTAATCTGGCGCTTTCTCCCCGCGCCGCAAGTGGCCGCACAGCGCGCGAAGCCTGGCCTCAGCCAAACTTTTGCCCTCGCCTGGCGTACGCCGCTGCTTGGCTGGATCTTGCTGGTGGAAATCGCCACGCTCAGCTATCTATGGGGGAGCAGCGCCTGGTTGCCCGCCTGGCTGCGCGATGAGCACCACTTCTCACTACAGGCCACCGGGCTGCTGGCGGCAGTCCCCTTTCTGTTAAGCCTGGGCTCAAAGTTTGTTGGCGGCGTGCTCCTCGACAAAATGCGCCCGGAGCAGGCGCCGCTGCTGTTTATTATCGGCGGCCTACTCACCGCCGGTTCCGTGTTGGCGCTGATGCTCAGCCAGCAGCCGGCGATGCTGGCGTTGTTTATGCTGGCGGCGAACGTTTTCTGGGGATTACAGGGGGCGGCGATCCCGGCGGTGGTGCAGCATCATGCCCCGCGCGAAGCGGTGGGCAGCGCCTATGGGATCATTAACGGCATTGGCAACATCTGCGCGGCGTTTATTCCGCTGCTAATGGGAGTGGTGATGAAATCGGTGGGATCGGTCAGTTCTGGTTTTTCCGTTCTGGTGGCCTCCCAGCTGATCACGCTGTGCGCCGGCGGCGTACTGCTGCTGCGCATGCGTCGCGCAGCAGCAGCAGCAGTAGTAAACGCTTAAAAATTAGTCGCCTTTTTTCGCCGCCTGAATATAAAGCATCTCCAGCGCTAGAGTCGCCGCCGCCAGGGCGGTGATTTCGGACTGGTCATAGGCCGGGGCAACTTCAACCACGTCCATCCCGACGATGTTCAGATCCTTCAGGCCACGTACCAGTTTGATCGCGCGGTCAGAAGTGAGTCCACCGATCACCGGCGTACCGGTACCTGGCGCAAATGCCGGATCCAGGCAGTCGATATCGAAGGTCAGGTACACCGGCATATCGCCGACGATCTGCTTCACCTGAGCGATGATGTCATCGACGCTGCGGTCGTTAACCTGGCCCGCATCCAGCACGGTGAAACCGTTATCTTTATCGAATTCGGTACGAATACCGATCTGCACGGAGTGGTTCGGATCGATAAGCCCTTCGTTCGGCGCGGTGTAGAACATGGTACCGTGGTCGAATTCACAGCCGTTGGCGTAGGTATCGGTGTGGGCATCGAAGTGTACCAGCGCCATTTTACCGAAATGCTTGGCGTGGGCGCGCAGCAGCGGCAGGGTGACGAAATGGTCGCCGCCGAAGGAGAGCATGCGTTTACCGGCCGCCAGCAGTTTCTCCGCGTGCGCCTGCAGTTTCTCGCTCATTTCGCGGGCGTCGCCGAAGGCGTAGACCAGATCGCCGCAGTCCACGACGTTCAGGCGTTCGCGCATGTCGAAGTTCCATGGGAAACGGTTGTGCTCCCAGGCGAGGTTGGTTGACACCTGACGGATCGCCGCCGGGCCATGGCGGCCACCCGCGCGCCCGGAGGTCGCCATATCAAACGGCACGCCGGTGATGACCCAATCCGCATCGCTTTCATACGGCATAAAGTTCATCGGCAGACGCAGGAAACCAAAAGCGTTGGATACCAGGGAGTTATCGTATTGATGACCTAAAGTGCTCATGGATATGACCTCTTTTCACAGTCGTGGAACGTAAAAAATAAGTATAAAAAAACCCCTCCGCGTCGTTAGGCCCGACGAGGAAGGGTTTGAATTGGGTTACTGCTTATAAGGACAAATTATCGCCTGAAAACCGCCCGGCGGCAAGCGGGACGTTTATTTTTGACAAGGCGCCGGCGCTTTTCCGCGTAAGGCAAAAGCGGCAAAACCGATTGCCCCGACGTTGCGACCAATCTCCTGGGCAGATTGGACAGCGTAAGACGCTGAGACGTTTGAAAACTCAAATGCCGTTTCAACGCGGCTGTTTTTACGAAAACCTTTGATCGCCAGCGAGCCGCCAGCCGGCACAATATAGCCGCTATTATTGAGCGAAGCGGCCTTACCGCTCAGCACATCAAGACCATCTACCGTGGCGACAATTTCATAATCCATGCTGCGGCTATAATTGCGGACGTATAATTGATACTGCGTACCATTATGCGCCTCAATGGCATATTGCCATTCGCCCGTATCATGATTATAACTACGAGTGATAGGAAGAAAATTATAATTAGCATCACGTACCGTATATTCCAGGTCACCTGGATGAATATTATACTGTTGATCAAAACCAGTTTGATACGGGCCGGAATAATCAATCGATACCATTTCGTCAGGGTAACGACCCATGCGTTCCGCGGACCTGTGTTTAATCGTTGAGCGCAGGTCGTTCTCTTCATGAGGGCCGGCCACAGAGGGGCGCGCCGCGCAACTATTGTTTGCTATTGGGCGCGAACAGCCGCTTAATAGTAATACACCGATAATAAAACCGTAATACGGCATGCTTTTCATATACCATCCCTGTCCCACTGCTGTAATTTCCTTGCGGCAGTGTACGGGCCTTTACGGTTTTAAAAAGCATGCAATATGATGTTTCAGATTTCATTTATAAAAAAGGCCGGTTTATGAATCTAAACCGGCCTTTCCGCAGAGGGCTCTTAATTACTCATCTTCAAGATAAGTATATCCGTATAGCCCCGCTTCGAACTCTTCAAGGAACTGCTGCTGCAGCTCGGCGTCGAGACCAGTATTTTTCACTTGATCGCGGAACTGGGTCAGCAACGTATTCGGATCCAGCTGGACGTACTGCAGCATATCAGCCACCGTATCGCCCTCATCGGAGAGCTCAACCTCAACGCTACCATCAGGGAAGACGAAAACGTCTACCGCTTCGGTATCACCAAACAGGTTGTGCATGTTGCCGAGGATCTCCTGATAGGCGCCAACCATGAAGAAGCCCAGCATCGGCGGGTTCTCCGGGTCGTATTCCGGCATCGGCATGGTGGTGGCGATCCCGTCGCCGTCAACGTAATGATCGATGGCGCCATCGGAGTCACAGGTAATATCCAGCAGCACCGCGCGGCGTTCCGGAGACTTGTTCAGCCCTTCCAGCGGCATTACCGGGAACAGCTGATCGATACCCCAGGCATCCGGCATCGACTGGAACAGCGAGAAGTTGACGTAGATTTTATCCGCCATACGTTCCTGCAGCTCATCGATGATCGGGCGATGGGCGCGGTTGCTCGGATCAAGCTGTTTTTGCACCTCATGGCACATGTTCAGATACAGCTGTTCCGCCCACGCGCGCTCCTGCAGATTGAAGGTGCCGGAGGAGTAGCCGATATGGATATCGTGCAGATCCATTTGGCTGTCATGCAGCCATTCACGCAGCGAGCGGCGGTTGCCGGTTTCGTGCATCTCCAGCCAGGTTTCCCACATGCTCTGCAGCGGACGCGCGGCGTCTTCCGCCGGCGGGGTCGCCTCGGTGTATTCGTTGCGTTCAACGCCGATGATATTGGAAACCAATACGGTGTGGTGCGCGGTCACCGCGCGGCCGGACTCCGTAATCACCGTCGGGTGCGGCAGGCCGTTCTCTTCACAGGCATCGCCGATAGCCCAGATGATATTGTTGGCGTACTCATTCAGGCCGTAGTTCACCGAGCAGTCGGACTGCGAGCGGGTCCCTTCGTAATCGACACCCAGACCGCCGCCGACGTCGAAGCACTGAATATTGACGCCCAGCTTATGCAGCTCGACGTAGAAACGCGCCGATTCGCGCACGCCGGTGGCGATATCGCGAATGTTGGCCATCTGCGAGCCGAGGTGGAAGTGCAGCAGTTGCAGGCTCTCAAGATGGCCTGCCTCGCGCAGAATCTCGACCAGTTGCAGCACCTGCGTCGCCGCGAGGCCAAATTTAGATTTCTCGCCGCCGGAGGACTGCCATTTACCGGATCCCTGCGAAGCCAGACGCGCACGCACGCCAAGGCGCGGCACCACGTTCAGACGGGCGGCCTCTTCCAGCACGATGGCGATTTCCGACATCTTCTCGATGACCAGATAGACCTTATGGCCCATCTTCTCGCCCACCAGCGCCAGACGGATGTATTCGCGATCTTTATAACCGTTGCAGACGATCACGCTACGGGTCATGCCCGCGTGCGCCAGCACCGCCATCAGTTCAGCCTTCGAACCGGCCTCCAGCCCCAGCGGTTCGCCGGAGTGGATCAAGGATTCAATCACGCGACGGTGCTGGTTGACCTTGATCGGGTAGACAAGGAAATAGTCGCCGTTGTAACCGTAGGATTCACGCGCGCGCTTGAAGGCGGCGTTAATCGAGCGCAGACGGTGTTGCAGGATCTGCGGGAAGCAGAACAGCGCCGGCAGGCGTTGTCCCTGGGCTTCGCGCGCTTTGACCAGCTCGGCCAGATCGACGCGCGCTTCCGGGACGTCAGGATCCGGGCAAACGCTGATATGGCCCAGTTCGTTAACGTCGTAATAGTTATTACCCCACCAGGCAATATTGTAGGTACGTAGCATTTTGCTGGCTTCCTGGGAGCTCATCGCAACCTCCTGCATGGAACGTAGTACACCGTGTTCGCCTGCTGACGAAAGCGAACCCAAAGACATGTCGTCAGACATAGCGAACCTCAACTTGTAATATTAACTACTATCGCAGTCGACAGACGCGATAACAACCCATGAACAGCCTTTAATCCCAGCAGATAGTGCTGGCACTGCAGCTGCGCGACCGGTTTCTTATTCATATATAGTAAAACACGTACCCGAAGCTGGTATGACAGCCCGGAGAAACCACGAGAAAACCCTTGCTCACGCAAGAGCGCCCTTGTTCAGTTTTCAAAAAGCCTGGAGGCCCTGGAATCCTGAGAAGCGCCGAGATGGGTAGAACATCGGCAGGTTTGCACGAAAGAGATGCAGATTGCGGGATAGAATTGCGCGACAGAACGACGCGACGAATCAGGCGAAAAACGTTGGTTCATTATCTGGTATCACCTCCACACTGCCCCGAAAAAGGCCAGCGACAAGCCAAAGCTATACATATCGAACAGCTGGCGAAACCGCCGCTGTGTAACAGAGTGCTTAACCCGGCTGGAAGTGGCGTCACGAGATGGAGCTTCGTGCGCTTTTTTAATGAGCCGCGCGCGGCGTTTTATACCGAGAAGCGGGGTAAAATGCAAAATAAAATACGCGCCTTGCCGGGGTTGTCAGGAAAAATTTCCACCACGCTTTTTCCATTAATGCGGGCGATGTCAAAAAAATGTGGAAATGCGATGAAGTTCTGACCTAAAATAGCCATCCAGAAGTTAATCCATCTATACTGATTAACACTCAGACTGCTCGTGTCACTACCTGCAAGCCTTGGTAGGGTCATCTATCAAAGCCTCTCTACACAACAGTATGAGCTACACGAATACTCACAGGTAAAATAAAACATGGCAAAACACCTCTTTACGTCCGAGTCTGTATCAGAAGGGCATCCAGACAAAATTGCTGACCAAATCTCCGATGCCGTGCTGGACGCGATCCTCGAGCAGGATCCGAAAGCGCGCGTAGCGTGCGAAACCTATGTCAAAACCGGCATGGTTCTGGTTGGCGGTGAAATCACCACCAGCGCATGGGTTGATATCGAAGAGATCACCCGTAACACGGTGCGTGAAATTGGCTACGTGCATTCCGATATGGGCTTTGACGCCAACTCTTGCGCCGTCCTGAGCGCTATTGGTAAACAGTCCCCGGATATCAACCAGGGCGTTGACCGTGCCGACCCGCTGGAACAGGGCGCGGGCGACCAGGGCCTGATGTTTGGCTATGCCACTAACGAAACTGACGTGCTGATGCCGGCGCCGGTGACTTACGCGCACCGTCTGGTACAGCGCCAGGCTGAAGTTCGCAAAAACGGTACCCTGCCGTGGCTGCGCCCGGATGCGAAAAGCCAGGTCACTTTCCAGTATGACGACGGCAAAATCGTCGGCATCGATGCGGTTGTGCTTTCCACTCAGCACGCTGAAGATATCGATCAGAAATCCCTGCAGGAAGCAGTGATGGAAGAGATCATCAAGCCGATTCTGCCGACCGAATGGCTGAACGCTTCCACCAAGTTCTTCATCAACCCGACCGGACGTTTCGTCATCGGCGGCCCGATGGGCGACTGCGGTCTGACCGGTCGTAAGATCATCGTTGATACCTACGGCGGCATGGCTCGCCACGGCGGCGGCGCGTTCTCCGGTAAAGATCCATCTAAAGTTGACCGTTCCGCAGCCTACGCGGCGCGCTATGTGGCGAAAAACATCGTTGCCGCAGGCCTTGCTGACCGTTGTGAGATTCAGGTTTCCTACGCTATCGGCGTCGCTGAACCGACTTCAATCATGGTCGAAACCTTCGGCACCGAAAAAGTGCCTTCTGAACAGCTGACCCTGCTGGTACGCGAGTTCTTCGACCTGCGTCCGTACGGCCTGATTCAGATGCTGGATCTGCTGCATCCGATCTACAAAGAGACCGCGGCTTACGGTCACTTTGGTCGCGAACATTTCCCATGGGAAAAAACCGACAAAGCAGCCCTGCTGCGCGAAGCAGCTGGCCTGAAATAAGCCACCCCGCTTGACTGCTTAAGGCCAGCCCCGCGCTGGCCTTTTTGTTGCCCTGAATCTCTCTTCCCGACGTTTGACCATCGTTGATCCATTTCCCTCCCCCACGTGATGAAAGCGATTACATATATGCCGCAAGGGCGGGATTGTTTTAGCTGCCAGTAGGCACGAACTCTTTTCACAATGTTACATAACATGTCGAATATTGCCGTTTCAGCGCAATCTTATTGGCGATATTTGTCTTTTATATCTATGATTTGAATATATTTTTACTGATTACATATCTTTACCTTAGTGTAACCGATTACACAGTCGTGATTGTAATCACGTTTTTTTGTCCGGCACTGCCCTACTCTTAGCAGCGACAGAATCAATCA
>AGFS01088390.1_pt1 | contig 14607 bp, 12 predicted proteins | sample 305828 | NCBI WGS metagenome assembly AGFS01 (sample SAMN02954281, study PRJNA62041) | ant fungus garden metagenome | biome: terrestrial; feature: Atta colombica fungus garden; material: fungus garden; isolation source: Atta colombica fungus garden top | host: Atta colombica | place: Panama: Gamboa...
CGAGGGTCGAAGCGATACAGCGGCCAGAAGCCGGTTGCGGTGAGCTGACGCATCTGATCGTGGCTGAGCGCCAGATCGTAACCATGCTCCTCGCACGGGCTGTAGGCGATGATCAGCGACGGCCCCGGATAGGCTTCCGCTTCTTGAATGGCCTTCACCGTCTGATTCAGCTGCGCGCCCAGCGAGATCTGCGCAACATAAACATGCCCGTACATCATCATGCTGACGCCGAGATCTTTACGTGCCTTGCGCTTACCGTGCTCGCCAAATTTGGTCACCGCGCCCAGCGGGGTCGCTTTTGACGCCTGGCCGCCGGTGTTGGAGTAGCACTGCGTGTCCAGCACCAGAATGTTGACGTTTTCGGTCAGGCTCATCACGTGGTCCAGCCCGCCAAAGCCGATATCGTATGCCCAGCCGTCGCCGCCAATCAGCCAGATGGATTTCTCCACCAGCGCGTCGGCGTCGGTCAGCAGCTGTTCCGCGCCGTCCACGCCCTGAAGGGCAGCGCGCAGCTCGGCGACCTGCGCACGGCGAACCTCCGGCGTGGCGTCCGCGTGCAGCGCGTCGTTCAGTTCTGCCGGGATCTTATCCGCGAACTGCTCGAGCAGGCGCATCACCCGCGCGCGGTGCTGGTCAACGGTCAGGCGGAAGCCCAGGCCAAACTCAGCGTTATCTTCGAACAGCGAGTTCGCCCACGCCGGGCCGCGGCCGTTTTCGTCGGTCGTGTACGGCGTGGAGGGCAGGTTACCGCCGTAAATCGATGAACAGCCGGTGGCGTTAGCGATGAGCATGCGGTCGCCGTAAAGCTGCGTCAGCAGCTTGATGTACGGCGTTTCGCCGCAGCCGGAGCAGGCGCCGGAGTACTCGAACAGCGGGGTGATCAGCTGCGAGGTGCGAATATCGATGCGCTCGAGCTTGCTGCGGTCGATTTCCGGCAGGCCGAGGAAGAAGTCGTAATTCACCTTCTCTTCTTCAACGTGCTCCAGGCGCGACATCATATTGATGGCTTTGATTTCCGGGTTCTGACGATCTTTCGCCGGGCACACCTCGACGCACAGGTTACAGCCGGTGCAATCTTCCGGTGCCACCTGCAGAACGTATTTTTGGCCGCGCATGTCGCGGGACTTCACGTCCAGCGAGTGCAGGCTGGCCGGTGCGGTTTCCATCTCGTCTGGAGAGACCACCTTGGCGCGGATCGCCGAGTGCGGGCAGGCCGCCACGCAGTGGTTGCACTGGGTGCACAGCTCCTCTTTCCAGATCGGGATCTCTTCGGCGATATTGCGTTTTTCCCAGCGCGTGGTGCCCACGGGCCAGGTGCCGTCCGGCGGCAGCGCGGAGACGGGAAGGGCGTCGCCCAGCCCGGCCAGCATCGCGGCGGTCACGGTTTTCACGAAGTCCGGCGCCGCGTCGGAGACCACCGGCGGGCGGTTAGGGCTTGCGGCATTGACCTGCTGGAGCGGCACTTCGAACAGCGATTCGCGGGCCAGCGCCAGCGCCTGCCAGTTGCGCTCAACCAGCTCCTGGCCTTTGCTGCTGTAGCTTTTGGCGATCGCGCCCTGAAGCTCCACCAGCGCGCTGTCGCCCGGCAGAATGTGGGTCAGGTGGAAGAATGCCATCTGCATGACGGTGTTAATGCGCGCGCCCAGGCTGCACTCGCGCGCAATCTTCGCGGCGTTAACCACGAACAGGCGCGCTTTTTTCTGATTCAGCACGGCCTGCACTTCCTGAGGCAGGCGGCTCCAGACCTCGTCCGCCCCGTACGGCGTGTTAATCAGGAAAATCCCGCCCGGCTTGAGGCGCTCCGCCATCTGGTATTTATCGATAAACTGCAGCTGGTGGCAGCCGACAAAATCGGCCTGCGAAATCAAATACGCCGAGCGGATAGGCTGCTCGCTCACGCGCAGGTGGGAAACGGTCAATCCGCCCGCTTTTTTGGAGTCATAGACGAAGTAGCCCTGGGCATACCACGGCGTTGAATTACCGATGATCTTGATGTTGTTCTTGGTCGCCGAGACGCTGCCGTCGCTGCCCAGGCCGTAGAAAAGCGCCTCCAGCTTTGCCGTTGCGGGCAGGGTATTTTCCGGCAGGGGCAGGGAGAGATTGGTCACATCATCGTAAATACCGACCGTGAAGCGCGGCTTCGGCTTTGCTTCGCTCAGCTCGTTGAACACCGCGAGCACGCAGTCCGGGCCAAACTCTTTGGAGGACAAACCGTAGCGGCCGCCGATGACGCGCGGCAGCGTTTCGCGCTCGCCGCTGTTGAAGGCTTCCGCAAGCGCGGTCATCACGTCAAGATAGAGCGGCTCGGCGTGTGCGCCCGGCTCTTTGGTGCGGTCCAGAACCGCAACGGTGCGCGCGGTTTCCGGCAGCGCGGAGAGCAAATGCTTCGCCGAGAACGGGCGATAGAGGCGTACCTTCAGCACGCCCACCTTTTCACCGCGGGTCAGCAGTTCGTCCACCACCTCTTCGCAGGTGCCGATCGCCGAGCCCATCAGCACGATGACGCGTTCCGCCTGCGGATGGCCGTAATATTCAAACGGCTTATATTCGCGCCCGGTAGCGGCGGCAAAGTCGTCCATCGCCTGCTCAACGTGGGCGTAAACCGCGTCGTACCACGGGTTGGTGGCCTCGCGGGACTGGAAATAGGTGTCCGGGTTGGCGGAAGTGCCGCGAATAACAGGATGTTCAGGGTTCAACGCCCGCGCGCGGTGCGCGTCGATCTCCGCTTGCGGGAGCAGGTTCAGGATCGTGTCGTCCGCCAGGGGGACGATTTTGTTGATCTCGTGAGAGGTGCGGAAACCATCAAAGAAATGAATAAACGGCACGCGGCTTTTGAGAGTCGCCACATGCGAAATCAGCGCGAAATCCTGCGCTTCCTGCACGCTGCTGGCGCAGAGCATCGCGCAGCCGGTCTGGCGTACGGCCATGACGTCGGAGTGATCGCCAAAAATGGAGAGCGCGTGCGTTGCCACGGTGCGCGCGGCGACGTGGAGAACAAACGGCGTCAGTTGCCCGGCCAGCTTGTAGAGGGTTGGGATCATCAGCAGCAATCCCTGCGAGGAGGTAAACGACGTCGACAGCGCGCCGGTCTGCAGCGCGCCGTGAACGGTGGCGATTGCACCCGCCTCAGACTGCATCTCCACCACGCGTGGGACATCGCCCCAGACGTTTTTTAGCCCATTCCCGGCCCAGGCGTCCGCCTGTTCCGCCATGGTTGAACTTGGCGTAATTGGGTAGATGGCGATAACTTCGCTGGTACGAAACGCGACTGACGCGACTGCACCATTACCGTCGATAGTTTGCATAGAACGACACCCTTACATTGCGCAAAAAGAGGGGCCTGATTTTGTCCTCAGACCCTGAATATTATCTCTCTATTCTAGCAAAGCTCGGTTTTTCCGATTTTCGCTTTTGTGTCCTGGGTATTCTCGTCATCAATGTGTAGATCAAACTTTTGGCAGAAAAATTGCGAGAAATTGTTTCAGGAGCGCATAAATACGCACTTGCGCTCTCGACGGCACGGCGGGTGATGCCTATGATGCTTAGGTTTCGCACTTTTTTTATGGGGGAGAGGTCATGCGTTCAGCGTTTTGGGTAGGATGTGCCGCGTTATTATTGTCAGCATGCAGCAATGAGCCCGTCCAGCAGGCTACTGCGGCGCACGTGTCGCCGGGAATGAAGGCGGCAATGTCCAGTTCAGGCCAGGCTAACTGCGCCATGATTGGCGGTTCGCTGTCCGTTGCGCGCCAGCTCGACGGTACTTCAACCGGCATGTGCGCGCTGCCAAACGGCAAACGCTGCAGTGAACAGTCGCTCGCCGTGGGCAGCTGCGGAAACTACTGATTACTCCGCGCGCTTAAAGACCAGCGACCGATCGGCGGTTGCCAGCGTGAGCTGATCTTCAGTCAGATCGACCTGCGCGCCCTTACTCAACATCTCGCTAAGGGTGTTATCGAGTTCGTTCAGCTGCGGTTCCGTGCAGAGCCTGCGGGTCATGGCAAGGTCTTTGACCTTTAGCTCACCCTCGGACAATTTTCCCTGTCCGGTGAATCGGTTACACATTGCGCCTGAGATGGCGATATTCTTAGTCAGGCTCAAATCGTGCTCTGCACTAAAGCTGATTTCAGGCTGCGCTGACGCGGCCTTTACGGCTTTGCCGTTTACGTTTTCCAGAACAAAACGGTGGTTCTGAAGCTGGTCGGGCTGAACGGAGGCTTTGCCCGGATTAACGCAGCCCGCAACGATCAGGCTGAATAAAGAGACTGCAACAAGCTTTTTCATTTTTCTTCTTAAACTATTTATATCGTGAATCTTTTACCAGTGTAACGATACTCTCCCGGCTGTTAATGGGGTTTATCCGAATGTGCGAGAAGAGGCCGGGCAGCGCGTGGCCACCCGGCACCCGGATCAGTGGGACTTAAAGCCCGCCGCAGCCATCAGCATACGGAAGAACATACTTACGCCAGCCAGCGCCAGCACGCTGCCGCCCCATATGATCGCCAGCCACATTAGCCGTTTCCAGACAGGCTGTTTCATCAGTGATACCCCTCCCCATGCCGTACTTTTCCGCGAAAAACGTAATAGCTCCAGTAGGTATAGACCAGGATAACGGGAATAATCAGCAGCGCGCCGACCAGCATAAAGCCCTGGCTTTGCGCGGGGGCGGCCGCCTGCCAGAGCGTTATGGCCGGGGGAATAATGTGCGGCCAGATGCTGATCCCAAGGCCGCTGAAGCCGAGGAAGATCAGGCCGAGCGTCAGTACAAACGGCAAATTATGGCGATTCGGGTTATCCAGGCTGCGCCACTGGCACAGGCTCAGAATGACGACCAGCACCGGGACGGGCAGCAGGAAGAAGAGGTTGGGCAGCGTAAACCAGCGGGCGGCAATGGCCGGATGCGCCAGCGGCGTCCAGACGCTGACTATCGCCATTACCGCCAGCAGGACGACCAGCAGCGCTTTTGATAGCTGGCGCATTCGCTGCTGCAGGCTGTTCTCGCTTTTCATCACCAGCCAGGTCGCTCCTAACAGCGCATATGCAGCCACCAGGCCCGCGCCGCAGAACAGCGTGAACGGCGTCAGCCAGTCAAACGGTCCGCCGCTGTAGGCGCGCCCGGTGACGGAAAAGCCGTTGATCACCGCGCCGACGGTCACGCCCTGGGTGAAGGTGGCGAGAATCGAGCCGCCGATAAAGGCCTTGTCCCAGAAGGGACGGTGCGCCGGGGTTGCCTTGAAGCGAAACTCAAAGGCCACGCCGCGAAAAATAAGCCCGATCAGCATGAGGGTCAGGGGAACGGTGAGCGCATCGATTATCACCGCATAGGCGAGGGGAAATGCGCCAAACAGCGCCGCGCCGCCCAGCACCAGCCAGGTTTCGTTCCCGTCCCAGACCGGCGCGACGCTGTTGACCATCACGTCGCGATCGTCCGCGTCCCGAATCGCGGGAAACAGTATGCCGATGCCCAGGTCAAAGCCGTCCATGACGATATACATCAGCGTGGCAAAGACGATAATCACGAACCAGATAATGGAAAGATCGATACCCATTACGGCTTCTCCTCAACGTGGGTGGTAACGGCGGAAAGCGGGCGAGCGGGGCGTCCGTCGGCTTCGGTGGCGAAGGTTTCGTGAGGCTGCGGGCCTTTTTTTATCAGCCGTACCATGTAGATGTACCCCACGCCAAAGACGGCGCTATACACCACGAAGAAGGTCAGCAGGCTGACGCTCATATGCAGATCCCCGTGCGCGGACACCGCGTCTTTGGTGCGCTGAAGCCCGTAAACGACCCAGGGCTGACGGCCAACCTCGGTAGTGATCCATCCGGCCAGAATTGCAGTCAACCCCGACGGCCCCATCAGCAGCGCAAACCACAGGAAGGGGCGAGAAGAGTACAGGCGCTTTCTGTAGCGCAGCCACACGGCGACGACGCCCAGCGCCAGCATCAGCATGCCCAGCCCCGCCATAATGCGAAACGACCAGAAAACGATGGTGGCGTTGGGGCGATCCTCTTTCGGGAACTCCTTAAGTGCGGGAACCTGTTTGTCCAGGCTGTGGGTCAGGATCAGGCTGCCGAGCGCGGGAATTTCCAGCCCGTAGCGCGTGCGCTCCTGTTCCATATCCGGCCAGCCGAACAGCAGCAGCGGAGTCGGTTCGCCCGGCGGATTTTCCCAGTGCCCCTCAATTGCCGCAATTTTGGCCGGCTGATGCTTTAGGGTATTCAGCCCGTGCATGTCTCCGACCAGCGCCTGCAGCGGCGCAACGATAAGCGTCATCCACAGCGCCATGGAGAACATGGCGCGGATCGCCGGAGTGTTGTTCCCGCGCAGCAGATGCCACGCCGCCGACGCGCCGACAAACAGCGCGCTGCTGAGAAACGCGGCGATGGACATATGCAGCAGGCGGTAAGGGAAAGAGGGATTAAAGACCACGGCAAACCAGTCCACCGGGACAACCTGCCCGTTAACGATTTCATATCCCTGCGGAGTCTGCATCCAGCTGTTCGAGGAGAGGATCCAGAAGGTGGAGATAATGGTGCCCAGCGCCACCATGCAGGTCGCAAAGAAGTGCAGCCCCGGCCCAACCTTATTCCAGCCGAACAGCATCACGCCGAGGAACCCGGCCTCGAGGAAAAAGGCGGTGAGCACCTCGTAGGTCAGCAGCGGGCCGGTAATACTGCCCGCAAACTGGGAAAAACCGCTCCAGTTGGTGCCAAACTGATAGGCCATCACCAGCCCGGACACTACGCCCATGCCGAAGTTAACGGCAAAGATTTTGGACCAGAAGTGATAAAGCGAACGCCAGACGGGGTTCTTAGTTTTAAGCCACAGCCCCTCCAGCACCGCGAGATAGCTCGCCAGGCCGATCGTAATCGCCGGGAAAATAATGTGAAAGGATACGGTAAATGCGAACTGTATCCGCGCTAGGTGAAAAGCATCTAAACCAAACATGCACTGCCTCAATGTCAAACGGTGTGCTGTTATGGTATAGGGCCACCCGGCAGAGTATCAGAAGCAGAAATGCGTAATTTAGGTATAACAGTTTGTGCGGGTGGGGATTTTTTGATAACTGATATAGACAGCTTTAAGCCCCACTCAGTGGGCAGAGAATCAATGTCTGTTGATAAAAGTGGGGCAGAAAGCCCCACCATGAAGTCAATAGCGCGCGGCGTCGAGATGAACCTGAACAGGAGCTGCGGTATTGCGGAAGGAAAACACATCGCCACGCACGCGTAAATACACCTCATCGTCTTTTACATTAATCATCGCCTTATCATCATTGGTGACCATAAATGCATTTAAATCATTAACGTGTGTTAAAAAGTCTGCGTCGCTTTTCGTCGCGTCATAGAAAAAGTAATGATAAGAAAACGATGTCATCGCTCCGGCGCTGGCCTGTGTGACATATAGCACGGTCCCATTATTGACCTTTACTCGCTTGTACACTTCATGCTCTATCGGAAAGCTCATAAAACTAACAATCCAGCCGATCATCGCAAGGACATTAAAGAGGGGCACCAGAATATAACGCTTCTTAAAAACCCGTTCTTTTTGCATAATCAATCCCGCATTTTATCCAGAACTGATCGTTGGGATCGTCCCCATAAGGAGACGCCCCATACCAACATCCATCGATAGAGCGTCCATTCCCCGATTTTGATTGCGCCCAGCCTGACGCGCGTAGCAAAACGAACTCAGTCATTCCTGCTGCCGTGCCAACTGCGCCATAATTGAAATTACCGAAGTTCTCATACTGACGACCTATTCTGGTTTTATAATCCCAAGGACCATGTAATCTAACCTGTTGGTAAAACCACTTATAGGTAAGTAATGATGGGCCTCGGTGCAATCTTGCTAACATCATATTATTTATGATGCTCACCCCGGGCGGAGAAAATGAGGTTATATCGTAAGGTGGGTGAGGTGATGCCGCTAACGTTGGCCGCCTCATGCTTGCTGTCTCTCATTCCAGCTATCGGAAAACATGATATTTCCTTCGCAATGTTTCCAGGTGATTTTTTCATAGCGAAGTTCTACACATTCCAGATGGTTGTGTTTTTCTTTCGTCGGATCTTTTGTGTCGTGCATTAATGGCGAAACGCCGACTATTTTCACGCCATCGAGTAACATGTTGAAGTATTCTATTTCCTGACCAGCATCGTTAATTCTGTACCACTTAAATTCTGCTGACTTAAGGGTTTGACCCTTTGCGACAGCTTTATAGAGATAGGGTGAAGATGAATCGAATTCTTTCTGGATGATAATCGCGGAATGATTACATGTGCCTGTAATTTTCCCCGTCATGCCGTCAGTAGGTAGGCTCAAGCTGTGGGAGAAGCCATTGACTTCGATGCTGCCTTCGCGGCCCCAGACATCCACCGAGCCTTTTATGTTCGCACCGCCGTCATCCTTGAGCCACAGGTAAGCGGGAATTGCCATTTCAAATCTCCTTTTTGCTTAACGATTTATGTTTTAAACAGCGTTAAATAAACGCCAAATCGCGGTGGTCATTAGGCAAAAAATGTCATACAAATTTAATATATTTCATTGGGTTATGAGTGATTTCTCAAAGATTGCTTTTTTCAATCGTTGTATAAGACACGTCTGAATGCGAATAAAAAAATTCTTTTTATGATTTTTAGGCATTAAACCGCTTGCTTTGTCATCACCCCCGTGCGTTAATGGCTTTCTGGTTTTGATTTCAAAAGAATATCTGACGTAGTTTTTTAAAAGCAGTTCTCATCACGTTGTGCCTCTCCGCAGCCTCTTGGGTCTTTTTCTACACTCCGATTCATTTTTGTTTCAGACCACTATCGCCTGATAGGCCCATTAGTAATTTACGTTTTTACGTTTACAGGAGAATCTTATGACTTCTTATATCCATTTCCGCTGCCCATGCTGTCATGGCTCGCAGTACCGTACCTCAGCCTTCGATGTGTCTGAGAAGAACCCTTTCGGTGCGAAATGCATTTTTTGCAAATCGTCCATGATTACGCTCGACCATTTGGCCGCCGCGCGTTTTGCCGCCAACGCGGTGACGGAGTTCCGAAAGTAATTCTCACCACCAGCCATAACAGTTAGCAAAATCTTCTCTTTTTCTCCTGCTGATATAGACTATCGTGCATAAGGAGAATCTGATGAAAAAATACCAGCGTCTGGCGCAACAAATCATTTCACAAATTGAGCTTGGCGTGTGGTTGCCGGGCGATAAGCTGCCCTCGCTTCGAGAGCAGGTGGCAAGCAGCGGCATGAGCTTTATGACCGTTGGCCATGCGTATCAGATGCTGGAAAGCCAGGGACACATCGTCGCCAGGCCGCAGTCGGGCTATTACGTTGCCTCGCGCCCGACCCTGCAACAGCCTTCTCCTCCCGCGCAGGTCATCCGCGACGACGTGGTCGATATCAATACCTATATCTTTGATGTCCTCCAGGCCAGCCGCGACGCCTCCGTGGTGCCGTTTGCCTCCGCGTTTCCCGATCCCCGTCTTTTCCCGCTCCAGCAGCTCAACCGCTCGCTCGCCAACGTGAGCAAAACCGCCACGGCAATGAGCGTGATTGAAAACCTGCCGCCGGGAAACGTCGATCTTCGCCACGCCATCGCCCGCCGCTACGCGCAGCAGGGGATGAATATCTCCCCCGATGAAATCGTGATCACCGCCGGCGCGCTGGAGGCACTCAACCTCAGCCTGCAGGCCGTCACGGAGCCGGGCGACTGGGTGATTGTGGAAAATCCCTGCTTTTACGGCGCGCTGCAGGCGCTCGAGCGCCTCAAGCTGAAGGCGCTATCGGTAGCCACCGACGTGCGGGAAGGGATTGACCTCAGCGCGCTCGAGCAGGCGCTGAACGACTATCCGGTGAAAGCCTGCTGGCTAATGACCAACAGCCAAAATCCGCTGGGCTTCTCGCTGAGCGCTGAAAAAAAAGCGCGGCTGATTGCGCTGTTAACGAAGCACGGCGTCACGCTGATTGAAGATGACGTCTATAGCGAGCTCTACTTTGGCCGCGAAAAGCCGCTCCCGGCGAAAGCGTGGGACACACAGGACATGACGCTTCACTGCTCGTCGTTTTCCAAATGTCTGGTGGCGGGCTTTCGCATCGGCTGGGTGGCGGCGGGGAAACATGCGCGGCGCATTCAGCAATTACAGCTGATGAGCACGCTTTCAACCAGCTCGCCGATGCAGCTGGCGCTGGTGGACTATCTGGCGACCAAACGCTATGACGCCCACCTGCGCCGACTGCGGCGCACGCTCGCCGAGCGCAAACAGCAGGCGTGGCAGTCGCTTTTGCGCCACATGCCCGCAGGCGTCAACATTCACCACAGCGACAGCGGCTATTTTTTGTGGCTGGAACTGCCCGCGCAGCTTGATGCCGGGGCGTTAAGCGAAAAGGCGTTGGCCCACCATATCAGCATCGCGCCCGGCAAGATGTTCTCCACCTCAAACGTCTGGGCGCCGTTTTTCCGCTTTAATACGTCATGGTCCTGGGGAGAGCGCGAGGAGCAGGCGGTGAAGCAGCTGGGAAAATTAATACGCGAGATGCTCGACGATTAGATCCGGCCTGTTCTCCGCGTTTTAAATAGCGCAAAAAGGGGGCTTCGCGGCCCCGTCATACGAAATCACAATGTCCACTCTCCTGGCTAACCCCTTGTCTATAATCCAGTTAACGGGGAATGCGCCCTCGGTCACACCTTGATGAAATATCCGCGAGCCGCCCATCGCGGCGCATTGGCGCGGGCTACGTTTAATTCAGGAGATATTTTTACGGCACGGCTGCCGCCAAATTTCATTGCGACAGGAGTAAACCTAATGAGCAAAAAATTTAGCCCGCAGCAGCCTGTGCGCGCTCGCCATGACGATCGTCACCGCGCACGCCGCAGAGCCCCCAAAAGCGATTGGCGACGGCGAGGGGCGGCTGGATATTATCGCCTGGCCCGGATACATCGAGCGCGGCCAGACCGACAAAAGCTACGACTGGGTCACGCAGTTTGAAAAGGAGACCGGGTGCGCGGTCAACGTCAAAACCGCCGCCACCTCGGACGAGATGGTCAGCCTGATGGCGAAGGGAGGCTACGATCTGGTCACCGCCTCGGGCGACGCCTCTCTGCGCCTGATCATGGGCAAGCGCGTTCAGCCGATTAACCCCGACCTGATCCCCAACTGGAAAACCCTCGATCCGCGCATCGTGAAGGGCGAATGGTTCAACGTGGGCGGTAAAGTCTACGGCACGCCGTACCAGTGGGGGCCGAACCTGCTGATGTACAACACCAAAACTTTCCCGACGCCGCCGGACAGCTGGAGCGTGGTGTTCGTTAAGCAGAACCTGCCGGACGGCAAAACCAACCAGGGGCGCGTTCAGGCCTACGACGGTCCGATTTACATCGCCGACGCCGCGCTGTTCGTTAAGGCTACCCAGCCCGCGCTCGGCATTACCGACCCGTATCAGCTCACGGAAGAACAGTACGCCGCCGTGCTGAAGGTGCTGCGCGACCAGCACGCGCTGATCCACCGCTACTGGCACGACACCACCGTTCAGATGAGCGATTTCAAAAATGAAGGCGTGGTGGCCTCCAGCGCCTGGCCGTACCAGGCGAACGCCCTGAAAGCGGAAAATCAGCCGATCGCCACCGTGTTCCCGAAAGAGGGCGTGACCGGCTGGGCGGACACCACCATGCTGCACGCCCAGGCTAAACATCCGATGTGCGCCTACAGGTGGATGAACTGGTCGCTGACGCCAAAAGTGCAGGGCGATCTGGCGGCGTGGTTCGGCTCCCTGCCGGTGGTGGCGGAAGGATGCAAGGCCAGCACCCTGCTGGGCGATAAGGGCTGCGAAACCAACGGCTACACCTATTTCGACAAAATCATGTTCTGGAAAACGCCGATAGCGGAAGGCGGCAAGTTTGTGCCTTACAGCCGTTGGACGCAGGATTACATCGCCATCATGGGCGGGCGCTGATTGCCGGGAGCAGAGCATGACCTACGCGGTGGAGTTTTGTGACGTTTCCCGCCTGTACGGCGACGTGCGGGCGGTAGATGCGGTCACCATTGGCATTCGTGACGGGGAATTTTTCTCCATGCTGGGGCCTTCGGGCTCCGGCAAAACTACCTGCCTGCGCCTGATTGCCGGGTTCGAACGGCTTAGCGGCGGCAACATCAAGATTTTCGGCCAGGAGGCCAGCGCGCTTCCCCCGTGGGAGCGCGACGTCAACACGGTGTTCCAGGACTATGCGCTGTTTCCGCATATGTCGGTCCTCGACAACGTTGCCTATGGCCTGATGGTTAAAGGCATCGACAAGAAAACGCGCCGCGCCCGGGCGGGTGAGGCGCTGGAGAAGGTCGGCCTTGGCTTTGCCGCCGCGCGCAGGCCGTCGCAGCTGTCGGGCGGCCAGCGCCAGCGCGTGGCGATCGCCCGGGCGCTGGTCAACGAGCCGCGCGTGCTTCTGCTCGACGAACCGCTGGGGGCGCTCGATCTCAAGCTGCGCGAGCAAATGCAGGTTGAGCTGAAAAAGCTCCAGCAGGATCTCGGCATCACCTTTATCTTCGTCACCCACGATCAGGGCGAAGCGCTCTCCATGTCCGATCGCGTCGCGGTCTTCAACAACGGCCGCATCGAGCAGGTCGATACCCCGCGCGAGCTGTATATGCGCCCGCGCACGCCGTTTGTCGCTGGCTTCGTGGGGACGTCGAACGTGTTTGATGCCGCGGTCTCGCGCAGCGTCTGCGGCATGGAGGGCATGTATTCGCTGCGCCCCGAGCATATCCGGCTTAACGAAGGCGGTGAGATTCAGGTTCAGGGGGTGATCCAGGCTGTGCAGTATCAGGGGGCGGCCACGCGCATAGAGCTCAGGCTGAATGACGGCGCCAGGCTGCTGGTCAGCCAGGCAAATTTCACGGGCGCTCAGGGTTCGGACGCGCTGAGGCCGGGCCAGCCGGTGCTGGCGGCCTGGTCGCGCGAGGCCATGGTGCCGCTGCACGAGGAGCGCTGAGATGACGATGCGCCTTTCTTATGCGACCGCACCGCGCGGCACGCTTAGCCGCGCCAGCGCGCTGTTCTGGCGCAGGCCGTCGCTAGGGCTATTTTTGCTGCTGATTGCGCCGCTGATGTGGTTCGGCATCGTTTACCTGGGATCGCTGCTGACGCTGCTGTGGCAGGGCTTTTACACCTTCGATGACTTCACGATGTCGGTGACGCCGGACCTGACCTTCGCCAACGTGCAGGCGCTGTTTAACCCGGCCAACTACGACATCATTCTGCGCACGCTGGTGATGGCCATTGCGGTCACGGTCGCCAGCGCGGTGCTGGCCTTTCCGATGGCCTGGTACATGGCGCGCTACACCCGCGGCAAGTGGAAGGCGTTCTTCTATATCGCCGTGATGCTGCCGATGTGGGCGAGCTATATCGTGAAAGCCTACGCGTGGACGCTGCTGCTGGCGAAGGACGGCGTGGCACAGTGGTTTCTCAGCCATCTGGGGCTGGAGCCGATCCTGCTCTCCGTGCTCACGCTGCCCGCCGTGGGCGGCAACACGCTCTCCACCTCGGGGCTAGGGCGCTTTCTGGTGTTTGTATACATCTGGCTGCCGTTTATGATCCTGCCCGTTCAGGCGGCGCTGGAGCGGCTGCCCGCGTCGCTGCTGCAGGCCTCTGCCGATCTCGGCGCTCGTCCGCGGCAAACCTTCCGCCATGTTGTCCTGCCGCTTGCCGTGCCGGGCATCGCGGCGGGCTCGATCTTCACCTTTTCGCTGACGCTGGGCGATTTCATCGTGCCGCAGCTGGTCGGGCCGCCGGGCTATTTCATCGGCAATATGGTTTACGCCCAGCAGGGCGCGATCGGCAACATGCCGATGGCCGCCGCGTTCACGCTGGTGCCGATTGTGCTGATCTCTCTCTATCTGGCGTTCGTGAAGCGCCTGGGAGCCTTCGATGCACTCTGAGCGCGCGCCGTGGTTCCTGAAGGTCGCCGCGTGGGGCGGCGTAATTTTCCTGCACTTTCCACTGCTGATCATCGCCATTTACGCCTTTAACACCGAGGATGCCGCCTTTAGCTTCCCGCCGCAGGGCTTCACCCTGAAGTGGTTTAGCGTGGCGGCGGGGCGCGGAGACATTATCGAATCCGTGACGTTGTCACTTAAAATCGCCGCACTCTCGACCGCTATCGCGCTGGTGCTCGGCACGCTTGCGGCCGCCGCGCTGTGGCGAAGCTCTTTCTTTGGCAAAAATGCGATCTCGCTGCTGCTGCTGTTGCCGATTGCCCTGCCGGGCATCATCACCGGCCTGGCGCTGCTCACGGCGTTCAAAACCGTCAACCTTGAGCCGGGCTTTTTCACCATCGTTGTAGGACACGCCACCTTCTGCGTGGTGGTGGTGTTTAACAACGTCATCGCCCGGTTCAGGCGCACCTCCTGGAGCCTGGTGGAAGCGTCGATGGACCTCGGCGCAGACAGCTGGCAAACCTTCCGCTACGTGGTGCTGCCCAATCTGGGCTCCGCGCTGCTGGCGGGCGGCATGCTGGCGTTTGCGCTGTCGTTTGACGAAATCATCGTCACAACGTTTTACGGCAGGCCACGAGCGCACGCTGCCGCTGTGGCTGCTGAACCAGCTGGGCCGCCCGCGCGACG
>AGFS01129580.1_pt1 | contig 14559 bp, 13 predicted proteins | sample 305828 | NCBI WGS metagenome assembly AGFS01 (sample SAMN02954281, study PRJNA62041) | ant fungus garden metagenome | biome: terrestrial; feature: Atta colombica fungus garden; material: fungus garden; isolation source: Atta colombica fungus garden top | host: Atta colombica | place: Panama: Gamboa...
CGGTGACGATATCGATGCCGCCTGCGGTCAGCTGGCTGGCGACGTAATCGACCGCACCAAGCGTACGATGCGTAAACGTATGCAGGGCGAAACCATTGCGGTTAAGACTGTGTGATTATTATGCAGTCACGGCGCGTTTTCTGCGCCGTGACGCATAATCTTACTGAATAAACAGTCATATTCATGTTGAATGATTAATAATTACGGTGCGTTTCATATGACTTTCGGGCAGTATGTAACGACGTAACAACAGTTTAGCTTCATGGGCAGGACTGCACTGTCATCTCAGACGTGACAGTCTTATACTGTCTGTTTATGGTTAACTGACCAGAAGTTTCGCGGTGCGGGCGGCATTGTGACTCACCGGCACCTGAACCCTTATTTTTCACGTACCAGTAGTTGTAGCGAATGAATACTGAAGCCACTCACGACCAACATGAAGCACTCTCCACTGGCGTTCGTCTTCGCAACGCCCGTGAACAACTCGGACTTAGCCAGCAGGCCGTTGCAGAACGCCTGTGCCTGAAGGTTTCCACGGTTCGCGATATTGAAGAAGATAAGGCCCCAGCCGATCTGGCTTCAACGTTCCTTCGCGGCTATATCCGTTCTTACGCGAAACTGGTGCATATCCCCGAAGAAGAATTACTGCCAATGATGGAGAAGCAGGCGCCGGTCCGTGCAGCAAAAGTTGCGCCGATGCAGAGCTTCTCGCTGGGCAAGCGTCGTAAAAAACGTGACGGCTGGCTGATGAGCTTTACCTGGCTGGTGCTGTTTGTGGTCGTCGGCCTGACGGGCGCATGGTGGTGGCAAAACCACAAAGCGCAGCAGGAAGAGATCACCACGATGGCCGATCAGTCTTCTGCCGAGCTGAACCAGTCCGGCAACGACGGCGCGCAGAGCGTGCCGCTGAACACCGACGGCGCAGCGTCTTCCAGCGAACCGCAGACCGCGGCCACTGACACGCCGGCAACCGATGCGCCAGCCGCAACGGCAAACACTGCGCCAGCCGCGCAGGCGCAGGATCAGAACGCGGTCGTTGCGCCTTCTCAGGCTAACGTTGATGCTGCTCCGGCGACTGCCGCACCGGCAGACACCGCGGCTGCATCGCTGCCGACCAGTCAGGCCGGTGTGGCAACCCCGGCGGCCGATCCTAACGCGCTGGTGATGAATTTTAGTGCCGACTGCTGGCTGGAAGTGACTGACGCAACGGGTAAAAAGCTGTTTAGCGGCCTGCAGCGTAAAGACGGCACGTTAAACCTAACCGGTCAGGCACCTTATAAACTTAAAATCGGCGCTCCGGCCGCGGTACAGATCCAGTATCAAGGAAAACCTGTCGATCTGAGCCGCTTTATCAGAACTAACCAGGTTGCACGTCTTACCGTTAATGCCGAACAATCAGCAGCACAGTAACAGACGGGCAACGCGGGAGATTTTTCATGCATAACCAGGCTCCGATTCAACGTAGAAAATCGAAAAGGATTTACGTTGGGAATGTGCCAATCGGCGATGGTGCCCCTATCGCCGTTCAGTCGATGACCAATACGCGCACGACGGATGTGGAAGCGACGGTCAATCAGATTAAAGCGTTAGAACGCGTGGGCGCGGACATTGTTCGCGTTTCCGTCCCAACGATGGACGCCGCTGAGGCGTTCAAGCTGATCAAACAGCAGGTCAGCGTTCCGCTGGTTGCCGATATCCACTTTGATTACCGCATTGCGCTGAAGGTTGCCGAATATGGCGTCGACTGCCTGCGTATCAACCCGGGCAACATCGGTAACGAAGAGCGTATCCGCATGGTGGTGGACTGCGCCCGTGATAAAAATATCCCTATCCGTATCGGTGTAAATGCCGGATCGCTGGAAAAAGATCTCCAGGAAAAATACGGTGAGCCGACGCCGCAGGCGCTGCTTGAATCCGCGATGCGCCACGTCGATCATCTGGATCGTCTCAACTTCGATCGGTTTAAAGTCAGCGTGAAAGCGTCAGACGTATTCCTCGCGGTAGAATCTTATCGCCTGCTGGCAAAACAGATCGAGCAGCCGCTGCACCTTGGGATCACCGAAGCGGGCGGCCTGCGCAGCGGGTCCGTTAAATCGGCGATCGGTCTGGGTCTGCTGCTCTCCGAAGGGATCGGCGATACGCTGCGCGTCTCGCTGGCGGCCGATCCGGTAGAAGAGATCAAGGTCGGTTTCGATATTCTGAAATCGCTGCGGATCCGCGCCCGTGGGATCAACTTTATTGCCTGCCCAACCTGCTCGCGTCAGGAGTTTGACGTCATCGGCACCGTGAACGCGCTGGAGCAGCGTCTGGAAGATATCATCACGCCGATGGACGTCTCCATTATCGGCTGCGTGGTGAACGGTCCGGGCGAGGCGCTGGTCTCAACGCTCGGCGTAACCGGCGGTAACAAGAAAAGTGGTCTCTATGAAGATGGCGTTCGTAAAGATCGTCTGGATAATAGTGACATGATCGACCAGCTTGAAGCCCGCATTCGTGCCAAAGCCAGCATGATGGATGAAGCGCAGCGCATCAGCGTTCAGCAGGTTGAAAAATAACGTGTTGGGAAGCCGCGAGCTTCCCATGTATGATTGAACCCATTCTTTGGGTTCTTTTTTGTATATAGAAAGAGAATAAACGTGGCAAAAAACATTCAAGCCATCCGCGGCATGAACGATTATCTGCCTGGCGAAACCGCCATCTGGCAGCGCATTGAAGGCACTTTAAAACAGGTGCTCGGCAGCTACGGTTACAGCGAAATCCGTTTGCCGATTGTAGAGCAGACCCCGTTATTCAAACGCGCGATCGGCGAAGTGACCGACGTGGTTGAAAAAGAGATGTACACCTTCGAGGACCGCAATGGCGACAGCCTGACCCTGCGTCCGGAAGGGACGGCGGGCTGCGTACGCGCCGGCATCGAACATGGTCTTCTGTACAATCAGGAGCAGCGTCTGTGGTATATCGGCCCAATGTTCCGCCACGAACGTCCGCAGAAAGGGCGTTACCGCCAGTTCAACCAGCTGGGCGTGGAAGTTTTTGGTCTGCAAGGGCCGGACATTGACGCCGAGCTGATTATGCTGACCGCCCGCTGGTGGCGCGCGCTCGGCATCGCTGACCACGTTTCTCTGGAGCTGAACTCTATTGGCTCTCTGGACGCGCGCGCTAACTACCGCGATGCGCTGGTGGCGTTCCTGGAGCAGCACAAAGACAAGCTTGATGAAGACTGCAAGCGCCGCATGTACAGCAATCCTCTGCGCGTGCTGGATTCCAAGAACCCGGACGTGCAGGCGCTGCTGAACGACGCGCCTGCGCTGGGTGACTATCTCGACGAAGAGTCTCGCGAGCACTTTGCAGGGCTGTGCAAGCTGCTTGAAGCGGCGGGCATTACCTATACCGTGAACCAGCGCCTGGTGCGCGGTCTGGACTACTACAACCGCACCGTCTTTGAGTGGGTCACAACCAGCCTCGGTTCACAGGGTACCGTGTGTGCCGGTGGTCGTTACGACGGTCTGGTTGAGCAGCTGGGTGGCCGTGCCGCGCCTGCTGTAGGCTTCGCGATGGGCCTTGAGCGACTTGTTTTGCTGGTTCAGGCGGTTAATCCGGAATTTAAAGCAGATTCCGTTGTCGATATATACCTGGTGGCCTCAGGTGCGGATACGCAACCTGCGGCGATGCAGCTTGCCGAACGGGTGCGCGATGCGCTGCCGGGCGTGAAGCTGATGACCAACCATGGCGGCGGCAACTTTAAAAAACAGTTTGCTCGTGCCGATAAGTGGGGCGCAACGATTGCACTGGTTCTGGGTGAGTCCGAGGTGGCGAACGCGGAAGTGGTGGTAAAAGACCTGCGCTCTGGAGAGCAAACAACGGTAACGCAGGACGGCGTTGCGGCGCACTTGCGCACTTTATTGGGCTAAGGAGAAGGACTGCGTGGAAATTTACGAAAACGAACACGACCAGGTTGACGCGATCAAACGCTTCTTTGCTGAGAACGGCAAAGCGCTGATTGTTGGCGTCATTTTAGGCGTTGGTGCGCTGGTGGGCTGGCGCTACTGGAACAATCATCAGGCTGACTCCGCTCGCGGTTCGTCCCTGAACTATGAAAATACCGTCAGTGCGATTCGCGCCGACCAGCCGCAAACGCTGGCCGCTGCAGAGAAATTTGCGGCTGACAACAAAAATACCTACGGTGCGCTGGCCGCGCTGGAAGTTGCCCAGCAGTACGTTGATAAAAACGAGCTGGATAAAGCGGCTGCACAGCTGTCTCAGGGACTTGCTGCTGCTAAAGATGAAAATCTGAAAGCGGTGATCAACCTGCGCCTGGCGCGCATTCAGGTTCAGCAGAAAAAAGCTGATGACGCGCTGAAAACGCTCGACACTATCAAAGGTGAAGGCTTCGCTGCAATCGTTGCCGATCTCCGCGGTGAAGCGCTGCTGAGCAAGGGCGACAAAGAGGGCGCGCGTAAGGCGTGGCAAGCTGGCGTGGATAGCAAAGCGTCTCCTGCGCTGAGCGAAATGATGCAGATGAAAATAAATAATTTGTCCGTCTGAGAGGGACCCGATGCAATTGCGTAAATTACTTCTGCCAGGACTGCTTTCCGTTACGTTATTGAGTGGCTGTTCACTGTTCAGTGGCGAAGAAGATGTTGTCAAAATGTCCCCGCTGCCGACGGTTGAGAACCAATTTACTCCGTCAACCGCATGGAGTTCCTCCGTGGGGAATGGTATCGGCGATTTCTACTCTAACCTGCATCCAGCGTTTGCTGACAGCGTCGTCTATGCGGCTGACCGCAAAGGCACGGTGAAAGCCGTTAACGCCGATGACGGTAAAGAAGTCTGGTCCGTGAATCTGGCTGAAAAAGACGGCTGGTTCTCCCGTAAGCCTGCACTTCTCTCTGGCGGTCTGACCGTGTCTGGCGGCCATGTTTACGTGGGAAGTGAAAAGGCTCAGGTGTACGCGCTGAACGCCAGCGATGGTTCTATCGCATGGCAAACGGCGGTTGCAGGTGAAGCGCTGTCCCGTCCCGTTGTGAGTGACGGAATGGTGTTGATTCACACCAGCAACGGTCAGCTGCAGGCGCTGAACGAGGCGGATGGTCTGGTGAAATGGACCGTTAACCTGGATATGCCTGCGCTGTCTCTGCGCGGTGAGTCTGCGCCTGCCGTTGCATATGGCGCTGCCATTGTCGGCGGTGACAACGGTCGTGTAAGCGCGGTTCTGATGCAGCAGGGCCAGATGATTTGGCAGCAGCGTATCTCTCAGGCAACCGGTTCAACCGAAATTGACCGTCTGAGTGACGTAGACACCACCCCGGTTATCGTTGATGGTGTGGTTTACACGCTGGCGTACAACGGCAACCTGACCGCGCTGGACCTGCGCAGCGGCCAGATTATGTGGAAGCGTGAACTGGGCTCCGTGAACGACTTCATCGTAGACGGCAACCGCATCTATATGGTCGATCAGAATGACCGCCTGCTGGCGCTGAGCACCGAAGGTGGCGTGACGCTGTGGACCCAGAGCGACCTGCTGCACCGTCTGCTAACCGCCCCTGCGCTTTACAACGGCAGCCTGGTGGTAGGCGATAGCGAAGGCTATATGCACTGGATCGATCCGCAAAACGGACGCTTCACCGCCCAGCAGAAAGTTGATAGCTCCGGCTTCCTGACGGACCCGGTGGTTGCCGACGGTAAACTGTTGATTCAGGCAAAAGACGGCACGCTGTACGCGATCACGCGTTAATTACACGGCGGTTGTAGTATACTCAACGGCTCCTGTTCGCTCAGGGGCCGTTTTGACTTTTTGAAAAACGCCGCGATAGCGACGTGATATTGAATTTTATGAGGCTTCAAACATGGTACCTGTGGTCGCGCTTGTCGGGCGCCCTAACGTTGGAAAATCCACTCTTTTTAACCGTTTAACACGCACCCGTGATGCGCTGGTTGCGGATTTCCCGGGGCTGACGCGTGACCGTAAGTACGGTCGTGCAGAGGTGGAAGGTCGCGAGTTTATCTGTATCGATACCGGCGGTATTGATGGAACAGAAGACGGCGTTGAAACCCGCATGGCGGAACAGTCGCTGCTGGCGATTGAAGAAGCGGACGTGGTTCTGTTTATGGTGGATGCGCGTGCGGGCCTGATGCCGGCGGACTCCGCGATTGCTAAGCATCTGCGCGCGCGTGAAAAGCCAACCTTCCTGGTGGCGAACAAAACTGACGGCATTGATGCCGATCAGGCCGTGGCTGACTTCTGGTCCTTAGGCCTCGGTGAAATCTACCCCATCGCTGCCTCTCATGGCCGCGGCGTGACAAGCCTGCTTGAAACGGTTCTGCTGCCGTGGGTTGACGAAGTGAACCCGCCGGAAGAAGTGGACGAAGATGCCGAATACTGGGCGCAGTTCGAAGCCAGCGAAAATGAAGAGGGTGAAGAAGAGCCTGAGGATAACTTCAATCCACAGGATCTCCCGATTAAGCTGGCGATTGTTGGTCGTCCAAACGTAGGTAAGTCCACGCTTACTAACCGAATTCTGGGTGAAGATCGCGTCGTGGTATACGACATGCCGGGCACCACGCGCGACAGCATCTATATCCCGATGGAGCGCGATGAGCGCGAATATGTGCTCATCGACACCGCTGGCGTACGTAAGCGCGGGAAAATCACCGAAGTCGTTGAAAAATTCTCCGTTATTAAAACGCTGCAGGCGATTGAAGATGCCAACGTGGTGCTGCTGGTGATCGACGCGCGTGAAGGTATCTCCGATCAGGACCTCTCGCTGCTCGGCTTTATCCTCAATAGTGGGCGCTCACTGGTTATCGTCGTCAACAAGTGGGACGGCCTGAGCAACGAAGTGAGAGAGCAGGTTAAAGAGACGCTGGACTTCCGCCTGGGCTTCATCGACTTCGCGCGCGTGCACTTCATCTCTGCGCTGCACGGCAGCGGCGTTGGCAACCTGTTTGAATCCGTCCGTGAAGCCTATGACAGCTCCACCCGTCGTCAGAGCACCGCGATGCTGACGCGCATCATGAACATGGCCGCAGAGGACCACCAGCCGCCTCTGGTGCGCGGTCGCCGCGTGAAGCTGAAATACGCTCACGCAGGTGGTTATAACCCGCCAATCGTCGTGATTCACGGTAACCAGGTTAAGGATCTGCCGGATTCCTATAAGCGTTACCTGATGAACTACTTCCGCAAGTCGCTGGACGTGATGGGTACGCCTATCCGCATCCAGTTCAAGGAAGGGGAAAACCCGTTTGCCAACAAGCGCAATACCCTGACGCCAAACCAGATGCGTAAGCGTAAGCGTTTGATTAAGCATATTAAGAAAAGCAAATAATCATTGCTGAGTTTCCTACAAAACCCGCGCACGCCGCGGGTTTTTTGTCTTTGTAATACGTGATAGCAAGGCGCGAAAGCACTGGTTAAAAGGGGCCTTTCTCAACTTTCGGAATATTTAAAGATAAAGACGCACTCAGGGCTGAGGAAAAAAGGATAAGCAGGTGTAGAAAAGCGGGAGGAATAACGACAAAAGGGAAATCAAAGTGTCTGTACCCGCTTATATCTGGCTTTATAACTCAACCGGAACCCTGATACAGGGGGGCTCTAACGTCTTATTGCGTGAAGGCGCTATAGAAATGCAGAGCTTCAACCACGGCATCCATATCCCCTACGATAATAATTTTGGAAAACTCACCGGCACACGCGTGCACGATCAGCTGAGCTTTACCAAGGAGCTGGACAGGGCAACACCATACCTCAATCGCGCCGTATGCCAGGGCGAAACGCTCCAGCAGGGGATTATCAAGTGGTATCGAATCAACGATGCTGGCGTGGAGGAGGAGTTTATGCACATCATTTTGAAGAAAGTAAAAGTGGTGGCCGTGACGCCAGTTATGCACAATTTCAAAAATACCGCAGGGCAAATGAATAACCCGACCGAGTCGGTATCGTTGGCATACGAAAGCATCACCTGGCTTTATCTCGACGGGAATATCACCTACACCGACACCTGGAATCAGAGGATATACGCTTGATCAGCTGCCGCGTTGACTTTAACCATCTTTATGATGATGGCCGCGTGGCCCGCCTCGATGTTAGCGGCGTTGGCTCGTTCCCTGTATTTAGCGGGCTGGGCGAACTGGTAAATAAGCCTGAGTGTTCTTTCATGGAGAATGCGACCGTTCCTCCTGGAAGCTACTGGATTGTAGACAGGCCCGCAGGTGGCATGTACTCCCATGCTCAAACGTGGTTTAAACACGCATTTACGGGCAATAATTATTATGACTGGTTCGCTTTATATCGTAAGGATGGCGTGGTGGATGACTTTATGAGGTTCGATATAGACGCCCAACACCACTATCTCCGCGGTCATTTCCGGCTCCACCCACCGCGGCCAGATGGATCGGGAATTAGCGAAGGATGCATTACCTTTTTTCTGTCACGTGACTTTTACACGGTGCGAGCTGCGCTTCTCCGTGCTCACCGTCACCGTATATTGCAGGGAGATCACCTGTGGGCGTACGGTGATATAACCGTGATTGGTAAAGCCTCGGAGACATGTAATGTCACGTCCGGTTAAATGGTCTGTTCGCGTTTTGGGTTTTATGGCCGTTACGTTCGTGCTCATGCTAACGGGTATTTTTGATCCGCTGGCCGAAAGCTTGAAGTGCACCGTTACGGATCTGATGAATTACATCCCATACGAAAAGGGGCCATACCCCGACCGCGTAGAAAATACCTCTTTCACGATTTATATCATTTGCAATGTGCTGGCATCTGTTATGGCTGTATTTATTGGCGAGATGGTCGTGAAATTAAGCCGTATCGAGTGTTAAAGGCAGTTTGCAAATAATCGTCCCTGACATCCCTAAAAACCCGCGCACGCCGCGGGTTTTTTACGTCTTTCATACCGTGCGTTTTCTCTCTGTGATGTCAATCACTAATCGTTTTTAACCTTGTTTAAATCCAGAAAAGTAGACAATCATCGAATTTTCGTCTTAAAGTCCTGGGTCTGGTACTAGACAAAACTAGCGCCTGGTTATCAAATGGTTAACCAATTTTCGCCGTATGTAAAAAATCGGTCAGATACGTAACTGATCGGCGTACATGCCGGTGTTTACAAGCACGACACATACCTTTCGGGAGAATTATGCAATCCTCTGTTAATCAAAAAGAAAGCCGAACGTTCTTCGGCCACCCGTATCCGCTCGGTTCGCTGTTCTTTACCGAAATGTGGGAGCGTTTCTCGTTTTACGGCATTCGCCCGCTGCTGATCCTGTTTATGGCGGCCACCGTTTATGACGGCGGAATGGGGCTGGCGCGTGAAAACGCGTCGGCGATTGTCGGTATCTTCGCGGGGACGATGTACCTTGCCGCGCTGCCGGGCGGCTGGCTGGCGGATAACTGGCTCGGGCAGCAGCGGGCCGTCTGGTATGGTTCGATTCTGATCGCGCTCGGCCACCTGTCGATTGCGCTGTCGGCCTTTATGGGCGACAACCTGTTCTTCATCGGGCTGATGTTTATCGTGCTCGGTTCTGGCCTGTTCAAAACCTGTATCTCGGTGATGGTGGGCACGCTGTATAAAAAAGGCGATGCGCGTCGCGACGGCGGATTCTCGCTGTTTTACATGGGCATCAACATGGGCTCGTTCATCGCGCCGCTGATCTCCGGCTGGCTGATTAAAACCCACGGCTGGCACTGGGGCTTTGGCATCGGCGGCATCGGGATGCTGGTGGCGCTGATCATCTTTCGCGTGTTTGCCGTTCCGTCGATGAAGCGCTACGACAGCGAAGTGGGCCTGGACTCAACCTGGAACAGCCCGGTCGTGAAGCGCCGCGGCGTGGGGGCCTGGCTCCTGGCGCTGGCCGTCGTAGTAGCCATTATCGTTACGCTTATCGCGCAGGGCGTGATTGTGATTAACCCGGTTGCGGTCGCCAGCGTGCTGGTTTACGTGATTGCGGGCTCCGTTGCCCTCTATTTTGTCTATCTGTTTATTTTTGCGGGCCTGAACCGCAAAGAGCGCGCCAGGCTGCTGGTCTGCTTTATCCTGCTGATTTCCGCCGCGTTCTTCTGGTCCGCGTTTGAGCAGAAGCCGACCTCGTTCAACCTGTTCGCCAACGACTACACTAACCGCATGATCGGCGATTTTGAAATCCCTGCCGTGTGGTTCCAGTCGATCAACGCGCTGTTTATCATCCTGCTGGCACCGGTATTCAGCTGGGCGTGGCCGAAGCTGGCGACCATGAATATTCGCCCGAGCAGCATTACCAAGTTCGTTATCGGCATCCTCTGCGCGGCCGCGGGCTTTGGCATCATGATGATGGCAGCCCAGAACGTGCTGGCTAGCGGCGGCGCGGGCGTTTCGCCATTCTGGCTGGTGGGCAGTATCCTGATGCTGACGCTCGGCGAGCTGTGCCTGAGCCCGATTGGTCTGGCGACCATGACCCTGCTGGCGCCGGAAAGAATGCGCGGCCAGATGATGGGGCTGTGGTTCTGCGCGAGCGCGCTGGGCAACCTGGCCGCAGGCCTGATTGGCGGCCACGTGAAGGCGGACCAGCTGGACATGCTGCCGGATCTCTTCGCGCGCTGCTCCATTGCGCTGCTGATCTGTGCCGCCGTGCTGATCGTCCTCATTGTGCCGGTGCGCCGCATGCTGGAAAATGCGCAGACTAAACCGGTCGCTAGCGCCTGATAAACCTCGGCATTGCCGGGGCGGACGCAGTCCCCGGCAATGCAATCTTCGAGGTAGAATATGCTGATAGGATTTATTGGGCTCGGCGCGGTGGTTGAAACCGCATACCTGCCCGCGCTAAGAACGATTTTTGGCGAGACGCTACGCTGTACGGGCTTCGACATTCAGCCCGCGCGGCAGCCAGCAGGCATAGCGCGCTGCGCTTCACTCGCCGAGCTGCTCGCTCAACCGCTTGATATCCTCTTTATCACCACCGCATCCCTTCAGCATCTTGAGGTTCTGGAGCAGGCGCTCCGCTCCGCTATCCCGCGCATCGTGGTAGAAAAGCCCGTCGTCGCCACGCTTTCCCAGATTGAAAGGCTGAAATGGCTGCTGGCTGCGCCCGGCGCGGCAGCCCGCGTGCTGGCGCTCGACCACTGGATGGCCCGAACGCAGGCGGCGAGGCATATCGCCGGGACGTCAGATATCGTCAAAATCGAAGGATTTCTGCAGGAGCCGAGCGGGCTTAACGCCGCGGGAGAACCGATCGCGCTCAACTTTGCCACCGGCGAGCCGGACACGCGCACGCTTTGCCACCCTGATGGCGTCATTCTGGATATCGGCACCCACGTGCTGGCAATGCTGCGGGAAACGGTGCATCTCATTGGCGGTAATGACGACATGGCGCTGCGGGTCGTCGCCGCTAAAGACCGGCTGGGACGTGAAATTGCGAAAGGGGATTTCACCACCGCAGAGGGCGAGGCGCATCTTCAGGGGCAGATTAGCGGCGTGCCCGTGGATATCTGGCTCAATAAATATGCGGGGCCGGCCGGAGGCCAAAAGGGGCTGCGGATTTACCTGCGCGACGGGCGCATTATCAACCACGACCGGCGTGGCGCAGAGGATGTGCTTGAGCACGGTACGGACGGCGACGTCCATTGCGAGCATCTTCCGGGAACGCTTTACGCGCGCTGCCTGAACGAATGCATTTTGGGGGCGCGGAGCCTGTTCGAGCGCGGTTCGCAAGACGTCAGGAGAACAACCGAGCGCAGGATCCAGGAGGTCGAGCTGCTGCTCACCCTGCAGCAGCAGCTTCGTGGTTCACACTGAGTACAGCGTGATAAGATCAACGCATTACAGCTAAGCAAAGGAGCTTCCATGACCATTACCTGCCCGGAATGCCGCGCGGCGCTTGAGCCTCAAAACGGCGCGGCGCACTGCGAGCGGTGCAACAAAGACTTTGCGCTTGAAGCGCGCTGCCCGGACTGCCACCAGCCGCTTCAGGTGCTAAAAGCCTGCGGCGCGGTGGACTACTTCTGCCAGAACGGCCACGGGCTGATCTCTAAAAAGCGCGTGGAGTTTGTGCTGCCTGGCGCCTAGTCGCACACGCAGCCTTCGCCTTTTTTCCACAGCTCGACCAGCGACTCGGGCGCTTCCTGCTCCGGCACCAGCACGATGATGTCGGCGTAGTGCGCCTGATGTTGTCCGGTCCAGATTATCTGAATGCGGAAATAGCGCTGGTCGCCGCTGCCGGGTGAAGAGGCCTGCCCGGGCGGCTGGCCGCGCGGGAAAGCCTGCTCCAGAATGCTGACCAGGCGCTGGCGCTGGGCCTCGTTAAGCGACGAGAGCGCGATGGTGCGCTGGCCGCTCAGCTTGGGGATAAACGCGACGCCGCCTTCCCGGGCCAGCTCAACCACGGCGTCATCCGTCAGTTCTGGAACCTGCATTTACAATACTCCCACCTGTTCCCAGGCGTGTTTTATCGCCGCCCCAACGTCGCTGCCCGAGCGTTTTTCGCCGTGGGTAACCGTCAGCTTCGCAAACGCGTCAAAGTCTGCATCCTGCGCCAGGCTGCGGTCGCAAACCGTGTCGTACCAGGCATAACCCGCTTTTTCCCATGCGTAGCCGCCAATGGCCGTCGCGGCCAGGTAAAATGCCCGGTTGGGAATGCCTGAGTTCAGGTGCACGCCGCCGTTATCCTCGCGCGTTTTAATAAAGTCTTTCATATGGGCAGGCTGCGGATCTTTACCGAGGAGAGGATCGTCGTAGGCGGTGCCGGGCTCGGACATCGAGCGCAGCCCCTTGCCGTTAATGCCCTTCGCCAGCAGCCCTTCGCCGATCAGCCAGTCGGCCTTATCGGCGGTTTGCTTCAGATGATACTGCTTGACCAGCGAGCCAAACACGTCCGACAGCGATTCGTTCAGCGCGCCCGACTGTTCAAAATAGATAAGCCCGGCTTCCGTCTCGGTGACGCCGTGGCTGAGCTCGTGCGCGACAACGTCGATAGCAATCGTAAAGCGGTTGAATATCTCGCCGTCTCCGTCGCCGAACACCATCTGCTGGCCGTTCCAGAAGGCGTTCTGGTACTCGCGCCCGTAGTGAACGGTGCCGGTCAGAATCAGCCCCTTATTGTCGAGGGAATCGCGCTGGTATTGCTTCCAGAAAAAATCATGCGTGACGCCCAGATAGTCGTAGGCCTCGTCGACGGCCACGTCGCCGTTTGTCGGCTGGCCTTCGTAGCGCACCTGCGTGCCGGGCAGCTCCTGGGTTTGTTTTGCATCGTAAATATCGCGCTCCAGCTGGCCGGCTTTGTTGACGTGCGGCGCGGCGGGTTTGCCCGGCATATGGGCCATCAGCGTCTGGACGTGGGTTAAGGTTTGACGGGCGCAGCGCTGCTGCGGCTCTGAGCCGGTTTCAATAATACGGCGAAGAATATAGGGGGGAATAACGCTGTGAAGATGGGGCATGCTGCTCTCCTTATTAAAAAAGGGAATAGCAGCAGTATAGTAATTAACCGGCGAAGTATTATCCGGTTTTACGCTGACGCGTCTTTTTCACCGGTTTAATTGATTTCACTTCGCTTTCGACCCAGCCGTCCGACAGGCGCGTGGTCAGCACGTCACCGGCTTTGATCTGCTTCGTTTGCTTCAGCAATTTTCCGTCCGTCGCGGTGGTCACGCTATAGCCGCGCGCCAGGGTGGAGAGGGGGCTGACGGCTTCCAGATGGGTCACCGCGTTGCCAAAGCGTTCACGGGTGGTGCTCAACCGGGCGCGGATATTTTCCGCCAGGCGGTACTCGAGCTGCTGAATGCGCGTCTGGGCGCGGTAAATTTTCGGCTGCGGATTCTGCTGGTTAAGGCGCTGCGTCACGCGCTGCTGGCGCGAGACCGCGTGCTTAAGCTGGCTGTCCAACGCGAAGTTCATCCGCTGGCGCAGGCGCTCCAGCACGGTTTGCTGGCGGGCCAGGCGCAGCTGCGGATGCTGCTGCTGTAAACGATGATAAATCTGGGTAAAGCGGCGAGTGCGGTTGGCGAGGAAGTAATCCATTGCCATTTCCAGACGCTGCTGGCCGTTCTGAATCTGGCGCAGCAGCTCGAGCTGGTTGCGGCTCACCACTTCCGCCGCCGCGGACGGCGTCGGCGCGCGCAGGTCCGCGACAAAGTCCGCGATCGTCACGTCCGTTTCATGCCCGACGGCGCTGACCACCGGAATAACGCTTGCAAAGATCGCACGCGCCACGCGCTCGTCGTTGAAGCTCCACAGGTCTTCCAGCGAGCCGCCGCCGCGGCCAACGATTAGTACGTCGCACTCCTGGCGCGCGTTCGCCAGCTCGATGGCGCGCACGATCTGGCCCGGCGCGTCGTCGCCCTGAACGGCGGTTGGATAGATAATGACGGGCAGGGAAGGATCGCGACGCTTCAGCACGTGCAAAATATCGTGCAGCGCCGCGCCGGTTTTTGAGGTAATCACCCCAACGCAGTGGGCGGGCGAGGGCAGGGGCTTTTTATACTGCTGGTCGAACAAGCCCTCCTCGGAGAGCTTCGCTTTTAGCTGCTCATACTTTTGCTGTAGCAGGCCTTCACCCGCAGGCTGCATGCTCTCGACGATGATTTGATAATCG
>AGFS01075288.1_pt1 | contig 14329 bp, 10 predicted proteins | sample 305828 | NCBI WGS metagenome assembly AGFS01 (sample SAMN02954281, study PRJNA62041) | ant fungus garden metagenome | biome: terrestrial; feature: Atta colombica fungus garden; material: fungus garden; isolation source: Atta colombica fungus garden top | host: Atta colombica | place: Panama: Gamboa...
GAGCATGGTCTGCTGACCACCATTGCCTGCGGCCCACGCGGCGAAGTGAACTATGCGCTGGAAGGCGCGGTGTTTATGGCTGGCGCCTCTATTCAGTGGCTGCGCGATGAAATGAAGCTGATCAGCGATGCATTCGACTCCGAATATTTCGCCACCAAAGTGAAAGATACCAACGGGGTGTATGTGGTTCCGGCGTTTACCGGCCTCGGCGCACCGTACTGGGACCCGTATGCGCGCGGCGCAATTTTCGGCCTGACGCGCGGCGTCAACTCGAACCACATTATTCGCGCCACGCTGGAATCCATCGCCTATCAAACGCGCGACGTGCTGGAAGCGATGCAGGCTGACTCCGGCATTCGTCTGCACGCCCTGCGCGTGGACGGCGGCGCGGTTGCCAATAATTTCCTGATGCAGTTCCAGTCAGACATTCTGGGTACCCGCGTAGAGCGCCCGGAAGTGCGTGAAGTCACTGCGTTAGGTGCTGCGTATCTCGCGGGCCTGGCGGTAGGCTTCTGGCAAAATCTGGATGAATTGCAGGAGAAAGCGGTGATTGAGCGTGAATTCCGCCCGGGAATCGAAACGACCGAGCGTAATTATCGTTACAGCGGCTGGAAAAAAGCGGTGAAACGCGCGCTGGCGTGGGAAGATCACGGAGAGTAAAAAACTTTGGCGGGGGCGCTTCGCTTGCCCGCCCTACATTGATCGCAATTCTTTGTAGGGCGGGCAAGCGAAGCGCCCCCGCCACATTTCTCAGCCAAACATCGGCAACATCAAATAGAGCTTTATCACCAGCGCATTGACGATATCGAGGAAGAACGCCCCCACCATCGGCACCACCAGAAACGCCGTATGCGACGGGCCGAAACGTTCGGTAATCGCCTGCATATTGGCAATCGCCGTTGGCGTCGCACCCAGGCCAAAGCCGCAGTGACCCGCCGCCAGCACCGCCGCGTCGTAATTTTTACCCATCATCCGATAGGTGACGAAAATGGCGTACAGCGCCATCGCCAGCGTCTGCGCCCCCAGAATCGCCAGCATCGGCAGCGCTAAAGACGCCAGCTCCCACAGTTTCAGGCTCATCAAGGCCATCGCCAGGAATAACGACAGGCTGACGTTGCCAAGCACCGACACCGCGCGTTCAAAGACGCGATAAAAGCCCACCAGCGCCAGGCCATTACTCAGGATTACGCCAATAAACAGCACGCATACAAAGGTTGGCAATTCAAACATGGTGCCGGTCAGCAGTTGCGCAACCACTCGCCCGACCGTCAGACAAATCGCAATCAGTGCGATGGTTTCAATCAACACCAGCGAGGTGATAACGCGCCCAACGTCCGGCTTTTCAAACGCCGTCGGCACTTCCTGATCCTCCGGCGTACCGTCCGGCGAGGAAGAGTGTTTAACCAGATAACGCGCCACTGGCCCGCCAATCAGGCCGCCCAGCACCAGGCCAAACGTTGCGCAAGCCATCGCGACTTCCGTTGCGCTGGTAAAACCGTAGCGTTCGGTAAACAGTTTGCCCCACGCCGCCCCGGTACCATGGCCGCCAGAGAGCGTAATCGAGCCCGCCAACAGGCCCATCAACGGGTCCAGCCCCAGCATTTTCGCCATGCCAATGCCGATGGCGTTCTGCATCAGCAGCAGCCCCACCACCACAATCAGAAAGGTGCCTAATACTTTACCGCCCGCACGCAGGCTGGCGAGATTGGCGTTCAGGCCAATCGTGGCGAAGAAGGCCAGCATCAGCGGATCTTTCAGACTCATATCGAAGTCGATTTCCCAGCCCATGCTTTTTTTCAGCACCAGCAACGCCAGCGCCACCAGCAGCCCACCGGCGACCGGTTCAGGAATAGTTATTTTTTAAAGAAGGGAACGGAGTGAACCAGTTTGCGCCCTAACAGCAGCACCATTGTCGCCGCGACCAGCGTAGATAACGTATCGAGATGAAACATATTTAAAGCTCCTTACCAGACGCATGATTCATTCATACGCGACGTATTTCCTGTGTCGTTGAGATCTCATCGTAAGATCAGGGAGCAGATTGTAATCAATAAATGCGCAAAAATGACAGAAAAAGGTTAATCACGCTGATAAACCATTTATGCAATGAATAATTGATAAAAATTAAGGTCCGGTAATTTTTTAACGCCATCACAAAGCAACCGTTTGCTTTTACTCGCCAGTCCGATAAAATCGCCACTTTTCCACCACGAGATCGCCCCTGATGTCCGCCAACACCCTTGAGTCAGAAAATGCGCAACCGGTTGCGCACACTCAAAACAGCGAATTGATTTACCGCTTAGAAGACCGCCCGCCGCTGCCACAAACCCTTTTTGCCGCACTGCAACACCTGCTGGCGATGTTTGTCGCGGTGATCACGCCCGCCCTGCTGATTTGTCAGGCGCTGGGGCTGCCGGCGGCCGATACTCAGCACATCATCAGCATGTCGCTGTTCGCTTCCGGTGTGGCGTCCATCATCCAGATTAAAGCCTGGGGCCCGGTGGGTTCGGGTCTGCTGTCGATTCAGGGCACCAGCTTCAACTTCGTTGCGCCGCTGATTATGGGCGGTACCGCGCTGAAAACCGGCGGTGCCGATGTGCCGACCATGATGGCGGCGCTGTTTGGTACGCTGATGCTGGCGAGCTGCACCGAGATGGTGTTGTCACGCGTGCTGCACCTGGCGCGACGTATTATCACGCCGCTGGTTTCCGGCGTGGTGGTGATGATTATCGGCCTGTCGTTGATTCAGGTTGGCCTGACATCCATTGGCGGCGGTTATGCGGCAATGAGTAACAACACCTTTGGCGCGCCGAAAAATCTGCTGCTGGCGGGTATCGTGCTGGTGCTGATTATTCTGCTTAACCGCCAGCGTAATCCGTACCTGCGCATTGCGTCGCTGGTGATTGCCATGGCGGCGGGATATCTGATGGCCTGGTTCCTGGGCATGCTGCCGGAAAACACCGCGCCGACCAACACCGACCTGCTGATGATCCCAACCCCGCTATACTATGGCCTGGGCATCGACTGGAACCTGCTGCTGCCGCTGATGCTGGTGTTTATGATCACCTCACTGGAAACGATTGGTGATATCACGGCGACATCTGACGTCTCTGAGCAACCGGTCTCCGGCCCGGTATACATGAAGCGCCTGAAGGGCGGCGTGCTGGCCAACGGCCTGAACTCGTTTGTCTCTGCGGTATTCAACACCTTCCCGAACTCCTGCTTCGGCCAGAACAATGGCGTGATTCAGCTGACCGGCGTCGCCAGCCGTTACGTCGGTTTCGTAGTGGCGTTGATGCTTATCGTGCTGGGTCTGTTCCCGGCGGTAAGCGGTTTTGTGCAGCACATCCCTGAGCCGGTTCTGGGTGGCGCAACGCTTGTGATGTTTGGCACCATCGCCGCGTCCGGCGTGCGTATTGTCTCCCGCGAGCCGCTGAACCGCCGCGCAATCCTGATTATTGCCCTTTCACTGGCCATCGGCCTGGGCGTCTCCCAGCAACCGCAGATCCTGCAGTTCGCACCAGACTGGCTGAAAAACCTGCTCTCCTCCGGTATCGCCGCTGGCGGTATCACCGCGATTGTTCTGAATCTGGTCTTCCCACCAGAGAAAGAGTAATCCGCTTTGCCGGATGGCGGCGACGTCATCCGGCATTATCCCCACATGCTGACACCGAATTTCACCCTTCTCACCTTGAGCATTGCGCATAATTCGTGCATAACTGCCTTATGTGCCCTTCTCAGGATGGAAGATCATGAAATTTATTGGAAAGCTGATTCTCTGGCTCCTCGTTGCACTGCTGCTGGTCATTCTCGCCTTCTACTTCCTGCTGCAAACCCGCTGGGGGCGCGCGAAGTCAGTCAGTGGCTTACTGAGAACACCGATTACCAGGTGACGTTCGATGCGATGGATCACCGTTTCTCATCGCCTTCCCATATCTTGTTCAGGAATGTGACCTTCGGGCGCGATGGCAAACCCGCGACGCTGGTCGCTAAAGCTGTCGATATCGGCCTGAGCACCCGCCAGGTGACCGATCCGCTACACGTTGACACCATCCTGCTGCAAGACGGCACGTTAAATCTCTCGCCATCTAACGCGCCGCTTCCCTTCGCCGCCGATCGCCTGCAGCTCAACAATATGGCCTTCAATAGCCCGGAAACCGGCTGGGAACTGAGTGCGCAACGGGTTAACGGCAGCATTGCGCCATGGACGCCGGAAGCGGGCAACGTGCTGGGCAAGAAAACACATCTGCAGGTGAATGCCGGTTCCCTGACGCTCAATGGCGTACCCACCAGCAACGCGGTTATTGAAGGGGATATTGATAACGGCATTGTGACGCTCACCAGCCTTGGCGCGGAGGTCGCGCGCGGCTCGCTGGCCGGTAATGCCCGCCGCAACGCGGATGGAAGCTGGGTGGTGGATAATCTGCGCCTGAACGATATTCGTCTGCAAAGCGACAAAACGCTGATCGATTTCTTCGCCCCGCTCAGCACCGTTCCGTCGCTGCAAATTGGCCGCCTTGAGGTCGTGGATGCCCGTTTACAGGGGCCGGACTGGGCGGTGACCGACCTTGATATGAACGTGCGCAACCTGACCCTAAGTCAGGGCGGCTGGCAGAGTACCGACGGCAGAATCACCCTTAACGCCAGCGAGTTTATCTATGGCTCGTTGCATCTGCTGGACCCTATTTTCAACGGTGAGCTTTCAGACCAGGGCATCGCCCTGCGCCAGTTCACCACCCGCTGGGAGGGCAGCACGGTGCGAACGTCCGGCTTCTGGTTGCGCAACGGGCAGGCGCTGACGCTGGATGATGCGTCGATTGTCGGCCTGGAGTACACGTTACCGAATAACTGGAAGCAGTTATGGATGGACGCGTTGCCGGAGTGGCTCAACAGCGTGACCCTGAAGAAATTTACTGCCAGCCGCAATCTGGTTATCGATATCGACCCAGCTTTCCCGTGGCAGATCACGGCGCTGGAAGGCAGCGCTACCAACCTGCAACTGGTGAAGAATCGCCTGTGGGGCGTATGGGGCGGGAATGCGCAACTCAACGCCGCTGCGGCGACGTTTAATCGCGTGGACGTCAACAGACCGAGCCTGGCGCTGTCGGCAAACAGCGCAACAGTAAATATCAGCGAACTTGCGGCGTACACAGAGAAAGGTATGCTCAAAGCCACCGCCACGGTTTCTCAGTTGCCGCAACGGCAGGTGAACGTCAGCCTCGACGCGCGCGGCGTGCCGCTTAATACGCTACAAGCCTGGGGATGGCCAGCGCTACCCATCAGCGGCGACGGTAACCTTCAGCTCACCGCCACAGGTGCAGTGCAGGCCGACGCGCCGCTCAAACCAACGGTAAACGGGCAATTGAGCGCGGTGAATATGGCGAAGGAGCAGGTGACGCAGACGATGCGGGGTGGGGAGATTACCACCCCGTAATTGCCCGGTGGCGCTACGCTTACCAGGCCTACAATGGCATAACCAGATTCATCGTAGGCCGGATAAGCGACAGCGCCATCCGGCGTTTTTAAAGTGTGATCGTCAGCGTATTACTCTGCGCTTTCACCACCACGCCCAGCTCACTTCCCGCATGTGCGCCGCCCTTAATGCCGCTAATCTGCTGCACATTGCGCAGGCACAGCGTCCAGTCGCGCGCGTTACCTTCACCGGTCACCGTGATGGTGTTACCCGCGCGCACCGCTTTCAGCGTGAACGCAACTGAGCCATCCGTAGCCGGAACGGTGCAGAGAGCTTCTCGGCCATCATCCAGGCAGAAGAGCTGGAACTCTGTGCCTTCATGCCATGCATAGTTCGGCTTCTGGTTGTTGTTGCCCAACGCCAGCAGGGTGTTGTCGCGAACATACACCGGCAGGCTCAGGAAGTCGTGCTGCTGTTTATGCCAGCGGCTACCCTGAACTTCATCGTTGTGCCACAGGTGCGTCCAGCGGCCTTCCGGCAGGTAGAACTGCACGTCGCCCACTTCCGAGAACACCGGCGCCACCATCACGGAATCGCCCAGCATATACTGGCGGTCGAGGTAGTCGCATGCCGGGTCGTTCGGGAACTCCAGCATCATCGCGCGTAACATCGGCGTGCCCTGCTCATGCGCCAGCGCCGCCTGACGATAGAGGTACGGCATCATGCGGCACTTCATTTCGGTGAAGAAGCGCACCACGTCGCAGGACTCTTCGTCGTACGCCCACGGTACACGGTAAGATTTGCTGCCATGCAGGCGGCTATGGCTTGAGAAGAGGCCGAATGCGCACCAGCGTTTGTAGACATCGGCCGGGGCGGTGTTTTCGAAGCCGCCGATATCGTGGCTCCAGAAGCCGAAGCCGGAGAGGCCAATCGACAGGCCGCCGCGCAGGCTTTCCGCCATGGATTCGTAGTTGGCGTAGCAGTCACCGCCCCAGTGAACCGGGAACTGTTGCGCACCCACGGACGCGGAACGGGCGAACAGCACCGCCTCTTCCTCGCCAACGGTCTCTTTCAAGACGTTCCACACCAGTTCGTTGTAGATAAAGGCGTAGTGGTTGTGCATTTTCTGCGGATCGGAACCGTCAAACCACTGAACATCCGTCGGGATACGTTCGCCGAAATCGGTTTTAAAGCAATCGACGCCAATATCCACCAGCCCTTTCAGCTTGTCGGCGTACCACTGGCAGGCATCCGGGTTGGTGAAATCGTAAATTGCCAGGCCGGGCTGCCATTTATCCCACTGCCAGATCGACCCATCCGGGCGTTTAAGCAGATAGCCCTTCTCTTTCAGTTCCTGGAAGACCGGCGATTTCTGGCCAATGTACGGGTTGATCCACACACAGACCTTTAGCCCTTTCTCTTTCAGGCGCTGAATCATGCCTTTCGGATCAGGGAAGGTCACCGGATCCCACTCGAAATCACACCACTGGAAGGCTTTCATCCAGAAGCAATCGAAGTGGAAAACGTGCAACGGCAGGTTGCGCTCAGCCATGCCATCGATAAAGCTGTTCACGGTCGCTTCATCGTAGTTAGTGGTAAATGAGGTAGTGAGCCACAGGCCGAACGACCAGGCTGGCGGCAGCGCCGGGCGACCGGTAAATTGCGTGTAGCGATTGAGCACCTCTTTCGGTGTCGGGCCGTCGATGACGAAATATTCCAGATATTCGCCTTCCACGCTGAACTGCACCTTCGAGACTTTTTCTGAGCCGATTTCGAACGAGACGTTTTCCGGGTGATTCACCAGCACGCCGTAACCGCGGTTGGTAATGTAGAACGGAATGTTTTTGTAGGACTGCTCGGTACTGGTGCCGCCGTCGCGGTTCCAGGTATCAACAGTCTGGCCGTTACGCACCAGCGCAGTGAAGCGCTCGCCCAGGCCATAAACCGTTTCACCCACGCCGAGGTCCAGGCGCTCAAACAGATAGTTTTTACCGGTGTTGCCGTCCTGCACGTAGCCGTTATTTTTCACCTGAGAACCGGTAATACGCACGCCGTTGCGCAGGAAATCAAGCGACCAGAATTCACCTTTGGTTACGCGCACGCTCAGGTTGCCGCTTTTCAGCTCGGCAAATTCAGCGGTGTTCTGCATTTCAACTTTTACGTCTTTCAGGACGTTGAGCGGATAGTGCGGGCCGTTATTTAACGCGCCCTGGAAGTGTTCGATACGTACGCCGACCACCCCTTCCTGCGGGGCGAAAAAGCGCAGCGTAAACATTGGGGTATCCAGTTGCCAGGTACGTTCACGCACATCGCGCGGTGCGGCATAAACCACCATCTCATTACCGTGCTGCTCGACATCGAACACCTGGATGGGGTGGATAAGATTGAGACCCGGTTGGATCAGCCAGTTTCCATCACTGATTTTCATAGTTCGTCCTCTTAACTCTGTAATGATTTTGATTCGGGTACATGTTCAAATTCTTGTTGATTGCGACGCGCGCCCTGCGCCAGCTCGCCCATAATTTTCAGCAAGAACGGCGTTTTCAGGGTGTAGTAGCGCTTCGCAATGATGGCGCTCAGCAGATAGCAAACCGCAGGAACGAGAGTGAACAGGGCGATAATGATGCTGATGGTGGTGCTGTTCTGCGCTTTCGCGGCCGCATCGTAGCCCCCGCCCGCCAGCATCCAGCCAATCATCGCGCCACCCAGCGCCAGGCCCAGCTTCAGCACGAACAGCGTGCCTGCGAAACTGATGCCGGTAAGACGTTTACCGTTACACCACTCGCCGTAATCGACGGTGTCGGACATCATCACCCACTGAATCGGCGTCACCAGTTGGTGCAGCACACCAATCACGAAAATAAAGCCAAACATCAGTACGTTGGCATTCATCGGTACAAAGAACATCGCCAGGCTCAGCACCGCCAGAATGGCGTTGGTCCACCAGAAGACGCTCACTTTGCATTTCCAGTCGGTGAGCGGTTTGGCCATTGCGGAGCCAATCAGGTTGCCGACGCAATAGGTGGTCAGGAAAGCAGTGAATAACGCCGGAGAGCCCATAATCCAGGTGACGTAATACATCATCGCGCCGCCGCGCACGCAGACAGCAAGGATGTTGAGAATGGTGAGCAAGCCAACGATGCGCCACTGATCGTTCTGCCAGATATCGCGCAGATCTTCACGCATGCCGGTGGTGCTCGGCGGTACCTGGATACGTTCTTTCGTGGTGAAGAAGCAGAATGCCAGCATCAGGAACGCAACTACCGACAGCACGGCAATCCCGCCCTGGAAACCGAGCGCCTTATCCTCGCCGCCGATTAAATTCACCAGCGGCATCATCAGCACGGTAGAGAGCATGCCGCCCGCCGTCGCCAGCACGAAGCGCCAGGATTGCAGCGAGATACGCTGCGTTGGGTCGTTAGTGATTACGCCGCCCAGCGCACAGTAAGGAATATTCACCACGGTGTAGAGCAGGGTCAGCAGCGTGTAAGTTACGGCGGCGTATATCATTTTGCCGTTCAGGCTGAGGTCTGGCGTACTGTAAGCCAGCACACACACCACGCCAAACGGCAGCGCGCCAAACAGCACCCACGGGCGGAACTTGCCCCAGCGGCTGCGGGTACGGTCAGCCAGCAGGCCCATGCAGGGGTCGGAAATGGCATCCAGCGCGCGCGCCAACAGGAACATGGTGCCGACAAAGCCGGCAGGGATACCGAAAATATCGGTGTAAAAAACATCATGTACAACATGACGTTATCAAAAATGATATGGCTGGCGGCGTCGCCCATACCATAGCCAATCTTCTCTTTGACGGATAAAACTTCGCTTTTCATGTCGAAATCTCTTCTTGAGCCGACGCCACGCTGGTACCGGTTACGGTTTTTGTAAACCATCCGCCCGCTAAGATGAATTCCGATATCTCGTTATCAAATTACGTTTCTTAATTTCTGTGATCGCGGTAGGACTAGAGAGTGTGTCGAAGTGTAACTTGCGGATTTTATGGGGTTTTGTTCTGAGGGGGACATTCACACGCGTGATATGTACCAAATGAATCCAAAAAAGGTGCATTAAAAGATGTGGTAAATGCCTGAAAGTAGCTATAATGCGCCCCGCCTCCATGTAGCAATCGAGGCGCGGAAGATCGTCATCTCCGGTGAGGTGGCTGGACTTCAAATCCAGTTGGGGCCGCCAGCGGTCCCGGGCAGGTTCGACTCCTGTGATCTTCCGCCAAAATCTCTCTCTTTCTCGTCTGAAACGGCCTCAGTGGGATGACCTCTTAAATATAAGCCTTTCCTTTCTCAATAATACCAACCTGCACAAATTTATTTTCTGTTTCATATATGAGAATAACTCCTTCCACACCTCACAAATATCAATACTCACGCCAATGTTTAATAACATTGCGCGATAGCTCAAACTTTACACCTTGACGCCTTACCCTTCGCGTGCGATTTTCGTTATATCAAATAATAAACTGAGTTTCATATTTGAAACAAAACTACAAATATTAATTTCCCGTTTCACTGGCGAAACGACATCAATTAATTCTCGCTGATTTTATCCGCGGCGGCGAGCTATTGCGTATTGAATATGAAATGAGAGGTGAGCTATGCGTAAACAACTCCTCGCGCTGCTGCTGGGCGCATGCACCGCCACGCCCGCGCTGGCGGAAGGCGGCAAACCCTTCCCGCACATCGGCTGGCGCAGCGCGGACAGCAGCGCCGGGCTGGATATTGGCGGGGCGTTGCGGGCAAATTATCGCTATGAAGACTGGAAAGGCAGTAATTATCGCGACCCGCCGCATCTGCGTTTTGATACATTCCGTATCGACAGCAGTGGTTTTTATAATAACTATTTCTTTGCTGCCGGATTCTGGTTTCAGGATCACCATAAATATGCGGTTGACCGCGCCTATGTGGGGTATCGATTTGATCAGAATAATAGCGTGCAGCTTGGCATTCCCGGCAAGCCTTTTGGCCTGGAGCCGTATCCACAATTTGGCTGGTCATATGGCATTCCCTTTTATTTAGGGTTCGGCGTCAATGCCGGTAGCGGGGTAAATTATCAATATCACGATAATAACTGGTCGCTGGATGTGGCTTATTTCCCGTGGATGGAGCCTGAGAACCTGCGCTATGCGCCAGATGTCGGAGATTACGATCGCTTAAAAAACACGAACTACCCCAGCCAACATCAACAGCGTAATGAGAAACGCGATCAGGTGAACGTGCGGCTGGCGCGAACATTCCACGGCGGGGGATGGAATAATGAGCTGGGCGGATCGCTGGCGCTGGCGCGATTGCACAATCGCGAGACCGACGATGACGGCACTTTCTGGGCGGCAGGCCTGCACGGAACCGTACAAAACGGGCCGTGGCAGCTCTCCTCGCAGGTGATTCGTTACCAGTACGATCCGAAAAATCCGGCGGGCGTAAGCGACGATACCATTCTGATGGGCGGCAACGGCCTGACGCCGTCGTTTTTAATCCCGGCAAAAGCCACTACCGCGTCGCTCAACGTGGCTCGCGATGTGGACGTCAAATGGGGCGCGGTATCAAAGCTGCGGTTCTATAACGATTACAGCGTGTTATGGAAAGATAAAAGCGACTGGAGCGATTCCCAGATGAACACCGTCGGCGTGCAGGTCTTCGCGCTACCCGTCATGTTCTGGGTCGACCTTAGCTGGGCGAAAAACGTTAACCCATGGGGCGGCGCGCTTAACGCCACAGGCTGGACCAGCACCCAGTCGGAAGGCAGCGGAAAATGGTATTTCCGCACCAACGTCAATATCGGCTACTATTTTTGATGACCGATTTCCCGCGCGTTTACGCGCGGGAAGCGCCTGAAAACTATCCAATCGGTGCGGTTTAAGCAAAACAGCAAAATAAGTACTATCTTCCATTCACCCAATCAATATGCAGTGCAATCACCTCCCAATTAATAATTAGCATTATGATTAATTCAGTTTGAATCATTGATTCAGCATCAATGCCTGGAAAAAGAAAGCAAACGTTTGCGTTTAGATCTGGATCACACCCCTTCCGATGAAGATAATCGCAGCCCTGTGCGAAACCGCCCATACGTTTAGTGCGTCTATCAGGGGTCTCTCCACCCGCGAGAAGCGCGGCAATGTGGCGGCGGCGCTCGCACACTTTTTTCTTTTTTATCTCTGTTTACAAGGTATTAGCATGAAGATGTGTCGGGCAGCAGGAGCAGTTAAACCATCACGATTAACCGGTGGTCTCACCGCCCTGGTCACGCTTGCAGCCCTGGCGCTTCCCGCCAGCGCAGAAGCGGCTCTCTCCTTTAAGTCCGACAGCGAATGTTTCGACGCTGACGGTAACGTCAGCAGCCTGAGCGATGTATTCAGTTGCGGTAAAGTTAGCGGCAGCGTTCGATCTCTTTACTACACCACCCACAACGCCTATTTCGCCAAAGGTTTTAACCAGGACACCATCAGCTACGGCGGTTTTCTGAAGTATGAAACCGCGCCGATGTACGGCTTCAACGTGGGCGTCAGCGGCCTGTTCCTGCGCGGTATTAACCATCCGCCGGAAGAGCGCGTGATAAGCGACATCGGTGAAAACCAGACTAATATTGGCGAAGCGTATCTTAACTGGCGCTATGGCGATTTCCGCATCACCGGCGGCAACCAGCGTCTGGACCTGCCATTTGTCGGCGACTACGACTGGCGTATTACTCCAATTCTTTATCAGGCGCTGGATATGCAGTACGGCAGCGGCGACGACTTCCTGCGTGCGACCAAAATCTGGCGTTATAAAGGCTGGGGCAGCGATCAGGTGAAACGCACCACCGCGTATACCGAAGTCACCGAAGAGACCGATGGCATGTGGGCCGTTGGCGCGGGTCGTCACATGATGTGGGATGACAAAAAGCTGACCGGCCAGATGTGGTACGAAAGCTACGCGGATTTCTCCAACATCTTCTATACCGAAGGTCATCTCCAGTGGCAGCAGGCGCTGTTCACGCCGGATGTGGCGCTGCAATACATTCGCGGCACCAGCGAAGGTAAAGCGCTGGCGGGCGAAGTGGATAACCGCTCTTACGGCGCGCAATTGTCGCTGAACTTCACGCCAGCGCTCTCCTGGGCGGCGGGTTATGACCATATCGCCTCCAGCGGCAACAGCTACGGCTATGGTTCACTGGTAACGCCATACGCGCATAACAGTTCATCGGGCCCGTATTTCGCGCAGCCGTACTTCACCAGCACCCAGGATCTGGGCAGCGGCGATGCGTACGCCACTAACGTAAACTGGAACGCTAACGAGAACCTGACGCTGGGCGCGCGCTATTCGTGGATGGACCTGACGCCGACGGTGAATACCGGCAGCCTGCGTCAGTCCGAGTATCTGGTTTACTTTATCTGGAACTTCCAGGGTGCGCTGAAAGGCCTGAGCCTGAGCGATTTTGTCGGCGTGCAGACTTCACCGCTGTATGAAAAAGACTTCTGGCAGAACCGTTTAACCTTGCAGTACGACTTCTGACGTTACGCCGGATGCGCTTCGCTTATCCGGCCTACACGCTTTTCCCCCTCTCCCTGTGGGAGAGGGCCGGGGTGAGGGCACCAGCGTGCTCTCTCCCCCATTCCATTTCCGCATCCCTTCCATTGATGAGATTCACTTTACGAATATTCATCATAGGTATAACCTGCCCTTAGCACATTTGTATGACAAATAGATTCTCGCTCAGGCGCACAAACGATGAACAAAAAACTAATCATGCCCGATGGCGGCAATCAGTGGTATCGCATCTGCCGTGACTTACTGCAACGCGCAGACATTGAAATCAACGGCAAACGGCCTTTCGACATTCAGGTCAAAAACAAACACTTCTACAAACGCGTTCTTCAGCAAGGCTCTCTCGGCCTGGGCGAGAGCTATATGGATGGTTGGTGGGAGTGCGAACAGCTCGATGAGTTTATCTCTCGCCTGCTGAAAATCGATATTGAATCGCAGATTAAGCACAACCTGAAAGATTTAATGCACGTGGTGAGCGCGAAGATAATCAACCTGCAATCAAAAAACGGGCGTGGATTGTCGGGAAAGAACACTACGACCTCGGTAACGACCTCTTCACGCTGATGCTCGACCCGTACATGCAGTACTCCTGCGGCTACTGGCGCGACGCCAGCAATCTGCTTGAAGCACAGCAAAACAAGCTGGAGCTTATCTGCCGCAAACTCAATCTGCAAAAAGGTATGACGCTGCTGGATATCGGCTGCGGCTGGGGCGGGCTGGCGGCATATGCGGCGGAAAACTACGGCGTGAAGGTCACGGGCGTCACCATCTCGGCTGAACAGCAAAAGCTCGCACAGCAGCGCTGCGCCGGGCTGGATGTGGAGATCCTGTTGCAGGACTATCGCGATCTCGACAGCAAATTTGACCGCATTGTCTCGGTGGGGATGTTTGAACACGTCGGGCCGAAAAACTACAAAACCTACTTCACCGTGGCCAATAAAAACCTGGCGGAAGACGGCATATTCCTGCTGCACACCATCGGTTCCAATCAAAGCGACCTCAACGTCGATGCGTGGATCGATAAATACATCTTCCCGAACGGTTGCCTGCCGTCGGTATCGCAGCTCTCTTCCGCCTGTGAGCCCTTCTTTGTGATTGAAGATCTGCACAATTTTGGCTCGGACTACGATAAAACCCTGATGGCCTGGGAACAGCGATTCCAGGATTCATGGGGCCAATTAGAAGATGTCTATTCAGCACGTTTTAAACGGATGTTCACCTACTACCTGAAAGCCTGCGCCGGTGCCTTCAGGGCCAGAAATATTCAACTCTGGCAGGTGGTTCTGACGCACGGAGTACCGGGAGGGATTAACGTCCCACGGTAATATGGGGCGCCTCTGCCCTACCGATGTGAGCAAGGAAAAGAAAAATGGAAAAC
>AGFS01052533.1_pt1 | contig 14324 bp, 12 predicted proteins | sample 305828 | NCBI WGS metagenome assembly AGFS01 (sample SAMN02954281, study PRJNA62041) | ant fungus garden metagenome | biome: terrestrial; feature: Atta colombica fungus garden; material: fungus garden; isolation source: Atta colombica fungus garden top | host: Atta colombica | place: Panama: Gamboa...
CGCAATGACCGGGTTACCCGCCGCCAGGTTTGGCGCAAGGACGCGCATCAGCTGATAGTACGGGAAGTTCCACGGCTCAACGGCCATCAGCACGCCGACAGGATGGTGCTCGACCCAGGCTTCGCCCAGCTCGGTTTTGTACTCCACCGGCGCCAGGAACTGCTTCGCGTTGTCCGCATAGTAGCGGGAGATCTGCGCGCATAGCTTCACCTCGCCGCGGCTTTGCTCAATGAGTTTCCCCATCTCCTGGCTGGCGATTTTTGCCAGATCCTCCACGCGCTCGTCGATCAGGTCCGCGAGCTTGTGCAGCACCGGCAGGCGCTGGTCGATATCGCCCTTTGACCAGTCGGAATGGTAGAGCGCGTCGGCGGCCTTCAGCGCCGCTTCGACGTCCGCATCGGTATGCGAGGGGTATTCTTTGATGAGCTGGTTAGTGGCAGGGTTGACTGTCTGATAGGCCATTTCGAATCTCCTTGTTTTACCGCTTAGGGTATTAAGGGTAGTCAACGTAGAAGAGCGTGGGCGTAAAGTTGGGTATATCCGGAAGGTTCTTAGTTTTCTGTTCTTTGCCTTATCCCCCCGCTTCCCTCTATCCTTACCCCATGGAAAAACATACCGAACTGAAACGCGCCAAGCTGCTGGCGCTGTCGCTGCTGCTGGTTGCCGCCGCGGCGTTTATTGCCACCCTCTTCCTGCCGCAGACCTTCTGGGTGCGCGGCGTTAAGGCCATTGCCGAGGCGGCGATGGTCGGCGCGCTGGCGGACTGGTTTGCCGTGGTCGCCCTGTTTCGCCGGGTGCCTATCCCGTTTATCGCCCGGCATACGGCGATTATCCCGCGCAATAAGGACAGGATTGGCGACAATCTCGGCCAGTTTGTGCAGGAGAAGTTTCTCGATACCCAGTCTCTGGTAGCGCTGATCCGCCGCTACGAGCCTGCAAAAATGATCGGCGCCTGGTTCAGCCAGCCGGACAACGCCCAGCGCGTGGGCCAGCATCTGATTCAGGTGATGGGCGGTTTTCTCGAGCTTGCCGACGACGGGCGCATCCAGCGGCTGCTCAAGCGCGCGGTGCATAAAGCCATCGACAAGGTGGATCTCACTGAAACCAGCGCGGTGATGCTGGAAAGCATGACCAAAAACAACCGCCACCAGGTGTTGTTAGACGCCATTATTAACCGCCTGATTACGTTGATTCAGCGCGACAGCTCGCGAGAATTTATCGCCACTCAGATTGTTCACTGGTTGAAGACCGAGCACCCGCGCAAGGCGAAGGTGCTGCCCACCGAGTGGCTCGGCGACCAGAGCGCAGAGATGGTGTCGAACGCGGTCAACAGCCTGCTGGACGACATCAGCCACGACCGCACGCACCAGATCCGCCAGGCGTTCGATCGCGCTACGCTGAAGCTGATCGACAACTTGAAAAACGATCCGGACATGGCGACCAAGGCCGACGGCATCAAGCACTATCTGAAGAACGACGAGGCGTTTAACCGCTATCTGGGGGAGATGTGGGGTGACCTGCGCGACTGGCTGAAGGCGGATATGCACAGCGAAGATTCGCGCGTAAAGCAGCGCATCGCCAGCGCCGGGCTGTGGTTTGGCGAAACGCTCGCCGCCGATGCCAGCCTGCGCGCGTCGCTGAACGAACATCTGGAGCAGGCGGCGCACCGCGTCGCGCCCGACTTTGCCGCGTTCCTGACGCGCCACATCAGCGACACGGTGAAAAGCTGGGATGCGAAAGACATGTCGCGCCAGATCGAGCTAAACATCGGCAAAGATCTACAGTTTATCCGCGTCAACGGCACGCTGGTCGGCGGGACGATCGGCCTGATCCTGTTCCTGCTGTCGCAGCTGCCCGCCCTGCTTGCGCGCTAGTCGGCCTTCGGCGGCGCGATGACGTAGCGCGTCGGCTCGAAGCAGTTGAGGATCCGATGCACCAGGAAAACCAGCGTCAGCGTTGCCACCAGCGCAAAGGTGACCGAGGTGATGCGGTACAGGTCGCTGAACACCAGGTCGACGTCCGGGTGCATGTTCTGCCCGAACATAATCCCGATGGTGGTGATGCTGGCGAAGCCCACGCCCGCGCCAACCTTCTCCATCACGTGCAGCCGCGCGCCGAACGCCAGCCCGAGGGCAATCAGCGGCATCATCAGCAGCATGTGGCTGCTGTGATCGTACAGAATAAGCTGCACCACCAGAATGTACAGGCAGCCCAACACCACCCCGGCCACGCGCCAGATGGAGCTCATCACCGCGCCGCGATAGTGCATCGGAAACAGGATCAACACACCCGCCATCAGCGCCGACAGGGAATCGCTGAGGTCGCTTATCTGGAACACCACAAAAATCAGCGTGGCGACGGTGCCGGACAGCAGGGATTCGTGGCGCACGCGGGCGTCGTCTTTCTCAATCAGCGGCGGCGGCCTGCGCGGCTCTACGTCCGGCAGCAGGTAGTTCATCAGCGCGCTCAGGCACACCGCCATCACGCTCGCCTCGATGTTGGAAAACAGCAGCGTGTGCCAGTTGGTCGTGGGATAGCTCATAAAGTTGAGCATCACGCTCTGGCACACCACGCCCATCGAGCCGAACAGGAACAGCGGCCCCTTGCTCATAAAGCGAAAGCGCATCACGTACAGGGCAAACACCACCAGCGTCATAATCAGCGGCCATTGCGACAGATAGCCGATAATCAAGATCATTTCGACGCAGTTCAGCGAGGCGCTAAAGATGAACTGCTTCGCCACGTGGCGATTAAACACCGGCACCAGCGACAGCAGCATGATCGGGTAGACCACGTAAAACACGCCGTACGAGGTGTTGTAGAAGCTGGAGATGCTCAGGGCGATCGTGCCGGCAAAGACGATGCGCAGGGTCTGGCGAAAGTCGTTTGCCGTGTAGACGATGTTGCCGTGCGGGGTAAAGACCCGGGCCAGCGTGTTAATAGACATAGTGCAGCAGGCTCACCAGGTGGATCTGCATCCCGGAGAAGAAGCGAGAGAACGGCCCTTCGCTGTTGTAAAGCTGCACGGTGGCGCGCGCCCCGGTCGGCAGGCTTTTCGGCAGCGGCTCGTCCAGCGCCACGTGAATGCGCATCCGCTGGGCGTCGCGCACCCAGCGGTTGGAGGTCTCCGGCTGGGACAGCTCGCCGTTCACCGACTCCTGCCCGGCGAGGATCCCCGCATCGCTGCTGGTGACGTGGGCGCGGAAAACCTGGCCCGGGAAGGCGTCAAACACCACGGCGGCGTCGGTCCCCTGGCGGGTGTGGCGCAGGCTCTTCTCGCGGAAGTCGGCCACGATATCGGTCTGGGTGTTCACCAGCGCCAGCGCGGCGGAGCCGGACGCGGCGTAAAAGCCGGGGCTGAGCTGCAGGTTACTAACCGTGCCGTCCGCCCCGGCGTAGACCTTCGTCCAGCCGAGGTTGAGCTGCGCCTCGTCCAGCGCGTTGCGGTACTTTTGCAGCGTCACGTTGCGGTGCTCATCCCGCTCGCCGCGCTGAATGCGCAGGTTGTGGATATTCGCCTCTATAGAATGGACGGACTGCTCGCTGCTCTGCCAGGCGGTGCGCACCTTGTCGAGATCCGACTGCGAGACGTTCTGCAGGGTGCTTAGCTTCTGGTAGCGGTCGAAGGTGACTTTGTCGTTGCGCGCGGTCAGCACGGCGGTTTTCAGGCTGGCCTGCGCGGCGGCGATCTGCGCATCGAGCTGGTCGTTAGACAGGCGCGCCTGCTCCAGCGCGATCTGCGCGGCCTCAACCTTATTGCGAAACGGCGTGTCGTCCAGCTCAAAGAGCAGGTCGCCCTTCTTCACCGGGCTGTTGTTGTGGACGTGCACCGCCGCCACGTAGCCCGACACGCGGGCGGAAACCGGCGTCACCACGCGCATGACGGTGGAGTCCGGCGTCAGCGGGATCCAGATATCCGCGACGATAAAGTAGACAAACATCAGCAGGAAAGAGGCAATACTTACCCTTACCCACCGGGCAAACTTTTGTTCAGGGGTCATTATTTTTCGGTCTTGTTATCTTCTTCGCGGAGAGTCCGCAAATTGCAGGCGAATTGATTAAGCGTTGCGCTGAAAATCTCGAGATGTTCCGGCGCGATGTTTTGCGATACGCGGGCCTGACAGGCTTCAATCACGCTGTTTAGCCTGCGCAGGACGGCATGGCCTTCCGGCGTCAGCGCCAGCAGGCGGATGCGCTTGTCGTACGGCGAGGTGGTGCGCAGCAGGTAGCCCCGCAGTTCAAGCTGGGCGATCGTGCGCATCAGCGGCGGCAGTTCAATGCCCTGCACCTCCGCCAGCTCGCTGACCGAGACGTTATCCCCAAGCTGATGCAGCTGCATCATTACCGTCCAGCTCGACTGGGTTAGCCCCGTATCAAGAATGGCGTCGTCGATTACCGCGCGCCACTGGCGCACGATCATCGCCATCCGCATGCCCATCGGCCTGCGGCTGAACATAATGTCTTCACTCATGGGAAACCCTCTCGTATCACCCGATAACGATAATAGTTATCAGGGTAAGTATCAAGAAACGAGAGGGATAAGCGCAATAATTGGTAACAAAATGCGGAAGAACGAGCGGGGAAAGATGCCCTCAGGCGAAATGTACCCGCTGGTTTTGCAGGTAGTGTTCAAGGGTTATCCACTCCGTCAGGCGGATGAAAAGCTCCATCACCGCAGGGGCAATGTCGCTAAGCGCGCCAGCGTTAGCGGCCGCCTCGTCGCCCTCGCCAAGCGCGACCAGCGGCGCGAAGAGATCGACCAGGCGGTAATAGTCCTTGCGGATCACCGCGGGTATCCCCTGCGCCGTAACGGGATTAATGCACTGGCGATACACGCGCAGGTGCTTTTCGGTAAAGTCGGCGTCCTGTGCCAGCAATAGCAATGCTTCTTTAAGCTTCAGTTGAGCAGCAATCATTTTGTCCATTTTTTCACCCGAGATCGCATTCATACACTGTGGTCAAATTTTTTATATAACCCGGTCAGATTGTTAACCGCGAACTTTTTATAAATGTTTCTACGATGATGGCTTACCGTTTTCCCGGTCACGTTAACGCAGCGGGATATTTCCTTATTCTTTTTTCCGGAGACAATATAGGGCAACAGCAGCGATTCCATTTTCGTCAGGCTTTTTTCGCGCTCAATATTACACCAGCGCATATTTTTGAAAATGGTGATCCGCTGGTCGGCAATGGCAAAGCGCGTCAGGCACTGGGTCACTTTATTAACCGAAGATTTACAGTCTATGGTTAAATCCGCCGCCGTGTTGATCAATATATTCTCGATCGTGCTGTCGAAGCAGGCCTCGCGCGTGATGAATATCACCTTGGCGTCAGGATATTTGTTTTTAACCTCGAGCAGGTTATTCAGCGCCTTAATGTCTGACTGGCCGTAATCCACCACGATAGCCTTGGCGCGCACAAGCGCGTCCCTGTGCGCCTTTTTAATATCATCCACATACGTAACGTCAGTGAAAATTGACGCCTCAGGATTCAGCGTTTTTAACAATAATTCAAAGCCTTGCCTGAAGTACCTACAGGATGAAATCACAATTATCATTCTCATAACCCTAACATCTCTGCGGATTAAATCATAATCCTCAGAAATGTATTTAATTTCAATACGCTTTTTTCCGCACGGTATAGGAAAATTCTTAGCGCATAAGAACAAATCGTGCTATTCATCACATTACAATAAAAAATTATTCTGATTTTATCTCATATAACATATGCATGGGATTTCTAATAAGATTTTTCCAACCTCACGAAGACCAATCCTAATAATCCCCTCCCGCTCGTTTTGTTATGCTTCAAAACGTAACAAGGAATTAAGCATTGTTCTAATTTAATGCCGTTATCGGCATAAGCGTAATGCATGTATAGAGGGATATATATAATGAACAAAACGTTTCAACTTTCTAAAATTGCCACCAGCATGAGCGTGCTTTTTGGGAGCAGTCTGCTTATGCCTTTCGCGGTGCAGGCAAATAGCTGTACCGCGTATTCCGCAGCCGGCGTCTGCGGGCTTCAGGAATATGAAATGACCTCGACGCTAGATCCCAAACCCGTCGCGTGGTATTTCACCGCCCCCTCGCAGGATGCCGCCATCAATAGCACGGCAAAAGCGCAGAATATCTATTTAGCCAGCGGCACCTCATCGCGGACGAGCACGGATACCCAGCGCCTGCTGGTGGACGGCGCGGATCTCAGCGGCTATTACATTAACGCCAGCAAAAACGGCAGCGCCGAGATTTCGCTGGTGAATAACGCGACGGTAGACTGGATTGAAGCGGGGGGATCGAACACGACCACCCATACCCAGATACGCGTGGATGGCTCAACGCTGAACGGCGCGAACGCTGAGGTGGATTACGATAAAAAGGGCATAACGCCGGTCAGTAAAGCGTATGCCAGGGGCTGGGCGCTGTTTCTGACGCCGAACGACAGCATCGACGTGACCATCGCCAACGACAGCAAGATCAACGGCGGGATCTTGGCTCTGGGCACGGGTAAGCACCGCATCACCGTGCAAAACAGCAGCCTGACGGGCGCGCTCTACGCGACCAGCCCGGAAGAGATTATCACCGTCATCGATAACAGCCGGGTAACGGGCGACATCACCGCCAACGGCGCGGCGGCGATTGCGATGGACATCACCCGCTCAGTCCTCACCGGCAGCGTGGACGCCCACACCGGCAGCGGCACGGTGGACGTCAAGCTCACTGACAGTACCCTTTCAGGAGACATTAACCTCGCGGGCAAAAGCATCCAGCGTGCTGACGTCTGGCTGACCAGCGCAAACGTAGAGGGAAACCTGTACGGCAGCGATAAAAACAGCACTCTGCACCTGGCGGGCAACACCTCGCTGGACGGAAAACAGTTCAGCCACTTCAGTCAGCTAACGTTCACGGATAATGCAAGCTTCACCGGCGGCTTTAGCAATGAAAACGTCGGCGCGGCGCTGACCGTGACGGGCGGGTCGATTACCGCCCCCGTGCAGCTTAGCAGCGGGAAGCTCACCTTCAGCGGGACAAAAATCATCGCCGATACGCTCTCGCTCAGCAGCGGCGCATCGCTTGCCATGACCAACGGCAGCCAGCTCCAGACCCGCTCCGATCGGCTGTTTAACGCCTCTGCCGCCGCCGCGCTTCCGGGCGGGTTTAACGCCACCGGGAAAAACCTGTCGCTGACGGACAGCACCCTCATTTTGACGGATAGCACCTACCGCCTGGACTACGTGACCGCGGTCAACGCGCTGATCGGCGCGGCCGTCGGCAACTCGCTGGTGATGCTCGGCAAAATTGAAAATCCGGGGAGCACGGGCGGAACGGCAAGCGTGGCGGATGCCTCCACCAGTCAGGCGACGCTGGCAACAACTCAGGTCACCTCCAGCAAAAACCGCCTGGTTATCGGCGCGGGCAATGCGCAGACGGAGAGTTCAATTGCCGTTGCCAACGGCTTTGGCGCGTCGCAGCTGCGCTTTGAGGGCTCCGGCACGCCGAAGATTGAGATTGAAGGCGATCAGTCGCTGACGCTGACGGGCGCCGCGGGCGGCGCGCTGATAGAGGTCGCCGGGCAGCCGAACGCCGCCGTCGACATCGCGGTAAATCAGGGTACGCTCAACCTCGGCTCGACGGTCGCGGGCAGCGAAAGCAACCACCTTAACGGCAGGCTGAACCTCTCTTCGGCGGGCACGCTCAATATCCTCGCGGGGGATCACACCATCGCCTCCGGCAGCGCGCAGGCGGGCGTGGTCAGCAGCGGCAAGATAGCGATCGCAGAGCATGCCGCACTCCATACGAACCTCGACCTGAATGACTCCGCGCAGCTGAGCGTTAACGGCGCGCTTATGGCGGAACGGCTCAACGCCAGCAAGGACGCGCAGATCGCCGTGGGCAGCGCGGACAGCGCCGGAACCCTGATCGCGCAGGCGCTGAACCTGCAGGGCGCGCGACTGTTTATCGACCCGGCGTGGCGCGAGAACGGCACGCTGGCCTCGGCCTCAAAGGTTGTCGCTGGCAGCAGCGACGTTAACGGCCGCCTGACCGTGGGGCAAAACTCGCTGCTGGTGCTGGGAGACACCTCCACGGCAGCAGCCGAAGCGGAATTTGCCGACTCGGGATTGCGCTGGGGACAGGACGCCATCACCGCGGCGCTGGCTATTCAGGCACCGCAAACCCTGAACGCCGCGCAGGGCGGCCTGAAGGTGGACGGCTCCCTGACGGGAAGCGCGGGGAACCGCGACGCCAGCTTCAATACGGCGGAGTTTGCCGACCGCTCCCTGCTGATGGTCGACGGCGCAGCGTTAACCGCAGGCCGGGCGGCGCTTAACGCCGAGAACGGCACGCTGAAGGTCGCCAGCCGCGCCGCGCTGTACGTGGCGGACGCCAAGGCCAATCAGACCTATTCGGTGGCAAAAGGCTTCAGCGATATCAACATCGCCAGCGGCGGCTGGCAGAACGATAATTTGCGCCTCAACAGATTGCTCAGCGCCACCACCGCGGCGCAGAACGGTGAGGTGACGGTATCAACCAAGGCCCGCGACGCGCAGGACGTGCTGCCCGGCATCGCGACGCCGAACGCCCTGAATACGCTGATCGCCAGCGGAGAAAACGACCGCGCGGCGAGTGCCGCCGGGCAGCGCTTCCTCTCCATTGGCGTCGATACGCCTGATGTGACCAATCAGCAGATTGTGCGGACGGTGAACAGCGCGGCGCAGATGGCCATCGCTGGCGGCGCGCAGAGCAACACCTGGGCGGCGGGCATGGCGGCTATCGACGCGCTGCTCGACAGAACGTCCATTGCCGACGCGCCGCTGCAAAACGATCGGCCTGACGCCAGCGTGTGGGTGCATGCGCTTTACGGCAATGCGCGCAGCAGCGATTTGAGCGCGGGAAGCCTGCGCTACGGCCAGGACAGCAATTTCTACGGCCTGATGCTCGGCGCGGATAAAACCTACGGCACTGATTTCGGCGAGATGCGCTCGGGCGCGGCGTTCCACGCCGGGAACGGGGACAGCGATTCGCGCGGTGACTTCAGCGCCACGCATAACGATTTCAGCTTCTGGGGCGTTTCGCTGTACCAGAGCTGGACGCAGCGCCAGCTCAGCGTGACGGGCGACGTCAGCCTGACGCAAAGCAGCAACGACATCAATCAGAAGCAGCCGGGCTGGCTGGGAATGGGCAGCCGGTTTGATGCGAACGTCGACGCCCAGATGCTGAGCGCCGGGTTGCGGGGGGAATACCGGATTGAGACGGGCGTGGTAGACGTGATCCCTTACGCTGGCGCGCGCTACAGCCAGCTGAAAACGGACGCCTTTGATACCAAAAGCGGCAGCGGCGAGAAGGTCTTCCATACCGACAAAGGCAGTCAGGATATCTGGCAGTTCCCGGTCGGGGTGAAGGTGAACAAAACCTTCGCGCTGGATTCCGGCTGGAACCTGAGCGCGCAGGCGGATGCCGGGGTGGTCGCCGTGACGGGCGATCGGGACGTTGACAGCAGGCTGCACACCGTCGGCATTCGCGGCAGCGACGTTATCTCGGCAGAGATGATCGACGACACCGCCTTTACCGGCCAGGCTGGGATCAAATTCCAGAAAGGCAACATGACCTTTGGCGTGGGCTACAGCGTAAACGCGTCGGACCACGAAACGCGCCAGGGCGTCACCGCCACGTACCGGCTGGCGTTTTGACGTAAACCCCGCTGGCGCGGCTTAGGCAAAGCGCGCAGCGTTGTGCCGGATGGCGCTGCGCTTATCCGGCCTACGGGATCCCGCACCATTCAGCCGGCGTGATCGTGTAGGCCCGGTAAGCAAAGCGCCACCGGGCGGTCGAGCGCAGACTTATTCCAGATTAGCCTTGTTCAGCCCATAGGCCACGTCCAGCGAGCCGGGCGCCATGCGCGAGGTGATCCCCAGACGGTTCCAGGCGTTTATCGCCACGATGGCAAAATTCAGCTCTGAAATCTCCACGTCCGAAAAATGCTCCGCCACGCTGCGGTACAGCGCGTCGCTCACGCCGTGCACGCCGATCTGCGTCAGCGCTTCGGTAAACGCCAGCGCCGCTTTTTCGCGGGCGCTAAACAGCGGGGACTCGCGCCACGCCGCCAGGTGGTACAGGCGCAGCTCGCGCTCTCCGGCGATTTTGGCCTCTTTCGAGTGCATATCCAGGCAGAAGGTGCAGCCGTTCAGCTGCGACACGCGAATGTCGATCAGGTGCTTGAGCGCCGGGTCGATGGAGGTTTTCGCCACTTCCATGCTCAGGGCGGACAGCGCGTTGGCGAGTGCAGGTGTGGCCTTATGGTGATTAACGCGAGTGCTCATTGTCTTTCCTCTTTTGTTTGCGGCATACGTCATGCGATGCAGCAAATCTACGCCGTTCATGACATAGTAAAAAGATACAAAAACCGTGAAAAGAGGTAGGACATGAAGCCCGGCTACCATGAGATTTACAGCCGCTATCGGGACAACATCGCGCGCGGCGTGCTGAAGCCCGGCGACAGGGTTCCCGCCATTCGCGTGCTGGCCGCGCAGCTGAAGGTGGCGCGCAAAACCGTTGAAACGGCGTACGCGATTTTGATCGGCGAAGGCTATCTGGTGAGCGCGGGAGCGCGCGGCACGCGGGTGAATCCCGACCTTTTACTCTCTTCGCCAAAGCCAGAACAACAGGCGACCGGCACGCTCCCGGAATCGCTGATCGGCCAGCGCGAGCGCACCGGTTTCCTGCGTCCGGGCGTTCCGTCTCTCGACGCCTTCCCCTATAAAAAATGGCTGCTGCTGGCGGGACAGGCCACGCGCTCCATGCGCCAGGAGGAGATGCTGAGCCCGCCCGTGATGGGCTGGTATCCGCTGCGCCAGGCCATCGCCCGCTACCTCAACATCTCGCGCGGGCTCTCCTGCACCGCTGAACAGGTGCTGATCACCAGCGGCTACAGCGGCAGCCTGCGCCTGATCCTCGATACGCTCGCCAGCCGCAGCGACAAGGTGGTGTTCGAGGATCCGGGCTATTTTATGGGCCAGCAGCTGCTCAAGCGGATCGTGCCGCGCCTGCACACCGTCCCCGTCGATCGGTCCGGCCTCAACACCGACTACCTGCTGCGCCACCATCGCGACGCGCGCTTTGCCATCGTCACGCCGTCGCACCAGAGCCCGCTGGCGGTGACGCTCTCCCTGCCGCGCAAGCAGCAGCTGCTCGACTGGGCAGGCCAGAACGGATCGTGGATTATCGAGGACGACTACGACGGGGAGTTTCATTACACCCGCAAGGTGCTGCCGTCCCTTAAGAGCCTGGACCAGCACGACCGGGTGATTTTTATGGGCACCTTCAGCAAAACCATTATGCCCTCGCTGCGGATAGGCTACGTGGTGATGCCCGCCAGCACCGTCGACGCGTTCACCGACTGCGCGGACATTGTCGCCAGCGGCCAGCCGATCCTGACGCAAAAAATCCTCACCGCCTTTTTGAACGAGGGCCATTTTTTCCGCCACCTCAAGAAGATGCGCGCCCTGTATCAGACCCGCCGCGACTGGATGATTGCCGCCCTGCGGGAGGTGTACGGGGATCGTTTCTTCACCGAGCAAAACGACGGCGGGATGCACATCGTGGCGTTCCTGACGAAAGGAAGCGCCGACCGCGACATCGCGCGCTGCTGGCAGCAGCACCAGCTTCAGGTCAACGCGCTATCGGAGTGGTATTGCGGGTCCGGCAAGCGCTACGGGCTGGTGATGGGCTATAACAACGTGCGGACGTATCAGGAAGCGGTGGAATTGCTGGAGAGGCCAAAGCAGCAGACGCTTGAAATAATAGATTAAAGAAAACGCGAGGTGCGATAATTATCGACCAGGACGCGTTGCCCTGCAGATTTATATTCACGAGCACAATTCTTAAAACAGCATTGCGCTCCGGTAATAACCGGAGCGCAATGAGGCATTTAGCGACGGTAATGAATTTACGCGTCCTGCCACTCAGCAAAAACTTCTTTATGGTTTTTGGTGAGAACGACTTTATTATCCTCTACCTTATCGACCCAGCCGAGGGGAATAAAGTGGTGCTTGCCGCCTGATTCTGGATCGCTTTTCGCGAGCTTGATGCGTTCGCCGTCCAGATGGTCAACCACGCCGACGTGCGTTCCGCAGCTCGCGACAACCTGGGTATGATCCTTAATTTCGCTTTTATTAATCATGTTGATTCTCCTGTTTCGGTTATTTGGCTGTTGCACGAAACTAACTGTAGCCCATAAATTGGGGTTACAAAGGGCTATTAGCATTTTGAAACAACATTGACAGAATATTAAATCACCGCTACACGGGCGCGAGTCATAAAAATAGTAAAATTAAGAATTAGATGAATTATTACCGTCCGTTCAGACATCTTTTATAATTAGGTTATCGCAAACCACGAGGAGGTATTTATGACGATTCAAAATAATCGGACAGAAATTTCGCTGGCTCTTGGTGAAGCGGTTTTAGACATCGTGCAAAAAGGCCATGAAGTTTCACGAGAAAATCTGGCACAGGCTATGAAGATCAAGGCGGAACGGGAACGTGATGATGAACGGCTCCTGAACTACTGGAAAGCCTGTAACATGCTGGTCTAAATCACGCGGCGTTTAGCCTGGCTAAACGCCGCGCTTTATTTACTCTTCGAAGTACCAGTAGCCCTGGTTAATCAGCCCGGTTAATTCATCGATGAACGCCGGATTGTTCAGCGCCTCCCCAAGCTCGGCCTGGCCCAGCGCCGTGAAGCGGCACAGCGCGTCGGCGGCGTTCGCATCCACCGTTTCCAGCAGCTCGCTGTTGATGAAGAACGTGCCGTTGATGTTCAGCACGCGAAGGCCGCTCAGGCGCGTCAGGGTTTCTCCGCCCTGCAGCGCGTCGAGCACCTCTTCCGGCGTATACGGCGGCTCGGCGGCGGCGATGTCCAGCTCGTGACGCGGCGTAGAGACAAAGCTGCCGAACCATTTCGTGAAATCATCCGGTTTGCTAATCATCTCGATCATCATCTGGCGAACGCGATCGAGCTCGTACTGCTCCACGCGGCCAGGGTGCTCGCGGCAGGTGAGATCCGGATCGCTGTAGTGCTCGCCGCCCAGATCGTTTTCCAGCGCGTAATCGGCAAAGCTGCTGATCAGATCGCGGCCGTTCGGCCCGCGGAAGCCCACGGAGTAGTTAAGCGCGGTTTCGTGGGTAAAGCCGTCGTGCGGGAATCCCGGCGGAATGTAGAGGATATCGCCCGGGGCCAGATCTTCGTCGATGATCGGCTCAAACGGATCCACGTGCAGCAGCGCCGGATGCGGGCAGAACTGACGCATCGGCAGCTTGTCGCCCACCCGCCAGCGGCGGCTTCCCATCCCCTGAATGATAAACACGTCGTACTGGTCGATATGCGGACCCACGCCGCCGCCCGGCACCGAGTAGGAGATCATCAGGTCATCGAGACGCCAGTCCGGCAGGACGCGGAACGGACGCACCAGCTCCGCGGACGGCATGTGCCAGTGGTTAACCGCCTGCGCCAGCAGCGACCAGCCGGTTTCACCCAGGCCGTCGAAGTGCTCAAACGGACCGTTGCTGGCCTGCCATTTACCGTTCGAATGACTCACCAGGCGGCTGTCGACCTCTGGCTCCATCGCCAGGCCGGCCAGCTCGTCCGGGGTAATCGGATCGACAAAATTCGCGAAGGCATTTTTCAGCACAACAGGTTTTTTTTGCCAGTATTTTTCGAGAAATTCCGGCCAGTTCAGGTTCAGTTGATACGCCATGGTATGCACCAGTGAGAAGGGAGACAGGCGCGATTATAGGTAAGAAGGCGGAGGGGGAACTTGTCATGGGTCAAACCAGCTCGCGTAGGTCGGGTAAGGCGCAGCCGCCACCCGACACATACACGGCGCTAACGCTTAATCGAGCTTCAGGTCGTCATAGTGCGTAATCATTTTACCCACGATGCCGTAGTCCAGCGCTTCTGCCGGAGACATCCAGAAATTGCGGTCGGTGTCTTTTTTCACTTTCTCCAGCGGCTGGCCGGTGGCGTCTGCGATCAGCTTGTTCACGCGATCCAGCATGCGGATGATCTCGCGCGCTTCGATCTCAATGTCCGTCGCCTGGCCGCGCACGCCGCCCAGCGGCTGGTGGATCATAAAGCGGGTGTTCGGCAGCGCGTAGCGGTGCTCTTTTTTCGCCGCCAGGAAGATGGTGATCCCGGCGCTGGCCACCCAGCCGGTGCCGATTACGTGCACGTCCGGACGGATGAACTTAATGAAGTCGTGAATGGTATCGCCCGCTTCCACGTGGCCGCCCTGGCTGTTGATGTACAGCTTGATCGGATCGTTGCTGA
>AGFS01062207.1_pt1 | contig 14263 bp, 14 predicted proteins | sample 305828 | NCBI WGS metagenome assembly AGFS01 (sample SAMN02954281, study PRJNA62041) | ant fungus garden metagenome | biome: terrestrial; feature: Atta colombica fungus garden; material: fungus garden; isolation source: Atta colombica fungus garden top | host: Atta colombica | place: Panama: Gamboa...
AATCTCCCGCCGATGACGATCACCTCAACCATGGGTGATCGACCAGACAGACGGCAATTCCTGGGCTGTGAGTGACGACGGTAAACGCGATATCCTGCGGTATGCGCGCCACCAGTTCGTGTGCGGTGGTTCCGCCATCGATCATCACCACCTGGCCCGGTTGAATCAGCTTTACCGCTTTTGCAGCGACGGTTTGCTTTGAACGGTTTTGCACGTTTTTGCGTGTTTCGATAGGGGCTATGCGCTGATGCGGGCAGTGCGCCACCGTGAACGCGTTGCAGCAGACCTTCTGCCGCCAGTTCACGTAAATCACGCCGGATAGAGTCCTCTGAAATCATGAACTTTTGGCTCAGTTCGCTGGATAAAACCTGCTTGTGTTGCGCTAGCAGTTCGAGAATTGCTTTTTTACGTTGGCTGGCGAGCATGAATATTTCTCTTCACGTTTTTTCTTGATGTTGCACGATTGTGCATGACATTATCGTTTTTGTCATTCACCTGAGGAATAAAAATGCACATTAACACGCCACACCTTCGCAATGTTCAGGAACAGCTTCTTTCCGATAACTGGTACGTACTGAAAAAATATACCTTCGATATACAGCGCCGCGACGGTAGCTGGCAGACGCAGAATCGCGAGGTCTATGACCGGGGCAACGGCGCAACCATCCTGCTCTATAACCGCGAGAAAAAAAGCGTGGTACTGACGCGACAGTTTCGCTTCCCGGTTTCGGTCAACGGCCATTCTGGCTTGCTGATCGAGGCGGCAGCCGGTCTGCTGGATCAAGCGTCACCGGAAGCGCGCATTCTGGCGGAGGCCGAAGAAGAAACCGGTTTAAAGTGAGCCACCTGGAAAAGGTCTTTGAAGCCTATATGAGCCCCGGCTCGGTCACGGAGAAACTCTATTTTTTCATCGCGGAATATACCGAGCGCGACCGTACCGGTGACGGCGGCGGGCTGGTGGAAGAGGGCGAGGACATTGAGGTGCTGGAGTGGCCCTTTGAACAGGCGCTGGCGGCGATTTCGCGCGGTGAAATCGTCGACGGGAAAACCATCATGTTGTTGCAGCATCTGGCGCTGAAGGGTGTCTTTAATGAATTCCGGGGCTGAATCGAGGTTTTAGACACTCTGACAGGCGGGATACGGAAATCCTGCCTATAAAAGAGTTTTTCATTCAGATTTCCGGGTGACCAATGTTAGTTGACTGGCCGCGTCGTCGTGGGCTGCCTAACTACGCGCTCTATGGCGCAGAGGCCGGGCAGTCGTCGCTGGATATGGTGCACTATGAGCGCATTCCCTCGCGCGCCAGCCGCTTTGGTTTTGATATTGAGCCCCATTTCCACGATGTTTTGATTCAGGCACTGTATGTTACGCACGGCAGCGGCGAAGCCACCATTGACGGCGAGGTCTGGGCCTTTAACGCCCCGTGCCTGGTCGTCGTTCCCGCTCGCGCGGTACACGGATTCCGTTTTCGCGACGATGTGGATGGTCATGTCATCACCACGGCGCAGTCGGCAATCGAATCGGTCGCGCTGACTGCCGCGCCAGATTTACTGGACTTTGTGCGTACACCCGCGATGCTAACCGTCGACGTCGCTCATCGACGCGGGGTGCGTCTTGAAACGCTCTTTGACGCGATTGGCCGGGAAGCCGAAAATAGCGAGCGCTGGCAATACACCGCCGGGCTGGCGCTGACCATTGCGCTGTTTGTGCAGATCGCGCGTTTGAGCGAAAAGGCGGAGCTGGCGGGCAACCCTGCAAGGGCGGCGCTGGTCGCCAGAATTGAACGTTTTCGTGCTTTACTGGATGAACGCTGTCGGCAGCGACAACCCGTGGCTCATTATGCGGCGGCAATGGGGATTTCCTCCGGGCAACTGACGCGAATCTGTCGCGAAGCCTTTGGTATTTCGGCGATTGAAGCCATCGATCGGCGTGCGGTGCACGAAGCGCGGCGTCTGCTGGTCTACTCCTCGTTTAGCGTTAAGCAAATCTCGGCGGAATTAGGATTTCGCGATGAAGCCTATTTTGGCCGCTTCTTTCGCAAGCAAACCGGCCTGCGGCCCACGGAGTATCGCCTGCGAGAGCAGGGGCGGTTATCGCAGAGAAAACCGGCTTCCATTAAGAAAGCCGGTCTGGCTGATTAACGCAGCTTCACAAACAAATGCGCGGGCCCGGAGTTGGTCAGATTATTGCCGCGAACGTACTCGATAGGCTGCGCGGGATCGAGCGCAATATCGGAGACTTTACGCGCCACCAGTCGGGTGGCGATCAGCGTTTCAAGCTTCGCCAGCGGCTGGCCGAGACATTTATGCATCCCGTTGCCAAAACCCAAATGACCGGTAGTATCGCGGTCGATATTAAAGGTATCGCCATCCGCAAATTTACGGCTGTCGCGATTGGCGGACGAGAGCAACAATCGCACCACCGCGCCTTTGGGCAACTCAACGCCAGCCACAGTGGTGGCTTCGGTGGTCATGCGGCTGACGCGTTGCACCGTCCCGCGATAGCGCGCCACCTCCTCGACAAATTTATCCGCATCCGCTTCGTTTTCGCGAATACGCTGCACCAGATGCGGATGTTCCGCGAACATGCGAAACGCATTCGCAACCAGAATGGTGGTGGTGTCGTGCCCGGCGATAAAGACGAAGGCGCACAGCTCTTTGGCCTCTTTTTCACTGAGCAAACCTTCCTTCCACATGCGGGCGATGTGTCCCCCAATCGACTGGCTATTACTGAGATAAAGTCGCTCCATGGCCTCTTTCAGATAGGCAAAGAAGGCCATGGAGCTTTGCTCATCGGTGCCTGTGCCGGGGGCATTACGCGCCAGGCGCCCGAAGTAGCTGAAGGTTTCGTCCGACCAGAACTTCATCTTTTCTTCGTCTTCATTCGGCACATCGATCATCGCTGAGATGGTGGCGATGCTGAGTGGAATGGCGAACTCTTCCACCACATCGCCGCCGCCTTTGGCGATCAACGCATCAATTAATACCTCCGCGCGGCGCTCGATCTCGGCGGCAAACGGTTCGATGGCCAGCGGCATAAAAGAGGGCTGAGCAATCTTGCGCAGGCGCGTGTGATCGGGTGCATCATACAGCGTCAGAAAAGTGAGCGGCGGCGGACTGACCACTTCTGATGAGAAGAGTTTTGGGTTGCGAATGGCCTGCCAGACATCATCGTAGCGCGACAGAAACCAGACGTCCGAGGTGGCCGACTGGCAGCGCAATACCGGGGCGTGCTCGCGCATCCAGCGATAATGTTCGTACGGATCGCCCTGCGAACCGTCGTCCACCACTTTGAACGGTTGCAGTTCTTGCGGCCAGCTCAGTTCATGAGAGTAGGGCGGCTGTTCAGCCAATGCCGCGAACGGGCAGCGTGCGGGCTCCGGCTGCGGCGCGGGCGCGACGGCGGTCGGTGCGGATTTCTTGCCCAGCGCACGGCTCATGGTCGCTTTGGAATGAAGGGCGTGTTGAGCTATCACTTCACGCGCGGCGTTGATATCACCATACTCAAACGCGCTGACCAGATCGCGATGCTGTTGCACGATATCGCCAACGATTTCAATGTCATCTCGCAGCGCCCGACCAATGTAATCCTGCACCGCGAGTTGCTTATAGAGGGTAATCAGCGGCGCGTTTCCTGATGCTTCAATCAGGAACAGGTGGAAACGCATGGTTTGCCTGCGCGTAGCGTGTGACATCGCTAAAGCGCTTCCCGACAACAAACGGTGCGGTCGCCTCGGCGAGCTGGCGGAACGCAAGCAGCTGTGCACCAGACAAGCGTCCCATGGTGAGCTGCACCGCCCCCAGCTCCAGCGCCAGACGCAGATCAAACGTGTCATCGACGTCCTCCGGGGCAATATGTTCTTCCCCCGTCTGCACCACCTGCCCGGCCCCGGCAAACTTCTCATAATAGAAGTTACGCGGCTTCACGCCTTCCGCTGCCAGCCAGTCGCGCACGGCCTCTACCATTGGCGGCGGCCCGCAGAGATAAATATCGACATCGCCGCCGTTAAGCTGCGAGGCAGTAATATGTTGAGTCACGTAGCCTTTGTGCGGCGACGAACTTTCAGAGCTGGCGACCGTGCAGAGATAGCTAAAATTCGGCAGGCGCCGGGCGTAATCCTCAAGCCGTGCCAGTTCAACCCGATCCTCATCGTGGGTGACGCCGAAGATCAGATGGACAGGCTGCGTGACTTCACCTTCTTCGGCAATCTTATCCAGCATGGACAAAAACGGCGCAAGCCCCGTGCCGCCCGCGAGGAATAAAAGCGGGCGTTCGATGGGGCGCAGGTAGAAACTGCCCATTGGTCCGAGAAAGGTGATGGCGTCGCCGGGCTTGGCCTGCTCGCGAAGATAGCTGGACATCAAACCCTGCGGAACATTGCGTATCAGGAAGGAGACTTCGTTTGCCGAAGGGCCCGAGCTAAATGAGTAGGAGCGCGTCTGCGTGCTGCCAGGCACCTGTACATTGACGTACTGACCCGGCAGGAAGCGCAGAGCGCTGCGGTTTTCCAGCTCCGCCGTGAATGTGATTGCCGTGGGCGAGAGCGCTTCGCAGGCGGTGATACGCCCGGTGAATGCCGTGCTGCTGATGCCCACCGCATCGGACGTGGCGGCAATCTGCACCACGCAGTCGCTGGATGGCCGCATCTGGCAGGTCAGTACGTGCCCGGCATTCGCTTCATCATCGGAAAGCGCGTCTGGCACATAATCGCCGAGCACAAATGGCCTGATTCACAGGTGGCTTTGCAGGTGCCGCACACGCCGTCGCGACAGTCGAGTGGAATAGCTATTTTTGCACGCAGCGCCGCATCGGCGACGGACTCACCGGTAAGACATTGAATAAAATGCGTCGCGCCGTCTTCAAAGCGTAGGGTGACCTGATGGCTCATTGTTTTTATCCTCGGGTAGCAGGTGATTCCAGCCTCTGACGGACTGGTACGAAACTCGAGGCTCCATATCATGCCGGAAGCCCTTTTCAGTCAACGGACAGAAATGACGTACAACAGGACAAACCGTGCATTAGGCGGAGTTGGTGAGCGGGGGCACATTTTGGGAAGAGAGGCGAAAAACAGGCATTAAAAAACCCGCAAACTCAGAGAGAATGCGGGCTCTTAAGGGGTACTGAACGTTTAAAAACGTATCAGAAAATCTTTTGGTCGGCACGAGAGGATTTGAACCTCCGACCCCCGACACCCCATGACGGTGCGCTACCAGGCTGCGCTACGTGCCGACACGTGGAGGCAATAGTACCCTTTTCGTTGCTGATTGCAAGCCAGCGAACGCGCGATTGATGCATAAGTAATCAATCAGTTAGCGATGAATCGTTTTTCCTCAGTCAGCACCTGCAGCAGCAGGCTTAGCTGTGGTTTTTGCTCGCGTTCTTTCTCGCCGTCGCTGTTCCACGTCTGGTAATGACCATTGTGGTCAAGCACAACGGTAAAGCGCGGGGTCGTAATTGCCAGCGTACTGTTATCCGCAGCGGTTACCCAAACGTGGCGACGCGTGGCGCTGAAGAGATCCTGCCCCTGCGAGTATTCATTGGCTGGCGTGCTGACGTGCAACAGACGCTGCATCAGGGTGGTCATCACGTCTTTATGCTCGGTCAGGGCGTCGATACGCTGCGCCGGGGTGCCCGGCCAGTGGACGACTAGCGGTACCTGTAGACGCGCGCGTGACCAGTCGAACTGCTCGCGTTCATCGCCCAGCGGCACGCCGTGACCTGCGGTAATAATCACTACCGTGCTATCCAGTTTGCCGGAATCACGCAGCGCGCTCAGCACGCGGTTAATCTGTGTATCGACATCGGCGGCAGCGGCGGCATAGCGGCGGGTGAAGCCTTGCTGCTGGCTGTCGTCGAGGTTGGTGCCGTTAAAGGATACCCACGAGAACCAACGGTTTTCTTCCTGCGCGTAGCGGCCCAGCCAGTTAATCCACTGATTTGCCGTCTGCGCGTCGTTTTGCGATTTGCTTGGCGGCAGCGAGAAGTCCGAAAGCAGCGCCTGACGATAAACCGGGCTATTGAAGCCATCGGATGAGAACAGGCCCAGCTGATAACCCTGCTGGTTCAGCGCGGTAATCAGCGCCGCCGGAATACGCGCCGAGAGCACGCCATCCATATAGGCCGGTGAAATACCATAGAACAGGCCGAAGGTGCCGTTGTCTGTGGTATTACCCGAGCTCATATGCTGGGTAAAGTTGACGTTTTCACCGGCGAACTTGGCCAGAGAAGGCATCTGTTTTTCGAAGCGTGAGTAGTTCAGGCCATCGACGGTGATCAGCAGGACGTTTTGCCCTGCGCCCATATCGCGATAGCGCAGTTCGCTCAGCGGGTATTGCACCGATACGGCTTCCGGATCGCCTTGCTCAACCAGACGACGCTGGTAATCCTGCGCATCCAGCAGGCCGTGTTTTTCCAGGAAGCGGCGCGCGGTCATTGGATAAGAGAGCGGCAGGTTTGCTTTCTGCATGGTAATCGGGCGATAAAAGTTGGCATCCGCCCAGATGTACATCACGTGCGAGCTGATAAACGATACAAAAAAGAGCCAGGCGACGGGGCGGAAGTAGCGGCGTCGGCGCATCAGGCTGCGCAACTTTTGCCAGCTCCAGGTAGCGAACAGCATTTCGATAAGCAATATCACCGGCACGCTGATAAACATCAGCTGCCAGTCGCGGGCCATTTCGTTTGGTCCGGGTTGATAACCAGCTCCCACACCACCGGGTTAAGGTGCAAGTGGAAGCGGGTGAAAACTTCGGTATCGATAAGCAGCAGCGTCATGCCGGCGGTTGCCAGAATTGCGGACAGGAACCGCATTAAGCGCTGCGAGCCGACGATAAACGTCAGCGGAAAGAGAATCAGCAGATAGGCGGCGAACACCAGAAAGCTGAAATGCCCGACAAGGCTCAGGTACGAGTAGACGCGACCGGTAAGCGTTGTCGGCCAGTCGGCAACAAAAAGATAGCGGCTGCCGAGCACCATGGCCAACAACATGTTGAACATAGCAAACCAGTGCCCCCAGCTAACCATCTGGGAGACTTTTTCTCGGTAGGGCTGACGATGAGTCACCATAAACTGTTGTGTGTATCCCTTAGTGCGCCGGGTCGTCGTTAATCGAAGACTGTAACGCCTGAGCAAACGAGCGGGCGATAGCCTGGCGCTGAGCCGGGGCGACGCTGCTGTTAATCAGGTTCGTCACCATGTTCCCCAGAACCATCAAAGAGAGGTCTGTTGGAGTCTTGTGTTGTTCCAGTACGTTGACCAGTTCACTGAGCAGTCGTTCAACGTGTTCATCACTGTAGCGGGAATGTTGTGGCATAAATCAAATCTGTCTATATATGGAAGGGCAATATATTACCGTAGCACCAGCATTTTTTCCGCATTTTTTCGCCTTAAACGTCATCCTTTCCTCATGGGCGAAAGGATTAGGCGTTGGAAGAAAGAGCAAGTTGCACAGCAGCCTAAGGGGTGGTTGAATACACCCGATCTAAAAAGGAGAGTTTAACATGAGTCTGGATATCGACCAGATTGCGCTGCACCAGCTTATCAAACGCGATGAGCAGACGCTTGAACTGGTACTGCGTGATTCGCTGCTGGAGCCCACTGCGCCCGTCGAAGAGATGATGGCGGAACTGCATCGGGTCTACAGCGCTAAAAATAAGGCCTACGGGCTGTTTAACGAAGAAAGCGAGCTGGCGCAGGCGTTGCGCCTGCAGCGTCAGGGCGAAGAAGATTTTCTGGCGTTCAGCCGGGCGGCGACCGGTCGTCTGCGCGATGAGCTGGCAAAATATCCGTTTGCGGACGGCGGCATCGTGCTGTTTTGCCACTATCGCTATCTGGCGGTGGAATATCTGCTGGTGGCGGTGCTGAATAATCTCAGCAGCATGCGTGTAAATGAACAGCTGGATATCAGCTCTACGCACTATCTCGATATCAATCATGCGGATATCGTGGCGCGTATTGATTTAACCGAGTGGGAAACCAACCCGGAATCGACCCGTTACCTGACGTTCCTGAAAGGGCGTGTAGGGCGTAAAGTCGCGGATTTCTTTATGGATTTCCTCGGCGCCAGCGAAGGGTTGAATGCCAAAGTACAAAACCGCGGCCTGTTGCAGGCGCTGGATGACTTCTCCGCCGAAGCGCAGCTCGATAAAAACGAGCGTCAGACCGTGCGTAAGCAGGTTTACGACTACTGCAACGAGCAGTTGCAGGCGGGCGAAGAGATTGAACTGGAATCCCTTTCCAAAGAGATTTCCGGCGTGAGCGAAGTGAGCTTTAGCGAGTTTACGGCTGAAAAAGGCTATGAACTGGAAGAGAGCTTCCCGGCAGGACCGCAGTACTTTGCGTCAGCTGACGAAGTTTGCCGGTAGCGGCGGCGGGTTAACGATTAACTTCGATTCTCTGCTGCTGGGTGAGCGCATTTTCTGGGATCCGGCAACGGACACGCTGACCATTAAAGGCACGCCGCCGAACCTGCGCGATCAGCTTCAGCGTCGCGTTGGCGGCAAATAAGCACCGCCCACAAAAAAGCCCCGCAATGCGGGGCTTCTTCACAACTTGTCAGCGATTACGCGCGAACGAAGTCGATGTGAGACAGTTTCGGTTTGTAAGCGTGACGCTGTACAGCCTGAACTTTCACTTTTTCTTCTTTGCCATCGATTACGATGGTAACAACTTCTGCGTAAAACTCAGCTTTGTCCTGCATGTTCCACAGTTTGTCGTGATCCAGTTCGATTGCAACCGGAGCAGCTTCGCCACCATAGATGATAGCCGGGAACTTGTTAGCTGCGCGCAGGCGGCGGCTCGCACCCTTACCCTGCTCTTTACGTACTTCTGCATTGATAGTAAACATTTAAATCTCTCTTAATTATTCCTGCTACAGGCGACCCAGCAGCAGGCAAATGATCTGCTTCACGGATGTGAAAGCGGGCGGCATTTTATACTTAAATGCGCGTCGTATCAATCAAAAGGACGTTTATCCGCGTAATTCATTGGCGCGACGGAAGCGGCCTTCGTAGTCGAAAACCTTCTCGCGCACCTGCCAGAACAGCCCCTTCTTACGGGCCACCACAAAATCAGGATGGCGCAACAGCGCCTGCTGGGCAAGAATATCGGCGGGCGTTATCCAACGTAGCGGCACGCCGGGCGTGCGGGTATGCGGGCGTATAAAGAGCTGTTCAAAGGCGGTACGCTGCGCCGGTGTATGTAGACGGAAGCGCTCACTCACATCGGCACCGTCTTCATCGTAGTAGGTGATTTTCAGCCACGCGCCTTTGTCATCCACGCCGTCCTGAAGCACCATGCCGCTACAGCGCAGCACCAGCGCATCTTTGAGCTTCAGCGCCGCTTTAAGCATATCATCCGGGTCGACCAGCACCGTGTCGCACTCCCGGCAGCGGCGGGCGGCGATATCGTTTTCCGCATTACACTGTGGGCAGTTTTTGAAGCGGAAGCGGTAGTCGCACTGTTCCCGGTGCCCTTCGTCATCTTCCAGCCAACCCTGACAGCGGCGGCCAAAATGTTCAATCAGCGTGCCGTCAGCGGTAGTTTTACCCCAGAAGGTATTGGCAAAGCCGCAGCCGGGGCAGAAAACCTGGACCGGCACGTTGTCACTTTTGCCTTTTGGCGCACCGACTTCCGGGGCGTAGAGATCGTGAGGGTTTCCGGCGTAGTCCAGAATCAGACAGTCCGTTTTTCCCGGCGACAGGCGCAGGCCGCGACCTACAATTTGTTGGTAAAGACTCACTGATTCGGTTGGACGCAGAATCGCGATAAGATCGACATGCGGGGCGTCAAAGCCGGTGGTTAATACCGACACGTTGACCAGATAGCGAAACTTCTGCGCTTTGAAGGCGTCGATGAGTTCATCACGCATCGGGCCGGGCGTTTCGCCGGTAATCAGCGCCGCATCGTTGGCGGGCAGCAGCCCGGTGATTTCGCGCGCATGCTCAACGGTGGCGGCGAAAATCATCACCCCTTTGCGATCCTGAGCAAACTCTTCAATCTGGCTGATGATGTGCGGCGTAATACGTTTTTGCTGTTTCAGTTCGCGATTGAGATCCGCTTCGCTGAACAGCCCGTTGCTGTTGGCCTGCAGGCGGCTGAAATCGTACTGTACCACCGGCATATCAAGCTGCTCGGGTGGCGTCAGATAGCCGTGTTTGATCATATAGCGCAGCGGCAGTTCATAAATACAGTCGCGGAAAAGCGCTTTTTCGTCGCCGCGTACCATACCGTGATAGTGGAACTGATAAATCCAGCCTTTTCCCAGGCGGAAGGGCGTGGCCGTCAGCCCTAGCAGGCGTACCGTTGGGTTTACGCTCTTCAGGTGGGCAAGGATTTGCTGATACTGGCTATCGTCGTCATCGCTGATGCGGTGGCACTCATCGACGATCAACAGCGAAAATTCACTCTTGAAATGGTCCAGATTGCGTGCGACGGACTGCACGCTACCAAACACCACTTTGCCGTGGCTCTCTTTTTTCTTCAGGCCCGCCGCGTAGATATCGGCCTCAAGGCCCAGCGCGCAATATTTGGCGTGGTTCTGTGCGACCAGTTCCTTAACATGTGCAAGTACTAACACACGCCCGCTTGCCAGCCTTGCCAGTTCGGCAATCACCAGGCTTTTGCCTGCGCCTGTGGGCAGCACAATCACGGCAGGGTGCTGATGGCGGCGAAAGTGGTTAAGGGTGGCGTCGACGGCTTCCTGCTGATAGGGGCGAAGTGTAAAAGTCATGGGGCTCGTTTATTAGTTTTGCTCGCGATTAGTATGCCACGAATCTTTTCTCTTGAGTGGTATAACAACCCCGTTATACTCTTCATCCTTCAAGCTGCTTCTGCGTTGGCTGCACTCGTTCACCCCAGTCACGTACTTCTGTACGCTCCTGGGGATTCACTCCCTTGCCGCCTTGAAGCAACTCGAATGATTTTGAGTCTATACTCGATTGTTGTTACTCCATTTTTCGGGCGCGTTGCCCGACACCCGGCATCATACAGGCTAAAAATTTTCATGCGACTTGATAAGTTTATCGCTCAGCAACTCGGCGTCAGCCGTGCTATTGCCGGGCGTCAAATCCGCGGCAACCACATCACCGTGGATGGCGAAATTGTGCGAGATACGGCGTTTAAACTGCTTCCTGAACATGAGGTGGCTTACGAGGGGAACCCTCTGGCCCAGCAGCACGGCCCGCGCTACTTTATGCTCAACAAACCGGAAGGGTATGTCTGCTCAACCGACGACCCGGATCATCCTACCGTGCTCTATTTCCTTGATGAACCCGTGGCGCACAAACTCCATGCCGCCGGTCGTCTGGATATCGACACCACCGGTCTGGTGCTGATGACTGATGACGGCCAGTGGTCGCATCGCATCACTTCACCGCGTCACCACTGCGAAAAAACCTATCTCGTGACCCTGGAAAACCCGGTCAGCGACGATACCGCAGCGCAGTTCGCCAAAGGTGTTCAACTGCACAACGAGAAAGATCTCACCAAACCGGCGGTGCTGGAAGTGATTACCCCGACGCAGGTACGGCTGACCATCAGCGAAGGCCGCTATCACCAGGTGAAACGTATGTTCGCCGCCGTGGGCAACCACGTGGTGGGGCTGCATCGTGAACGTATTGGTGAGATTGCGCTCGACGACGACCTTGAGCCGGGCGAATACCGTCCGTTAACCGAAGAAGAAATCGCCAGCGTCGGCCTGTCGCCGCGCTAACATTGAGGTAACTTGTGACATCCAGGCAGCCTTCGTCATTCAATATCGTGTTTATCCTTGGCCTGCTGGCCATGCTGATGCCGCTTTCTATTGATATGTATCTTCCGGCGCTGCCGGTTATTTCACAACAGTTTGGCGTACCGGCCGGTAGCGCGCAGATGACCCTCAGCACCTACATTCTGGGGTTTGCTGTCGGCCAGTTGCTGTACGGCCCGATGGCCGATAGCCTTGGGCGCAAGCCGGTTATCCTTGGCGGCACGCTGATTTTTGCGGTTGCCGCCATTGCCTGCGCGCTGTCAAAAAGCATCGATCAGCTCATTGTGATGCGCTTCTTCCACGGCCTGGCGGCTGCGGCGGCAAGCGTGGTGATTAACGCCCTGATGCGCGATATCTATCCGAAAGAAGAGTTCTCAAGGATGATGTCGTTTGTCATGCTGGTGACCACCATTGCGCCGCTGGTGGCTCCGATGGCGGGTGGCGCGGTGTTGGTCTGGTTTAGCTGGCGGTCGATTTTCTGGATCCTCGCCGCGGCGGCGATTCTGGCATCGCTGGCTATCTGGTTCTTTATCGCGGAAACGCTACCCGTTGAAAAGCGGCAGAAGTTTCATTTACGCACGGTGCTGGGCAACTTCGCCTCGCTGTTCCGCCACAAACGCGTACTGTCGTATATGTTGGCGAGCGGTTTTAGCTTTGCCGCAATGTTCTCGTTTTTGAGCGCCGGGCCGTTTGTTTATATTGAGCTTAACCATGTTTCGCCCCAGCATTTCGGCTATTACTTCGCGCTGAATATCGTTTTCCTGTTCATCATGACCACCATCAACAGCCGCATTGTGCGTCGGGTCGGGGCGTTAAACATGTTTCGCGCTGGGTTGTTTGTTCAGTTTGCCATGGCGGTGTGGATGGTGGCTTGCGCGCTGCTGGACGTCGGATTCTGGTCGCTGGTGTTGGGCATTGCGGTATTTGTCGGCTGCGTGTCGATGGTCTCCTCAAATGCGATGGCGGTTATTCTCGACGAGTTCCCGCATATGGCTGGTACGGCGTCGTCGCTTGCCGGAACCTTCCGTTTCGGGATTGGCGCGATCATTGGCGCGCTGCTGTCGCTGGCAACGTTCAATTCCGCCTGGCCGATGATCCTCTCCATTGGGCTGTGTGCAAGCTGCTCACTCTTTTTCCTGCTCTACGCCAGCCGTCGGCGAAAGTGCGCGTAGTACAAACATTTTGATAAAGGGGCGATTTTTCGCCCCTTTTTTTGATGCATATCAACCGAAGTACTATTCGTGGTACTTATGTATGTTTCTTTTATGTAAAATCTAATAATGTAAAAAGTCACATTGTTGTAGATAAAAAGGTTGTGTTAGATCACAGAAACGGGTACATATAGCGCCGAAAAGCATCACCCAATTCGCTTGTCGCGACAAAAATAATCACTCAGTCAATGAATAAGCCGTGAGTTGCAGGCGTTTTTTCTGGATGCAGGACGATTTGTCAACAATGTGTTAATATGGATGTAAAATAATTGTGAAGTAAATTGCTTCCGGGGAAAAGAACGTGACCACATTACAGCTTTCTATAGTACATCGACTGCCGCAGGACTATCGCTGGGCGGCGGGGTTCGCAGGTTCAAGAGTTGAACCGATTCCGCAAAGTGGCGATAGCAACGAAAATGCGCTGGTGGCCCTTAAGCTGCTCAGCCCGGACGGTGATAATGCCTGGCCGGTGATGCATACCTTAAGCCAGGCGTTGTCGGATATCTCGCTGGAAAGCTCCGTACTGGAGTGTGAAGGGGAGCCGTGCCTGTTTGTTAAACGTCAGGACGAGTGTGCCGCGACCTGTCGTCTGAAAAATTTTGGCGTGGCGATTGCCGAAACGTTTTCCGGCAATAATCCGTTCTGACTGTCAGCTCAGCGTTATGAGCTGGCGGGTGTAATCCTGCTCTGGTGCAGCGAAAACGCGCTGGCACTCACCCTGTTCGACAACTTTTCCCTGTCGCAGCACAATCACCTGATGGCACAGCGAACGTACCACGTGCAGGTCGTGGCTGATAAAGATATAAGCCAGCCGGTACTTCTTCTGCAATTCCTTCAATAATGCCAGTATCTGCGCCTGAACGGTGCGATCGAGCGATGACGTGGGTTCATCAAGGATGATCAATTCGGGTTTCAGGATCAGCGCCCGCGCGATGGCGATACGCTGACGTTGACCGCCGGAAAATTCCGCCGGATAGCGCTGACGTGTGTCGGGATCTAACCCCACTTCCTGCATGGCCAGAATCACGCGTTGTTCGCGATCGATTGCCGACAGTGCCGGATGGTGCACGCGTAAACCTTCTTCAATGATTTGCAGTGCGTTCAAACGCGGATTAAGCGACGAGTTCGGGTCCTGGAAGACCACCTGAATACGATGGCGCAGCGGCAGGAGCTGCTTACGGCTACGGCCCTGTAGCATTTCTCCGGCAAACTGAATCTCGCCTTTGGAGGCAATAAGCCGCAGCAGCGCCAGCCCGGTGGTGCTTTTACCGGAACCCGATTCCCCAACCAGCCCCAGCGTTTCGCC
>AGFS01032765.1_pt1 | contig 14229 bp, 18 predicted proteins | sample 305828 | NCBI WGS metagenome assembly AGFS01 (sample SAMN02954281, study PRJNA62041) | ant fungus garden metagenome | biome: terrestrial; feature: Atta colombica fungus garden; material: fungus garden; isolation source: Atta colombica fungus garden top | host: Atta colombica | place: Panama: Gamboa...
CTGGATGCACACCCCGCAGGGCTTCAGTATTCAGAACGGTCAGGTCATTCCCGAAGACTGGCTGGCCATTATCTTTAACCCCTCATTCCCTTACCGCCTGATCCATATGTCCATCGCCGCCTTCCTGTGCAGCGCCTTGTTTGTGGGCGCGTCCGGGGCATGGCATCTGCTGCGCGGTAACGATACGCCCGCTATTCGCACAATGTTCTCCATGGCCATGTGGATGGCGCTGCTGGTCGCGCCCATTCAGGCCGTGGTTGGGGATATGCACGGCCTGAATACGCTTGAGCACCAGCCTGCCAAAATCGCCGCGATTGAAGGCCACTGGGAAAACCCGCCCGGCGAGGCCACCCCGCTGCTGCTGTTTGGCGTACCGGATATGGAAGAGGAGCGCACCAAATACGGGCTTGAAATTCCCGCGCTCGGCAGCCTGATCCTGACGCACAGCCTGGATAAACAGGTCCCGGCGCTGAAGGATTTCCCGAAAGAGGACCGCCCTAACTCGCTCATCGTCTTCTGGTCCTTCCGCATTATGGTCGGCATGGGGCTGCTGATGATTACCCTTGGCGTGCTGAGCGTCTGGCTGCGCTATCGCCGTCGACTCTATCACTCGCGGCCATTCCACTGGTTTGCCCTCTGTATGGGGCCTGCCGGACTGCTCGCGCTGCTCGCCGGGTGGGTCACCACCGAAGTGGGCCGCCAGCCGTGGGTCGTTTACGGCTATCTGCGCACGATAGATGCGGTGTCTCTGCACAGTACGTTGCAGATGAGCATCAGCCTGCTGGCCTTTATCGTGGTCTACTGTTCGGTGTTTGGCGTGGGTTATGTGTATCTCGCCCGGTTGATTAAGAAAGGTCCGCAGCCTGTGGGCACGCTAACGTCTAATACGTCGGGCACCCCTGCCCGTCCGCTGTCCGCCGCCGAGTCCGTTCCGGAAGAGGAGAAGATCTGATGGGCGTCGATATCCCGGTCATCTGGTTTGCCATTATTGTCTTCGCCACGCTGATGTACATCATCATGGACGGTTTCGATCTCGGTATCGGCATGCTGTTCAGCTTTGTGGGCGATGCCAAAGAGCGCGACGTGATGGTGAACAGCGTCGCCCCGGTCTGGGACGGAAATGAAACCTGGCTGGTTCTCGGCGGTGCAGGGTTGTTCGGCGCGTTTCCGCTGGCCTACGCAGTGATTATCGATGCCCTGACCATCCCGCTGACGGCCATGCTGATCGGGCTTATTTTCCGCGGGGTGGCGTTTGAGTTTCGCTTTAAGGCGACCCCTTCACACCGCAAATTCTGGGACTACTCCTTTGCCGGCGGTTCCCTGCTGGCAACCTTCAGCCAGGGGATCGTGGTTGGCGCGATGATCAACGGCTTTGACGTGGAAGGGCGTCGCTTTGTGGGCTCCTCGCTGGACTGGTTCACCCCGTTTAATCTGTTCTGCGGGCTGGGCTTAATTGTCGCCTATACCCTGCTGGCTACCACGTGGCTGATCATGAAAAGCGAAGGCGCGCTGCAAAACCGGATGCGCGAGCTGACCCGCCATGTGCTGCTGGCGCTGATCGCCGTTATTGCGGTGGTAAGTATCTGGACCCCGCTCGGCTGGCAGTTTGTCGCCGAGCGCTGGTTTACTCTGCCTAACTTCTTCTGGTTCCTGCCAGTTCCGGTTCTGGTGGCGGTATTCAGCCTGTGGATCTGGCGGCTGACGCGCAATCCCGACAGCCATGCCCGTCCGTTCCTGTTAACGCTGGGCCTGATCTTCCTCGGCTTTAGCGGCCTGGGCATCAGCCTGTGGCCACACATTATTCCGCCGCACATCACCCTGTGGGAAGCCGCCGCGCCGCCTGCCAGCCAGCTGTTTATGCTGATTGGTACGCTGTTAATCATCCCGGTGATCCTGGTTTATACCGCCTGGAGCTATTACGTCTTCCGGGGCAAAGTGTCTGATACCGAAGGTTATCATTAAGGATTGCTATGGCAGGCTGGCATACACGCGCCATTATTTACCAGATTGATACCGCCCTGTTTTACGATCTTAACGGCGATGGCTGTGGCGACATCGCCGGAATCACCGCGAAGCTGCGCTACATCCGTCGGATGGGCGCGACGGTTATCTGGATCACCCCGTTTTACCTCACGCCTTTTCTCGATGAAGGCTATGACGTGAGCGACCATTTGCAGGTCGATCCCCGCTTCGGCAAGCTCAACGATATCATCGCCTTTATTGAACAGGCGCGGGAGCTGGGGATGCAGGTCATTATTGAGCTGCTGATCCAGCATACCTCGGATGCGCATCCCTGGTTTCAACAGGCCCGCCGCAACCCCCAGTCACCCTACCGTGACTATTACCTGTGGTCCGACACGGACGACGACGATACGCCGCCGATGTTCCCCGGCGTGGAGAAGAGCATCTGGACATGGGACGACGAGGCGGGACAATACTACCGGCATATGTTTTATCACCACGAGCCGGATCTCAATCTCGCCTCCCCTGCGGTGCTGAAGGAGGTTGAGAACATCATCATCTTCTGGCTAAAGCTCGGGGTGTCGGGCTTTCGCCTGGATGCGGCATCGCACCTGACAAAACAGGCCGGACGTGGGGATGAAAAACGCGGCCTGTGGATCCTGGAGCATTTGCGCCGTCTTATTGAGCAGCGTAACCCGGACGCGATCCTGCTCGGCGAAGTCGACGTGGAGGTCGAGGCCTACAAAGATTATTTTGGTCAGAACGACCGGCTCAACCTGGTGCTGAATTTCTGGCTCAATAAGTACTTTTACGTCAGCCTGGCAGAGAAGAGCGCACGACCGCTGCGCAACGCGGTGAAGAAGATGATTGTGCCGCCGGACTCCTGCTGCTTCGCCAACTGGCTGCGCAATCATGATGAGCTGGATCTGGAAGGGATAGGAAAAAAAGCGAAGCAGACCGTCATCGATACCTTTGCCCCTGACGAAGAGATGAGTGTGTATCAGCGAGGTATCCGCCGCCGTCTGGCACCGATGCTTAATGGCGATCGAAAGCGGCTGGCCTTTTGCCATGCGGTCTTGTTTTCGCTGCCGGGCGTACCGGTCATGCGCTACGGGGATGAGATTGGCATGGGGGATGATTTGGATCTGGAGGAGCGTTACGCCGTACGCACCCCGATGCAGTGGGCCGGATCGCAAAGCGGTGGTTTCTCAGATGCCGACCCGGAAACTTTTGTCGCCCCGATGATTGACCACGGCCCGTACCGCTATCAAAAAATCAACGTGGCGGATTCGCTGTTGCACCGCAACTCACTCCTGCACTGCATTATCGATATCGCCAATACGCGCTCGGAGTTCCCTGAGATCGGCGTCGCGCCGTTTCGTCTTATTAATATCGACAGCGATGCGGTACTGGGGATCTATTACGAAACCGACACGCGCAGCATTCTGACCTTCGTTAACTTCAGCGATAAGCCCGTTAATTTCACCGCCAGAGGGATCCGGCATGCGACCTGGACCGCCTGCCTGGCGGACAAACGCTACGACGACGCGCTGGTGTGCGGCAAAACCGTCGCGCTTAACCTCAGCGGCTATGGCTACCGCTGGTTCTGGACCGATCGTACCGCACTGCGCTGATTATCGTCTCCGCGAGAGCAGCAGACGGGCCACGATCGCGCCCGTGACGGCAAGGGAGCCGAGCAGCACTTTCCCCGGCATGCCGGAGGTGACGCTGATAGCGCGCTCTTTTGCTTCGTCGGTGAAGTGCCCGTGGATTTTATGCAGGTCGTTAACCGGCTGATCCAGATAGTCCTGACGGTCATCCGCATTTAACGTATCGGTCATCTGCCCTTCCCAGGCCTTTTTAACCATCAGCCGATCCAGAAAGCCGGGGAAAAGAAATTGCCCGACAATCGACTGGACGGTGCTGCTGCCCACCCACAGTTCCCGCACCGGTTTCTGCGCCACCTTAAAAATAGCGCTGGCAGCTACTTCCGGCTGAAAAACGGGAGGAACCGGGCGCATCGCCCAGGCAAATTTATTCCTCGCCCACTCGAACTGCGGCGTATTGAGGCCCGGCATCTGTACCATTGCGATCTGCACCCGGCTGTTTTCATGCATCAGTTCGGTGCGCACAGCATCGGTAAATCCGCGGATTGCGGCTTTCGCCCCGCAGTAGGCTGACTGCAAGGGAATGGAACGGTAGGCCAGCGCGGAGCCAACCTGAATAATCGTTCCGCGATCGCGTGGGGTCATTAACTCCAGCGCGGCGCGGGTGCCGTTAACATAGCCCAGATAGGTCACCTCGGTGACGCGGCGAAACTCCTCCGGGGACATGGTGCGAAACGGCGCCAGCATCCCGCCCATAGCGTTATTCACCCACACATCGATGGCCCCAAGCCGGTATTCAATCTCGTTAGCAGCCTCGGTCACCGCCTTGCTGTCGGCCACGTCGGCCTGAACGGCACGGGCGTTGATCCCAAAACGGCGCAACTCCTCTTCTGTGGAGCGCAGGCTCTGCTCGTCGCGGGCAATGATGCCCACATCGTAGCCCGCTTTGGCAAAGTGCAGCGCCGTGGCTTTCCCCACGCCCGCCGTACCGCCGGTAATAACGATCACAGCCATAGCCTTTCCCCTTGTTTCAGACGTTATCCCAGCCGGAGAGTATTTCGATCAGTTCAGACAGGGAATAACGCACCGCTTTATCCACCACATCCTGACATTCACCGGAAAACAGCACGGTGCGGGTTTCCGTCTTTCCGCGAATATTCCAGCCGAAGCAGACCGTACCGGCTGCGGTGCCATCGTCGCCGCCTTCCGGTCCCGCATAGCCGCTGATGGCAAGGCCGATATCCGCCTCGGCAATTTCGCGAATTTTAGCGGCCATCTCGGTCACCGTTTGTTCACTGACGGCGGTGAAGCGCTCAATGGTTTCGTGCCGCACGCCGAGGTCCGCTCCTTCGCCGCATCGCTGAACACCACCATGCCAACGTCATAAAATTCCGCCGTGTTCTCTTCGGCACAAAGCGCAACAGCGAGATTGCCGCCGGTACAGGACTCTGCGGTGGTTAACCGCAAACCTCTGTCCGTAAGCTGAGTGGCGAGCTTTTTCGTCAGCTCGCTGATGGTGCTGTTGCTGTCGTGAATAAGGTTGCTCATCGCATTGCCCCTTAATTTTCGTCAGGAATAATAGAAATATGACCATTACGCTCAAGAATAGCGTATTTAATCTCCTTCAATTCTGTAATACCGTGATTCTGGCGGGCTGATACCAATATATCATCACAGGACACATCGACCTTTTTCAGTTTATCGGCAAGGGGAACACCGTTCTCCACCAATATCACCGGCGTGCCATCAAGAATATTCTCAACAGTGGAAAAATATTTTTTCAGCAGGCCAAAAATAATATCCACAACCACCAGCGTCGTTATTGTAATCATTGCTCCGGTGACGGAGAAATCTTCGCCAAGCAGCGCCTGTTGTGTCGCTTCACTGATAATTAAGAGCAAAATAAGGTCAAAACTGGTCATTTGTAGCAGAGCGCGTCGCCCGGCAACTTTAAACACAATGACCAGAAACAGGTAAATTGCCAGGGCACGAAAAACCATGTCCATATTTGACTCCTAGGGGTAAATAAACTGCCAGAAATGGATATCTGGCTCGTTGTTTACGCGGATGCTGTTTGTCCACTTCCCTGCTTTTGACGGCGTGGTAAATAACAAAACGGTAAATTTATCGGTCTGTTGTAAACGATCGTAGACGAGAAACAGGGTATTCCCCCGGCTGTACATGCTGTCCGGCTGTGGCCAAACGCTGCCTGGCTCATACGCGTCGCTGCTTTCGCTGGTCATGCTGAGGGTATATTTCCCCTCAGACGTCACCGGAAACGTCAGTGCCATCCGCGATTCGGTCTGGCGGCGACCGAAGCGCTCATAGCTCAGGGTCAGGGATTTTGCTTCGTTTGTTTTCTCCACGTCGCTGACCGCGCCGCTGGAAAACAGGCCGGCTATCGCGGCCACGATAATAGCTAACAGCACAATAAAACCCACCTGGCGAAATGCATACTCAAACGTCAGTAAACGGCTACTCTCTTTTATCCCAGGCACTTTTTCATTTTTTGGTTCCATGGCTGTGGTCACCGTTTCGCTTAATTGCCGAAATTTTTGATTTTTCTGTGCAAATGCTTTTAAGACTTATCACATTTGCCACATAAAGGAATAGCAACAATACTTAATAAGTCAAGACATCCAAAATGAAGGGTATCAGATGAAATTATCAGTGATTTCAGCCTTGTTTATATTAATTATCCCTACTGCATGGGCAGATAATAACGGCGGGTTACAAAAGGGTGATGCGCCGCCACCGCCGCATGCGCTGGACAGCGGTTATCGTGGTACCGATGATGCGCGCATTATGACTATTACTCAGGCGAAAGAGATGCATGATGGTGCCTCTATTTCATTGCGCGGCAATCTTATTGATGGCAATGGCGATAAATACGTATTCCAGGATAAAACCGGGAAAATCGACGTTATTATCCCGAAAGCCGTATTTGACGACAGAACCGTGGAACCTGACAACATGATCAGTATTAGCGGCTCGCTCGATAAAAAATCATCCCCACCCGTAGTGCGGGTCAGCCACTTGCAAAAATAATTCAGCGAAGCGTTAACGCTGTAACTATCCATCAAATCTCACCCCTAACAAGGAGTTAGCTATGAGTGATAATGAACAACGTACGAACGCTTACCCAACGCCACCTTTCCCGGAGCAGCCCCAGACGCCACCGGGCCTGGCCTCAGAGATGGAACCCGTACCCGACCACGGCGAGAAGAGCTACAAAGGGCATGGTCGTCTTGCCGGTAAGAAGGCGCTAATTACCGGGGGCGATTCCGGCATCGGACGCGCGGTAGCCATTGCCTATGCCCGCGAAGGGGCAGATGTCGCGATTAACTATTTGCCGGAAGAGGAAGAAGACGCAGCGGAAGTCATCGCCCTGATTAAAGCGGAAGGACGGAATGCCGTCGCGCTTCCGGGCGATGTGCGGGACGAAACTTTTTGTCAGAACCTGGTGGAGCAGGCCGTCTCAAAACTGGGCGGGCTGGATATCCTGGTGAATAACGCAGGCCGCCAGCAGTACCGTGAGTCGCTGGAAGAACTGACCACGGAAGATTTTGACGCGACCTTTAAGACCAACGTCTATGCGCCTTTCTGGATCACAAAGGCGGCGTTGCGCCATATGAAAGCCCCCTGCTTCCATCATTAACACCTCCTCCGTTCAGGCGGTTAAACCGAGCGCCGTACTGCTTGACTATGCGCAGACCAAAGCCTGTCTCGCGGTGTTCACCAAAGCGCTGGCGAAACAGCTGGGACCGAAGGGGATCCGCGTGAACGCGGTAGCGCCGGGACCTTACTGGACCGTGCTTCAGCCCAGCGGTGGGCAGCCACAGGAAAAAGTGAAACATTTTGGCGAGAGTACCCCTCTGGGACGCCCGGGACAGCCCGTGGAGATCGCACCGCTGTATGTCACCCTGGCCTCGGATGAGTGTTCATACACCTCCGGGCAGGTGTGGTGTTCAGACGGTGGGGATGGCGTCATCTAGCGCTCAAGGCGCGCAGAGTGTAGGCCGGGTAAGGCGAAGCCGCCACCCGGCAAATTGTTGCAGGCGAATGCTAAAGGGCTGCGAAAGCAGCCCTTTTTACGTTTAAGGGGTGACGACAGGAAACCAGAAGCTGAAGCTCTCCATGCAGCGCAGCATTTCGTTTACCTTCGCGGCATTGCCGACGATCGTCACCTCTCCTGCCTGTTGCGCCTTTTTCAACGTGGTCTCTTTGAGGATGATTTTATTCAGCGTTTCGCGGCTGAGCGTGATGGTTGCATCCGGATCTTCTGCCTGAGCGTTGGCGATATGGTTCAGCACGCCATTCTCCAGCTCCAGCTTGTACCTGCCGCCCTCGCGACCCAGATCAACGTTAAAAATCCCTCTGGCATTCGCAGCTCTGACGCCGTTAAGGTGAACGCCGAAGTAGTCAAAAATCATCTCAGTCGACATGGCACGAACCGCATCCGGGCTGGCGGTATTGGGCGTCGGCATCCTCTTCACCCCGTTACGCAACTCCTGCGCACCGGTGAGGTAGGCGTTACGCCAGGGTCCTGACTCGGCCTGGTATCCCAGCTGTTCAACCGCGTCCGCTTCCAGTTCGCGCGCCGCCTTATTATTTGGATCGGCAAAAACGACTTTACTCACTACCTGCGCCACCCAGCGGTAATTTCCCCGGGCATAATCAACCCGGGCTTTTTTCAAGGATCGCGCGGGCTCCGCCCATGTAATCGACATATTTTTTCGCTGCCTCGACCGGAGGCAGTTCATTGAGCGTCGCCGGATTTCCGTCGAACCAGCCAAGATAGTAGACATAGGTGGCTTTGACATTGTTACTTACCGAGCCGTAATAGCCACGGCCTGCCCAGGATTTTGCCAGCCCGTAAGGCAGGGCGAAATTAGCGGCTATCTCATCCCTCGTCAGCCCTTTATTCGCCAGCCTCAGCGTCTGGTCGTTGATATAGCGGTAGATATCACGCTGGCTTTTCATCAGCTTCACCACTTTCTTATTACCCCATGTGGGCCAGTGGTGCTGCGCGATAATAATTTCCGCTTTATCCCCCCAACGATCGAGGGCGTTATTGATGTATTTTGACCATGCCAGCGGATCGTGTATTTTCGCCCCGCGCAGCGAGTAAGTATTGTGCAGGGTGTGAGTGACGTTCTCTGCTGCTTCAATCAGCTTTTTCTCTTCCACATACCAGAGCATTTCAGACGGCGCTTCCGACCCCGGCGCCAGCATAAAATCATAGGTGAGACCGTCGATGATCTCTTTCTGCCCGTCTTCGGTAATGGCGTGAGTGGGCGCGATAAGCGTGACCGTCCCGGCTGAGGTGGTCGTCCCCAGACCCGCCCCTACCTGACCTTTTACATTGGCCTTTAACAGGTTTCCGTAGATATAACTGGCACGGCGGCTCATGGCATTTCCGGCCATGATATTTTCCGATACCGCCTCTTCCATAAAACCTGCTGGAGCATAGACTTTCACTTTGCCGGTTATCACTCCCGCTTCATCGACTACGCCACGCACGCCGCCATAATGATCGACATGACTATGGGTATAAATAACGGCAACAACCGGGCGTTTGCCACGATGTTGAACGTAAAGATCCATGCCCGCTTTGGCCGTTTCCGCAGACACCAGCGGATCGATAACCGTGATCCCCTCTTTGCCCTCTATAATCGTCATATTCGACAGATCGAGGTTACGGATCTGGTAGACGCCTTCCGTGACCTCAAACAGACCGCCAATATTATTCAGCTGCGCCTGACGCCACAGGCTCGGGTTGACGGTATCCGGCGCTTTTTGCCCTTCTTTGATAAAAGCGTATTTCTGGGGGTTCCAGATAACGGCGCCTTTTTCGCCTTTAATCACCGCGGGTGGCAGCGGGGCAATAAAGCCTTTGTGCGCATTTCGGAAATCCGTCTTATCGAAGAAGGGCAGTTGACCATAAAGTGCATCATTCATCTCTTTCGTATGGACAGTGGCTCCCTTCCCTTCCTTTTGTGCCAGGACAGGCAATGAGGTCAACGACACTAATAGCAGACCAGCAACGGCTATCGCACTAACGAGAGTTTTAAATTTCATACTTCCTCGAGGAGTTATATTCACGCTGGCGGTACATGGGGGGAAAGGAGGCTATCACCAGGCTTATCTTTAGCCTATGGAAATAACGTTTATAAATAAATTAGTTTATTCTTTCGTCACTGCGTCCTTAAGGGATAATGCTGAGTCCAGTTATTTCCCCGGAGTGATTCGATGAAGAGCCTGCCGTTCTTTTTCGCTGTATTAACCCTCAGCACATTAACAGCCTGTAGTTCTCCCCAACCAGACAATGTTGAAAAAATTAATCATCTGCAAATTCCACTGGTGTTGCCGGGGGAAAAACCGCCGCAGGCACAGATATCGCATATCGCGTCTCTTTATCAGGAAAATAAACAGCAGATCGAGACCTTAACGCGCAGCGTAAAATTACAGTATCTACAGGACACCACCGCAAAAGAAATTTTTGTTGCGGACAGTGACGTTCAACGCGTCTATGCCTCGCTGACCAAACTGGAACAGTTAGATATGGTTAATCAGCAATACCTGAAAGATAATAATGTCACGGGCCTGCAAAATATTCATATCATTCTTGAACCGTTATTCACCAGCTGAAAATAAAAAACCCGGCAACATAAGCAGCCGGGTTTTTATTAATGGGCATATCACGGGCATCAGTCGTACTGACCAAAGCGATAGCTAAGCCCTGCGGTGACGGAACTCAGGTCGCTGCTCACGCCGATCTGGTTAACATTGCCCACGTTGCTTACCCACTGATATTCCAGGCGGCCCGCCCAGTTTTTATTGAAAGCGTATTCAGTACCCACGGCTGCAAGCGGGCGCACACCGGTTTCAAAACGATTGTGACCACTTACATCGGATTCAGCGCGATAGCCCATTGCGCCGGCACGGCCGTAAATATCCCAGTCACTGGTCAGGGCATAACTGGCCTTCAGAGACATTTGCAGGCCCTGCGTCTTCATTTGCGCCCCGGCGCCATGCTGACCTTTAATCTGCATGTTACCTAAATAATCATAACCACCTTCTACCGCAAGCCATGGGGTAATCTGATAACCCGTATAAACACCCCCGCCGACATTATCATGGTTAAAATCGAAGTGATCGGAATGTGTGTTCTCAAACGCTTTTGAACCCATATTGGTATCAAAATAGTGAGACCAGCCGAATTTAGCCCCGCTATACCAGGTGCCCGCATCAGCGGCGGCGAACGCGGAAGTGGCGGTAAATGCATTAGCCATAATCAATGCGATAACTGTCTTTTTCATAAATATACCGTTTACTTGATAATGTTAAATCTGAGAAAGCAAACGATATAGAAAATTAACGGTAGCGTTAATTGCATTTCTGTTTAATTTTAAACTTCCGCTAGAATGACTCGGGTAAATGTCTGACCTCAAGCAGATATCCACCGCGCTTAAAGGCGATATATTCCCCCTGCTTAAGGGCAGATAATACATTGAGTATACTGCTGCGAGAGAGCAGCGTACGATCCTGGATATATTCCAGAATCGTGATACGCAAACGCGTCTCTTCCGGGAGCAAAATCATTTCCTGAAGGTGGTTACGAATAACGGAATAGGTACGCTGCTGGAGTACCTGGACATCACGGAATATTAAATAGGCCGTATGGTATGAGAGCAGCGCGGCGACATCCTCCCAGACGCCCTCGGCACGAAACAATTCAGCCGCCTTGTCCGCATCGAGACGTAAAATAGTCGACTCTCTTTCAGCACGGAGAAGGTGCCCCTGCGTAGGCTGGATCATCTCTGCAATACCAAACAAATGCGGCTCGTAAACGGTCACTACCACCAGTCCATCCGAAGCCCGCAGCAGGGACAGCTCTCCTTCCAGAAAGAGGTACATCTGCTGTTTCCCCTTCCGTAACCAGGTGAGTCGCTTACGCGGAACAACGTGCACTTTCTCCGCTATCGGCTCAAGGATGGCGGTCAGTCTTTCGATGGATTTTTCGGGTCGAACAGGCGGTAAAATATGCATGGTACAACCTTCTGACATTCAATATCTGCCATTATAGACCATATATTTTAAGCGGTTAGCCGATCAAAACTGATAGCTGTAGTTGACGCTGGCAAACCAAAGATAAGGATGATCGTAACTTCCGGCAAACGCCGTCGGGGATTTCACATGCGACGACTGCATATGAAGATACGACACGGTAATACCAATATTGCTGGCCGGGGTGATCTGATACTGGGCTCCCGTGCCAAATCGCCACTCATCCCCGGTGGGTAAAGTTAAGGCCACATCACTCTGACTCTCATACGGAGAGCTGTCGAACGCCACACCGGTATTCAGTCGCCACTGAGGTGTTGGACGATACTGCACGCCCACCGCGCCGTGCCACGTATCCTTCAGGCGGCTGACGTTGTTCAGTTGCCGATCCCCAACGACGATTTGCGGGGCACCGAACTGGCTCCAGTCCTGCCAGCCGAGATCGCCCATAACCGACCACCGAGGGTTAATATCATGCACAAGACTGAGCATGATTTGCTGCGGCGCGCTGATTTGTGCCGACACCGGGAGGTCGTAGGCACCATTCTGTACTCGAGCTTTGCCGTTAACAGAGTAGCGATAGTTCGTCTCGCTGTTCCATGTAATACCGGCTCGCGTCTGGTCGGTCAGTTGCATGAGTAGCCCAAGCCGATAGCTCATGGCCCAGTCCTCATCATGCTGCCGATAGTCATTATCATTAACGTTGCGGGTCAGCGAGAAATAACCGTAATTAACGTTGGCGGACGCCCCTATTGAGAGTCGGTCGTTGAGCTTGTATGCCAGTGACGGACTGAGCGTCATTGCAACCAGGGTACTCTTTTTAATCAGCCTGTCGCCCGCCCAGCTACCGTAATCGATCCCCAGACCGTAATTACCGTAAAGCCCGATCCCGGCATAAAGATCATCGTTTATCTTCTGGCTATAAAAGGCGCTGGCATTCGGGATGGTTTTCATCACGTCGCCGGGGCTTTGATGGGCATGGTTATCCAGCTGGTTGTCGATGGAGCCATCCATAACCTGTAACCCACCGGTGACCATATGATCCGGCAGGCGCGTCATGCCAGCAGGGTTGGTCATGATTGTCGAGGCGTCCTGCGCACGAGCCGCCTGCCCTGCTCCGGCAAGCGCGGTATCTTCGGTGCCGGCTTCATAAAAATAGAGGGCGCTGGCATGGGCACTGGAGGCGGCAAATAAGCCCGCGCACAGGAGGAGTCGTGTTTTCATCTGCGATCCGGGAAATAAAAAATTTGCCGACAGATATAACAGGGGCGCCTGATGACGTAAAAAGGAAGAGGGTTTAATTTTAAATTATGCGCGGTTCAGCCCCTCTTAATATCTCTGACAATTCAGCGACGTCCGGAATAAGGCGCCGCTACGTCCTGCACCTGTAATACGTTCAGGTACAGGACGATAAAATCCAGGAATTTTGTTCAGGTTTATCCGGCCTTACTTATAATGCTCCAGATTGGTTTCCGGGCCCGTTCTGGCAATTTCCTGAGCTTTGCCGAAACTTTCAATCAGGCACTTATATTCCGGACAGACATGCTCTGCCAGGATCTCAGCAAAGCGAGAACCTTCCGCGCGGTTCCAGGTTCTCATTAATTCAGCGACAATGGCAAACGTATCGGTAGGGATCGCCCCCGCCTGAGCCACGCGCGCGATGGTGGTATCGGTCGCGATTTTGGACCAGTTCCCCGAGGCATCCACAACACAGTAAACCTTATACCCCTCCTGGACAGCGCTAACCGCAGGGAACGCCATGCAGACGCTGGTGAGCGTGCCGGCAATAATCAGGGTCTTTCTGCCCGTCTTTTCCACTTCCTTCACAAACGCCGGATTATCCCAGGTATTAATCTGCCCGGTGCGTGGAACATACACGGCATGGGGTGCATATTTGTGAATTTCCGGGATGAGCGGGCCATTGGGACCGTCAGGAACAGAGGCCGTGGTGATCACCGGGATATTTAAAAGCGTGGCAACTTTGGCTATCGCTGTCACATAATTACGAAGGTCTGGTACAGGCACATCACGTACCGTGTTGAATAAGCCACTCTGATGGTCGATGAGTAAAATTACAGCGTCATCAGTATCAATCATACCGTTTGTAGCAGCCATATTTCTTTCCTCATGATTTCTTTTACATTGCCGTCAACTCTCCCGGCTCCGCGATTTTACATGCACATGGTCAGGGTATAATGCATTGATAAATCCTAATGAATAGTAGTCCGATCCGGTCTGAATACCGCATCATTTCAGGACAATTTCTGGCACGGTACGCTGAGCCATCGACGCTGACGGAAAGCCCTCGTGAGGAGAAGAAATCTTTACAATGCCGTTACGCGGCCATTCGTATTCGTTCGGCTGAAGGCAAGCGTTATTCATTACTGGGATCGCCCTTATCCTCCCGCATGGATTCGATAAACTCCCGTTGCTCCTCTGTGAGTTCAAGCTCATCCAGCAAGCGATCTAACTCTTCTTCAGGTGATTCCTTTTGGTTCTTTCTCTTCCCGGTAGCCATACTCACCCTTGAGTTATTAGGATTAATCTCAGGGTATCCAGGGTACAGGAAATGTGCAACTTAGCGTGTTATGCC
>AGFS01159555.1_pt1 | contig 14102 bp, 12 predicted proteins | sample 305828 | NCBI WGS metagenome assembly AGFS01 (sample SAMN02954281, study PRJNA62041) | ant fungus garden metagenome | biome: terrestrial; feature: Atta colombica fungus garden; material: fungus garden; isolation source: Atta colombica fungus garden top | host: Atta colombica | place: Panama: Gamboa...
CGCGCCGCCTCCGGGAATGCAAAGGCGATGACGTTACTTCTGCGTTTTGGCGAATTCATCTTTGGCTTTCTGCAACTGCTGCTGGAAAGCCGGATTGGTATGCAGGGTCGCTACAACCGCCGAGCCGACAATACGCGCCGCATCGACGTCGCTCTGCCAATGATAGCCGCAGATAACCCGGCTTTCGCCCAGCTCATAGCCGCGCTTGAGAATTTCGTTTTGTCGTTGCGGGTTGATCTCCGCCAGTACCAGCGCGGTTGCCCAACCGATTGAGGTGTGACCGGAAGGATAAGAGCCGTTTTTCGACAGCTTGTCCTGCTCGGTGGTGTTACAGGTTGAGACGCCGTAGAACGCAAACGGGCGAATGCGCATATATTTTTCTTTCGCGCTGCGGGTGGCCAGATCGCCGGCATCCTCAATCATATTCGTCAGCAGCTTATGCAGCTGCGGCGCGTCTTTTTCGGTGATGGGCGAACCAAAGGCGCTGGAGAAGGCATTCGCCACGCCGCCGGCGCTAAGGTTGGCATCTTCAGCCGCCAGTTTACCGCGTTCGGTATTGCGCAGCAGTCGTCCTTTCTCATACATCGCCTGATCGTTTAAAAATGCGATACTGCCAACTTCCGGCGGCGGCGGCAGCAGCGCCAGGCTATCGATGGCCTGGGCATTTTTCAGATAATAGAGATCGGGTTTGGTTGTCGCATCGTTGCCGGCAGGGACCAGTGCGAAAGCGTTAACGGAAAACAGGCTGGCGAGGCAGAGGGCGAGAACGCGCTTTTTCATCTACATTTCCTTACGGTGTTATATGTCCAGAACAATGGTTTTGTTTTTAGTCACATTTTTGTCATCTGTAAGTAAAAGTTAAAATCACATTGAAAAAATTGTTCGGTATCGCAAAAACGCATATTTGTCTGCTTAATGAGCAACCACTCGCGATTTCGGACTGTCGCACTTATCACCTTGCCGTTTGGGCGCTACCATAGCGGGATTGCAATGACAGGAGATGTCCATGAGCGAGCAAGCTATTCGTTTAACGCAATACAGCCACGGAGCCGGTTGCGGTTGTAAAATTTCCCCCAAAGTGCTGGAAACCATTCTGCATAGCGAGCAGGCGAAGTTTGTCGACCCGAACCTGCTTGTCGGCAACGAAACCAGCGATGATGCGGCGGTCTACGATCTGGGTAACGGGACGTCGATCATCAGCACCACCGATTTTTTCATGCCGATCGTCGATAATCCTTTTGATTTTGGCCGTATCGCGGCGACTAACGCCATCAGCGACATTTTCGCCATGGGCGGCAAACCGATTATGGCGATTGCGATACTTGGCTGGCCAATCAACACGCTGGCGCCGGAGATTGCTCGCGAAGTGGTTGAAGGCGGGCGTTTTGCCTGCCAGCAGGCCGGAATTGCGCTGGCGGGCGGTCACTCCATCGATGCGCCGGAACCGATTTTCGGGCTCGCGGTGACCGGCGTGGTACCAACCGAACGTATCAAGAAAAATAGCACCGCGCAGGCGGGCTGTAAGCTGTATCTGACCAAACCACTGGGCATTGGCGTGCTGACTACCGCCGAGAAGAAATCGCTGCTGAAGCCGGAACATCAGGGGCTGGCGACGGAGACCATGTGCCAGATGAACCTTGCCGGCGCCGCATTTGCCAATATCGAAGGGGTAAAAGCGATGACGGACGTCACCGGTTTCGGTCTGCTGGGGCATCTCAGCGAAGTCTGCCGCGGCGCGGGCGTTCAGGCGCAGCTAAATTACGCCGATATCCCGAAACTGCCGGGCGTTGAAGCCTATATCGCCGCCGGAGCGGTGCCGGGCGGCACCGGGCGCAACTTTGCCAGCTACGGTCATTTGATGGGCGAGATGCCGGCGGAATGGCGCGATCTGCTGTGCGATCCGCAAACTTCCGGCGGCCTGCTGCTGGCGGTAACGCCGGAAGCTGAAGCCGAAGTCCAGGCCGCTGCCGCGGAATTTGGCATCAAGCTGGCCGCCATTGGCGAGCTGGTAACCGCCCGCGGCGGGCGTCCAATGATCGAGATCCGTTGATTAGATGCGGTTGTTTATTGCAGAAAAACCGAGTCTCGGTCGCGCTATCGCCGATGTGTTGCCAAAACCGCATCGCAAAGGCGATGGTTTTATTGAGTGCGGCAACGGGCAGGTGGTCACCTGGTGTATCGGCCACCTGCTGGAGCAGGCGCAGCCGGATGTTTACGACGGCCGCTATGCGCGCTGGAATCTGCTCGACCTGCCCATCGTTCCGGAAAAGTGGCAACTACAACCAAAACCGTCGGTCACAAAACAGCTGAACGTCATCAAGCGCTTGCTTGGCGAGGCGCAGGAAGTGGTTCATGCGGGTGACCCGGATAGAGAAGGGCAACTGCTGGTCGATGAAGTGCTGGACTACCTGCAGCTGGCGCCGGAAAAGCGCCAGCAGGTGCAGCGTTGCCTGATTAACGACCTTAACCCACAGGCGGTTGAACGGGCGATTAACCGCCTGCGCGCGAATAGCGAGTTTGTCCCGCTGTGCGTGTCGGCGCTGGCCCGCGCTCGCGCCGACTGGCTGTATGGCATCAACATGACCCGCGCCTACACCATTCTCGGGCGTAATGCCGGCTATCAGGGAGTGTTGTCGGTTGGCCGCGTACAGACGCCGGTATTGGGGCTGGTAGTCCGTCGCGATGAAGAGATTGAAAACTTCGTCGCCAAAGATTTCTTTGACGTCAAAGCGCATATTGTCACGCCGCAAGACGAGCGGTTTATCGCCACCTGGGTGCCAAGCGAAGCCTGCGAACCCTATCAGGATGAAGAGGGGCGTTTACTGCATCGTCCGCTGGCCGAGCATGTCGTTAAACGCATAGAAGGGCAGCCGGCAATCGTAACCGGCTATAACGATAAACGCGATTCCGAACCGGCGCCGCTGCCGTTTTCGCTGTCGGCGTTGCAGATTGAGGCGGCGAAACGCTTCGGCTTCAGCGCGCAGAACGTGCTGGATATCTGCCAGAAGCTGTATGAGACCCATAAGCTAATTACCTATCCGCGTTCGGATAGCCGCTATCTGCCGGAAGAACACTTTGCTGGCCGCCATGCGGTACTGAACGCGATTAGCGTCCATGCGCCGGATCTGCTACCGCAGCCGGTGATGGATCCGGAGATCCGCAACCGCTGCTGGGATGATAAAAAGGTCGATGCGCACCACGCGATTATCCCGACCGCGCGCAGCAGTCAGGTCAAACTCAACGATAACGAAGAGAAGGTGTACAACCTGATCGCTCGTCAGTATCTGATGCAGTTCTGCCCGGATGCGGTATTCCGCAAGTGCCAGATTGACCTTGATATTGCTAACGGCAAATTTGTCGCTAAGGCGCGCTTCCTCGCCGAAGCGGGCTGGCGCGCGCTGCTTGGCAACAAAGAGCGCGACGAAGAGAACGACGGTACGCCGCTGCCGGTGGTCGCCAAAGGCGATGAGCTATTGTGCGAAAAAGGTGAAGTGGTGGAGCGACAGACCCAGCCGCCGCGCCACTTTACCGACGCGACGCTACTGTCGGCGATGACCGGTATTGCCCGCTTTGTGCAGGATAAAGAACTGAAAAAGATCCTCCGCGCAACCGACGGTCTGGGGACGGAAGCGACCCGTGCAGGGATTATCGAGCTGCTGTTTAAGCGCGGTTTCCTGAATAAAAAGGGGCGCTATATCCACTCATCGGACGCCGGTCGGGCGCTAATCCATTCCCTGCCGGAAATGGCCGCGCGCCCGGATATGACCGCCCATTGGGAGTCGGTATTGACGCAAATCAGCGAAAAACAGTGCCGCTATCAGGACTTTATGCAGCCGCTGGTAGGGACGCTTTTCCAGCTTATCGATCAGGCGCGGAGCACGCCGGTGCGCCAGTTCCGCGGGCTGGTTGCGCCAGGCGGAGCGAAAAAATCGTTTAGTAAAGGGAAGGGTAAGCCGAAAGGCAAAAAGCCGGCGGCGGATATCGCGCCGGAAAGTCCGCAATAATGTCTCCGCCCCTCGCCACGGAGGGGCTTAGCTAAAACGCCCTTCCGCCTGAGGGCGCTTAACCCGGTTGAGGGTTTTCCCGCATATCATTTCCGCCTCCCTGCTCTAAAATAGGGTCATTGATGTTAAAGAAGGGATGATGATGGCAAACGATCCAATGGACAGTATCCTCAAAATCAGATCGGTCAGCACCATGGCTGAACTGCAACGACACGTCAGAAACGTGATGTCCGCTTTTGGCTATGACCGGATCGTACTATTTTCTATTTCCCCACTACGTACTCCCTATATTGAACGCATTTACTGGATTGAAGGGCACTGGTTTGACGATGAGGTAGATGAACAAACCTACCTGCAGCGCTGTCCGGTCAACCAGCATTTCATCCATACCTCCCGGCCATTTTTGTGGCGAAAAACCGGTAGTGACACGGCCAGCAGTGAGTATCAAATTGTCGACGTTCCCTTGAAAGGCGCGCTTCATGGCATGCAGATCCCCATTTTCGGCCGCACGGGGATTGAAGGGGCGCTGAGCCTTGGCGGCATGGCCATCGACGCTTCTCCACGAGCCGAAATGCTGCTGATGTTACTGGGCATAGAGGCATTTCATTGCGCGCGGAGATTGTTGAGCTCTGTTGAGGAAGGTAACGCAACCGTACTGACCCGGAGAGAAATCGAAGTACTCACTCTGGTAGCCAAAGGGCTTAGGCAGGGAGACATTGCCGCCGTGCTGGGGATCTCTGAACGTACGGTGGAGAATCATTTGCGCCATGCGCGCGGTCGCCTGAGAGTGGTGACCACGGCGCAGGCCGTCCAGGTGGCGATGCTGAACGGTGAAATATCGCCGCCACACAGTGAATAATCGCTATATCCGCAGATGAAAAGGAAAAGATGATGAGCGAACAAATCAGTAAACAACCGCAAGTGGACCATGCTGAAGAGAATGCTTTTTTTCCTTCGGCCTATTCTCTCAGCCAGTTTACCAGCCCGGTGTCTGACCTCAGCGGCGCTGATTACACGCGGCGCTATAATGGACGGCGGAAAGTGCTGGTTATCGCCGCCGATGAACGTTATCTGCCTACCGATAACGGCGCGCTCTTTTCGACCGGTAATCATCCGGTAGAGACGCTGCTGCCGATGTACCATCTGCACGCCGCAGGTTTCGATTTTGATATTGCGACGCTCTCCGGGCAAATGGTCAAGTTTGAATACTGGGCGATGCCGCGCGAAGACCAAAAGATTATGCCGTTCTTCGAGCGTTATCTTCCGCAGTTCCGCCAGCCCCTGGCCCTTTCTGACGTCGTAGCGCAGCTGGATGCTGATAGCGATTATGCGGCGGTATTTATTCCCGGCGGCCACGGTGCGCTTATCGGCCTGCCGGAGAGCGAAGCCGTCGCCGAAACGCTGCGCTGGGCGATACGACACGATCGGTTTGTGATTTCGCTCTGTCACGGCCCGGCGGCGTTCCTCGCGTTACGACAGGGGGAGAATCCGTTAAACGGTTATGCTATTTGCGCGTTTCCGGATGCCGCCGATAAACAAACGCCTGATATCGGCTATATGCCCGGTCACCTGACCTGGTATTTTGGCGAAGCGTTAAAAGCAATGGGGCTTGAGATCGTAAACAGCGATATTAAAGGTCGTGTACATCAGGACCGTAAAGTACTGACCGGGGACAGCCCTTTTGCGGCGAATGCGCTCGGTCAGTTGGCGGCAAAAGCGTTGCTCGACGAATATGCAAAGTAACAGCAATCTGATGATGAGGGGGAGCAGTGAAGTATATCTCAATTAGTCAACCGGGCGGCCCGGAGGTTCTTCAGATTGGTGAAGGCGACATCCCCTCGGTCGGTGATAACGACGTCCTGATCCAGGTTAAAGCCGCTGGCGTCAATCGGCCGGATATCTTACAGCGACAGGGCGTTTATCCGATGCCGGAAGGGGTAACGCCGATACCCGGACTGGAAGTCGCTGGGGTGGTCGCGGCGGTAGGATCGCAGGTGACGGATTTTCATCCCGGCGATAAGGTTTGCGCCCTGACCAACGGCGGCGGCTATGCGGAGTATTGCGCGGTACCGGCGGGGCAAACGTTGCCAATACCGCCTGGGTTGAGTTTTAGCGAAGCGGCGGCGATACCTGAAACTTTCTTCACCGTGTGGGTGAACCTGTTTCAGATGGGCCGGGCGCAACCTCATGAAAGCGTCCTGATTCACGGCGGGGCCAGCGGCATCGGGACGACGGCGATCCTGTTGTGTCATGAGTTAGGTATGAAAGTCTATACCACCGTCGGGCAGGAAGAAAAAGTGGCGGCGCTGCGTCCTTATGCCACGGCCATCAATTATAAAACCGATGATTTCGCAGAGAAAATCACTCAGCTGACCGATGGTAAAGGCGTCGACGTTATTCTCGATATCGTGGGTGGACCCTATTTTAATCGTAACCTGGAACTGCTGAAACGAAACGGGCGGCTGGTTATTATCGGCTTTATGGGCGGGCGAATCGCCCATGATGTTGATATTCAAACCTTGATGCTCAAGCGCGCGACCGTGACCGGTTCAACGATGCGCGGCCGAAGCGCAGAAGAAAAAAGGCAGATCGCTCAGGCGTTGAAGGACCACGTCTGGCCGCTGCTGTCGCAGGGTAAATGTAAGCCGCTGATTTACGCCAGCTATCCGATGGCTGAAATCGCGCAGGCGCATGCCTGCCTCGATAGCGGTAATCATCTGGGGAAAGTGGTGATTACCATGGAGTAGAGTTGATATCCCCGACGCCGGGCGTCGGGGATAAAGACACAGATTAAATCACACCCTGCGCCAGCATGGCGTCAGCGACCTTGACGAAGCCGGCGATATTGGCGCCGCGGACGTAGTTGGTCTGCTTCTCTTCACCGCCGTACTCGACGCAGGCGTGGTGAATATCCAACATGATGTGATGCAGACGCGCATCCACTTTCTCCGCTTTCCAGCCCATACGCGCAGCGTTTTGCGCCATTTCAAGGCCGGATGTGGCAACGCCGCCGGCGTTGGCTGCTTTGCCCGGCGCGAACAGCACGCCAGCGTCGAGGAACAGATCGGTGGCGGCAATGGTGGTGGGCATGTTGGCGCCTTCGGCAACCGCTTTAACGCCATTGGCGATCAGCATTTGCGCGGCATCGACATCCAGTTCGTTCTGGGTCGCGCACGGCAGCGCGATATCTACCGGCACTGACCACGGCTGCTGGCCTTCGAGGTAGGTCAGACCGAATTCGCGCGCGTAGTCGGCGACGCGGCCGTGGCTACGCTCTTTAATATCGATCAGGCGCGCCAGTTTCTCTTTAGTGAAGCCGGCTTCGTCTACCACCGTACCGTTGGAGTCGGAGGCGGTAATGACGCGCGCGCCGAATTCCATCGCTTTCTCAATGGCGAACTGCGCCACGTTGCCGGATCCGGATACCGCGACGCGCATCCCTTCGAAGCCCAGACCGTGGCGCTTAAGCATCGCTTCCGTAAAGTAAACCAGACCGTAACCGGTGGCCTCCGGGCGGATGAGACTGCCGCCGAAGGAGAGACCCTTGCCGGTGAAGACGCAGGCGCTATTGTTGGAAAGTTTGCGCATCATGCCGGCCATAAAGCCGACTTCGCGGCCGCCAACGCCGATATCGCCCGCCGGAACGTCGGTATCCGGGCCGAGGTGACGATACAGTTCCGTCATCAAAGCCTGGCAGAAGCGCATCACTTCGCCGTCGCTTTTACCTTTCGGGTCGAAATCGCTGCCGCCTTTACCGCCGCCCATCGGCAGCGTGGTGAGGGCGTTTTTGAAGGTCTGTTCGAAGCCCAGGAACTTAAGGATCGACAGGTTGACCGACGGATGGAAGCGCATACCACCTTTGTACGGGCCAATCGCGGAGTTGAACTGCACACGCCAGGCGCGGTTAACCTGAACCTGATTGCGATCGTCAACCCAGACGACGCGGAACTGGATGACGCGCTCCGGTTCGACCAGGCGTTCCAGCAAATTGAGCTGACGATAGCGCGGATTCTGTTCAAGGAACGGCCACAGAGTGGTCATCACTTCGCGGACGGCCTGAGCGAATTCAGTTTGATGCGGGTCGCGCTGTTGAACGCGGGCGAGAAAACTTTCCAGAGTACACGCCTGATCCATAGATGTAATTTCCCCTTACGGTTGTGGTTGCTTGTTATTTTTTATACCCGGCCTTGAAAAAGCCGATTTTCCGACTATAACACCGGAAATAGTTAGGCTGACAAGGAAAAATTGAGCGCGGAGAAAAATTTATAATCCGACGAGGGTCATAACTAAAAACGATGACCCAGGCCGGAGATGAGGGGGAAAGAAGCTAGCCTGCTTGTTGGTTTATAAAGGCATTCAGCAGAGGAATATCCGCTGGCGCCAGATCAAATTCTAATGCTTGCGACGGCGTACACCAGCGCAGTTCGCTATGGTAACGGGCGACCGGTTCACCGCTAAACTCGCCTACCCACCAGGCATGCAGGTGGATCAAACGTCCGGAAACTTCCCGCTGATGGCTGGCGATATAGCGGGTTGGCCTCGCGACGATAGCCAGCTCCTCTTCCAGCTCGCGCGCTAACGCCTGCGGCTGGCTTTCTCCGGGTTCGATTTTGCCGCCGGCGAACTCCCACAGCCCCGGCTGATCGGCATGCGGCGGGCGCTGCGCCAGGAGAATTTTGCCGTCGCGTTCGATAATCGCGGCGACAACATCAATGATTTTTTGCATAGTTGTCCTGAATCATTCAAATACCGGCCTTGCTTATAATGGCGTATTATCTCCGTCTTTCCCCTGTACCGACAACCTTTTAGCCTGATGGAGCGTCACCGTGCTTGATAGCCGCCTGCACCCCCGATTGAAGCCCGTACTGAATGCCATCGCCCGCGTGCTCGATCGCCCAGGGATCTCCCCTGACGGCCTGACGCTTTTCGGTTTTGCTATCGGCGTGCTGGCCCTGCCGTTTCTGGCGCTCGGCTGGTACGGCGCCGCGCTGGCGGCCATTTTGCTCAACCGGTTGCTGGATGGCCTGGATGGCGCGCTGGCGCGGCGGCGTGGCCTCAGCGATGCCGGCGGGTTTTTGGATATTTCGCTCGATTTTTTGTTTTACGCGCTGGTGCCGTTCGGTTTTATTGTCGCCGACCCGGCGCAAAATGCGCTGGCGGGCGGCTGGCTGCTGTTTGCGTTTATCGGCACCGGCAGCAGCTTCCTGGCGTTTGCGACCCTTGCGGCAAAGCATCAAATTGCCAATCCGGGCTATGCGCATAAATCATTTTATTATCTTGGCGGGTTGACGGAAGGAACGGAGACGATCCTGCTATTTGTACTGTGTTGCCTGTTTCCGGCGCACTTCACCTGGCTGGCGTGGTGCTTCGGCGCGCTATGCTGGCTGACGACCTTCACCCGTATCTGGAGCGGCTACCTGACGCTGAGGGAGGCGCAAAGCCAGAACCTCCCTCAGTAGCCGGATTATTTGCTGCTGTCCGGGCCGCGTTCGCCGGTGGCTACCGGATTTTGCGGATTACCGCTCCATTCGTACCAGCCGCCGTCGTAAACGGAGACGTTTTTCCAGCCCATCGCTCTGGCGTACATGAAGGTCTCTGAGGCGCGCCAGCCTGTGCCACAGTAAAACGAGACCTGCTGGTTGGGCAGAATGTTCCACTGTTTCCACATCGCCGCGATATCGTCGGCGCTGCGCATCGTGCCGTCCGGATTATGGAAGTCTTCCATATGGGTGGAATCGCTGCCGGCATGGCCCCAGCGCGCGCCGGCAATATCGCCCTTCGGCTTGATGTAGCTGTAGCCGCTGGTGGTGCCGATAAATTCCGGCCACGAGCGGACGCTGACCAGCGAAGCATCCTGGCGGTGTAGTAACCCGCGCGCCTGTTCGGTATTGAGCATTAACTGCGGCTGACCGGGGATCGGCGCGCCGAAATCCGCCGCCGCTTTTTCTGCGGCTGGCATACCGCGTTCGACCGGCAGATTCGCGTCGGACCAGCTTTTCCAACCGCCGTCGAGCAGGCGTACATCTTTCACCCCGGCATACAGCATGATCTGCGCGACGCGCGCGGCGGCGTAGACGTCGCGGCCGTACAGAATCACCGTGGTGTCATGGCGAATACCGTGTTTAGCCAGCATCGCTTTTAGCTGTTCATCGGACACTTTGTTCCACAGCGGCTCGCTTTCCACTTCATTGGTATCGATATAACCGGCGCCGGGAATGTGATTCAGCAGATAAAATTTCGGCGCGCCCCAGGCCACTTCAAACAGTTTCCAGTCGCCTTGCGGGGCGGCGGTAACGGTTTTACCTTGCTGTAAATCGTGGATCCACTGCGGATACACCAGCTGCTCAAAGTGCGGCAGCTTCTGCAGGCGCTCGCTCTGACTGAAGGCATCGCTAAGCGTGCTGAGCTTCGTGAATCCGGCTTCTTTCAGGCGCGCCGCAACTCTGGCGTTATCCTCGGCGCCGCCATATAACGCGATTGGCGTATCGGCCTGCAGCTGGTGCTGAGTAGCCCATGCGCGCAGTTGTTCGTCGCTCATTGCGCCAAGCCAGGTAGCGGAGAGGTTTAGCGCCTGAGGTTCATGGCCCTGTGGCCCGTTGGCGCTTTGCGGCCAACCGTTATAGAAAGCGCTGAGGCGGGTGTCTATCGCCACGCCGTGCCGCTGTTGCAGCGTTGAAAAGTCCAGCGTTGGCATGGTATCAGCGGCGAAAGAAGAGGAAGCAGCAAGCCCCATGAGCAGGGCGAGTGCGGTCAATTGAGAAACACGTTTCATCGAAATGCCCGACGGTAGAAAGAGGAGGGCTCATTCTCTGCTCCTGATAAGGGAATTTCTTTGCGATAACGCAGGTTAGACGGAATTTGCCTGCCAGGCGGCGATATTAATATAGCGTCCGCCCGGCGGGAGATCCTGGCTGTCGTGAGTCACCAGCACCGCCGGGATTGCCAGCCGGTCAATTTCCGCAAATACCCACTGGCGAAAATCGGCGCGGCGTTCTGCGTCCAGGCGATTAAAAGGCTCATCCAGCAGCAGCGCTTGCGGCCTCGCCAGCAGGGCGCGCAGCAGGCTGACGCGCGCGCGCTGTCCGCCGGAGAGCGTGGCCGGATCGCGCGAGGCGAAGCCCGGCATACCGGCGCGCGCCAGCGCGTGCTCGACTTCGGCCCGCCGCGCCGCGCCGCGGATCTCCGCAGGCAGGGCGAGCTGTAAATTGTGCCCCACGCTGAAGTGGTCAAACAGTAGCGCATCCTGAAACAGGATGCCAATGCGCCGCGCTTCGGTGGCGAGCCCGTCGCAGCGGCGTTCGTTGAGCCATAATTCACCTTCAGCGCGAAAGGTGTCGGCAAGCGCGCCGATCATCCAGGCAAAAAGGGTTGATTTACCGCTGCCGGAAGGGCCCATCAGGGTCAACACTTCGCCGGGAGCGACAGAAAAATTGACTCCACACAACAGCGGTTGGCGGTGGAGGGTTAATGTCAGGTCGTTAACGGTTAGCATTAGCGTAATCCCCGGCGGCGACGGCCCATAAACCAGGCCATCAGCGCAGTAACCATAAAGCAGATCGCCGGTAGCAGCAATTGCCACAGCGCTTGTGCGGCAAGCCGCGTACTGTCGCCGCCGCTGCTCAGCGCGACCGCTTCGCTGGTCAACGTCGGCGTCCGTCCGCCGCCGAGCCACACGGTCGGCAGATACTGCGCGATACTCACCGAAAACCCGACCGCCAGCGCGGTGAGCAGCGGTCGCGCCATTGACGGCAGTTTGACCCACCAAAACAGGCGGCCGCGCCGCCAGCCAAGCGTACGGGCAATTAATAACAACCGTGGATCAAGATTGCGCCACGCCGGGGAGAGGATAAACAGCATCCATGGCACGACCCATAACAGATGCCCCCATAATACCGTCACCAATTGACCGTCGAGCCAGCCCACAAGTGCTAATTGATATTGACCATCGGCAAGCGGCAGCGTTGGGATGATTAATGGCAGCCAGAGTCCGTTATATCTGGCGGGACCGAACTCCAGCCACAGCAGACAGAGCGCGGCCCCCAGTATCGCTGCGCCCAATGCCAGCCAGAGGCTGTTACCGATCGCCTCAGCCGTTGGCTGCGTCCATTGCGAAATGCCAGCCAACAACAACGCGCAAACCAGACCGCAGGCGGGTACCACCTGCGCCAGAATACGTCCGGTCGCAGCGTTGGCGGGGGCGGCGCGCTTGCCGCATAGTGCGGGAATAGTTTGCCGCCAACGGCGCCAGCCTATCGATGCTATGGCCGCGAAGATTAACGTGAACGCCAACAACAGCAGGCTGGCCAACGCACCTTTCGCCTGTTGCAGCGGATCGCCCTGATTAAGCCACTGCCACGCCAGTACCGCCAGCGTTGGCGGATTTCCCGGACCGATCACTAAAGCGACATCCACCGCCGACAGACTCCAGGCAACGGTGGCCAGCAGAACAAGGCTCATCGATGGCAGTAGCGCCGGCACAATAATCCACTGCAGACATTGCCAGCGGTTGTAGCCGAGGGTTTTCATGACTACGGTGTGGGCCGCCAGCTGTTTTTCACCCAGTACGCCATACGCCACCCACAGTAAAAAGGCGCTCTCTTTGACCGCCATCGTCAGGCCCAGACCGATACCGTAGCGATCGGCCGGTGGGCTCAACGCGGGAAACAGACGATACAGCCAGCCGCCTTCGGCAAATAGCAGCAGGGCGGCCGTGGCGAAAGCGACATGGGGTACCGCCAGCAGCAGCGGTAATCTTCTCGCCAGGCGCTGCCAGCCGGCGGCTGGCCATAACGCGCCAATCACCGTCAGGGTGATGAACAGCGCGCCACCCACCGCCAGCAGCGTAGAAGCTAGCGTCGCCGCCAGCGCCTGCGGCAACTGCGGATCGCTTAATAGCGCCCGCCAGGCCGCGGCGTCGACGGCAGGTACCGCCATCAGCGCGGCGGCGGGAAGCAGAGGGAGATAGACAAGCGCTATCGCTCCCCACGTCAGCGCAATTAGTGGGTACCGTAGCGGCGCAACCATTCCTGCTCCAGCGCATCAACCCAGGCGGCGTGCGGTTCAGCCAGCATCGGCGGCGTCGCTTTCGGTTGCACGGCGTACAATGCGGCGCGCTGGGCGTCGTTGAGTTTTTCGGGATCGAGTACGCTGGGATCGCCCCAGATTTGCGGATCGGCTTTGCGTAGCTGAGCCTGCGGCGATAGCAGGAAGTTGGCAACCACCTGTGCGCCTGCCGTAGCGCGGGCGTTGGCGGGGATAGCGACAAAATGCACGTTGCCGAGCATCCCTTGTTTAAAACCGAAGCTATAACTGTCTTGCGGAAGTTCGCCGCTGGCGGCTTTTTGCTGCGCATGCAGCGGATTGAAAGTGAGTGATAGTTGTAGCGTGCCTTGCGACAGCATCGCGTCCATCCGCGCCGGTGACAGCGGAAAATCGCGACCCTGGCGCCAGAGCAGCGGGTGTAGCCTGGCGAGATAGTCCCATAGCGGCGCGGTCACCGCGGCGAAACTGGCCGCCTGCGGCGGCTGGCGCAGGGCATCCGGTCGATCGGTTAGCGAGATCAGCAACTGCTCAAGGAAAGCGGTGCCGGTAAAATCCGGCGGTCGCGGATAGGTGACGCTGCCTGGATGCGCTGTGGCGAACGCCAATAGCGCCTGTGCGCTGTCCAGGGGGGCAGACAGCTGCGAGCGGCGAGCGATAAAGGTCAGCTGCGCGCCACCCCACGGGGACTCCGCGCCGTCGGTGGCGAGGGAGAAATCTTCCCGAACCGGTTTTCGCGTATCGACGTAGCGCCAGTTAGGCAGCTTTTCAGCCCAGCCGCTGCGCAGTAAATTCGCCTGCTTCAACGTGCGGAAATTCTCGCCATTAACCCACAATAAATCGATTGAACCGCCGCGGGAACGACCGGCACGCGCCTCGGTCTGAATACGCTTAACCGCATCGGCGGCATCGGCGATATGTACAATACGCAGATCGACGGCGTAATCACGTTTAACCTCGGCGCTGACCCAGTCGAGGTAGCGGTTAACCGCCGGATCGCCGCCCCAGGCGTTGAACCACACCGTCTGGCCACGCGCCTGCTGGCTGATGCTCTGCCAG
>AGFS01127503.1_pt1 | contig 13881 bp, 12 predicted proteins | sample 305828 | NCBI WGS metagenome assembly AGFS01 (sample SAMN02954281, study PRJNA62041) | ant fungus garden metagenome | biome: terrestrial; feature: Atta colombica fungus garden; material: fungus garden; isolation source: Atta colombica fungus garden top | host: Atta colombica | place: Panama: Gamboa...
CGTGAAGCCGAGAATGATGCCATTTCCCAGAATCACCGCCAGCCATAGCGACTGATGAGACGGGCCTGCGGGTAAGAACCACATGCCAACCGCTAACGCCGCCAACACCAGATTGGTGTAATAGTAGAGTTTTACCGTATCAATACGACGTGAGAGGGGATTCACGACGATTGAGCCAAGAATGGAGGCAAATGTCACCATCGTGAAAAACAGTGAGGTATAGGCCGTGCTTCCCTGCAACACGTAGGTGATGAAATACATATAACCGCCGCCGCGTATGTTGAATACATTGATCAGCAGGAAAGACATCAACAGCATCAGCAGTAACTGGTCATTTTTACGTAGCCCGGCAATGTGCTGTCGCAGGGTAAATTTCCCCATCATGTCCAGTGAGACGCGTTCGCGGACCCAAAAGAAGCAGCACAGGAACATCACTACCGCGATGGCGCACAGCACGCCCACACCCAATTGCCAGCCCTGTGCCGCGTTGCCGTGACCAAGTTCGGCCACCATCCACGGAAGGCCAACCGAGACCAGAAAGCCCGCCACGCCGCAAAGCACAAAGCGCCAGGACTGACATGAAATCACTTCGCTGTGGCGAGTGGTCATGGTGTTGATCAGCGCGCAATAGGGCACGTTGATGGCGGTGTAGCTTACCGAAAGCAGCAGATAGGTACCGAAAGCCCAGGCGATTTTGACGCCCATACTGGCGTCGGGAACGGTAAAGGTGAGGACGCCAATAATCCCGATAGGCAGCGCTATCCACAACTGCCAGGGGCGAAAGCGTCCCCAGCGACTCTGCGTGCGGTCAGCCAGCACGCCCATGATGGGATCGGAAATCGCGTCGAAAATACGCAGCGCAATAAATAGCGTACCGACCAGCGCCGGAGTGAGGCCAAAAATATCGGTATAGAAGAAGGTTAAAAAGTTCATGATGAGGCAGGTAATAATCGTCCCGCCAGCATCGCCAAGGCCGTAGCCAATTTTTTCGCGAATCGATAATTTATCGTCCAGCGCACGTTGAGCAACGTCACTGGTTGTTATAGGGGTAGAGGTCATCGGTAACTCCTCGCAATGTGGAGATATTGTTTTGTTTTATGACCTTTTTACTTTTGCCTGGAATGGATAGGGCTACAAGGCAACAAAAAAGTATAAAAAGATGACGATTCCGACTTTAACGTAAAAGTGTGAAGCGGATCGAGTGAGGGGAATGTTTTTTATTAATAATCAATAGTAAAGCGACGTTTTTTGCTGTGATTCAGCGGGATATTTAATATTTATGCTCAATTTATCCATGACACTTCCGATTAAAGTACAAAATGGCGGGTTATTTATCTCTCGCGGCGTTGGCCGTCATCCGGCGCGTCAACTGACTTCCTGGGAGATTATTTTCGTTGAAAAAGGGACATTAACGATTCAGGAAGATAACCGTATTTTTAACGTTTCTGCTGGTGACAGTTTATTGTTATGGCCGGGGCGAACGCACGTTGGCGTTGAGGATTTTCCGGTAGATTTAAAATTCTACTGGCTGCATTTTGACGTTAACTCATCCGGTCAACTGCCTGCGGGTGATTCAGCGCTTAACATCCCTCAGCAAGCGACGTCACAAGATCCACAATATATTATCTCGCTGTTTCGCCAGTTTCTGCACGAGCAGGAACGCATCGAACGTAGCGGATCGCTGGAGTTGATTGTCCTGCTGATCTTGCAGCATATCGCCGTTGGCAATCAGGCAGGGGACACGTTGGATGAAGAAAGCACATCGCTGGCGTGGAAAGCGCAGCAGCTGATTCGCACGCGCTTTCACCTGATGCTCTCAACATCGGTGCTGGCAAAGGAATTGCACTGTAATGCGGACTATCTCGGGCGGATTTATCGACGAGTTTTCCATCTGACGCTGACCGAAGCCATTCACCGCCAACGAGTACGCGCGGCGGAGAAACTTCTGAGCAACAATGCCCGCTCGCTCAAAGAAGTTGCCGAGCAGTGCGGATTCAACGACGCGGGCTATTTTCGCCAGATATTCCGTAAACACACCGGCCTGACACCCGCCGCGTGGAAGCGGCGGTATTGTAAGGAGCATATTAACTCTGGCTAAAGAGCTTACTGCCCGTAATAGGCCTTCGCGCCATGCTTACGCAGATAATGCTTATCAAGCAGCGTATTTTGCATTTCCGGCAACTGTGGTGCGAGCTGGCGGGAGAACAGCCCCATATACGCGCACTCTTCCAGCACCACGGCATTGTGCACCGCATCGGCGGCGTTTTTTCCCCAGGCAAACGGGCCGTGAGAATGTACCAGTACGGCCGGAACCTGCATCGGATTTAGCTCGCGCTCCTCGAAAGTTTTAATGATGACTTCACCGGTCTGATATTCGTATTCGCCGTTGATTTCAGCGTCGGTCATCAGCCGCGTGCAGGGAATGGCGCCGTAAAAATAGTCGGCGTGCGTAGTGCCCCATGCGGGGAGATCCAGCCCGGCCTGCGACCAAATCGTGGCGTGGCGCGAGTGGGTATGCACAATGCCGCCGATTTCCGGGTAGCGGCGATAGAGCGCCAGATGCGTCGGCGTATCGGAAGAGGGTTTTTTACTGCCTTCAACGACCTGACCCGTGGCGATATCCACTACTACCATATCCTGTGCACTCATCATGTCGTATTCGACGCCGGAGGGCTTAATCACCATCAGTTTACGGCTTTCATCCACCGCGCTGACGTTGCCCCAGGTGAAGGTCACCAGTTGATGCGCAGGCAGCGCCAGATTTGCCGCCAGCACTTCGGCTTTCAGTTGTTCTAACATGTGAATCCTCCTTCCTGCATACGCGCTTCAATCCAGCGGCGCGCCTGAATAATTTCCAGCACCGGCTCTTTGGCTTTTTCCGTCCACATCTCAATCAGGAAGGCGCCGCGATAGTTGAGTTTTTGTAAGGTGTTAAAGACACCGACAAAATCCACGCACCCTTCGCCAAACGGCACATCGCGGAACTGGCCTGGGCTTTGCTCGGTAACCGGTTGAGTGTCTTTCAGGTGAATGGCGGCGATGCGGTCAATACCTAACGCCAGTTCGGCGGGCACGTCGTTGCCCCAGGCGCTCAGGTTGCCGACGTCCGGGTAGACGCTGAACCACGGGGAAGAGAGCATCTCATCCCATTTCTTCCACTTGCTGATGGAGTTCATAAACGCGGTGTCCATGATCTCTACCGCCAGCATCACCTGTGCGGCGGCGGCTTGCTCTACCGCCCACGCCAGCCCTTCGGCGAAGCGTTGCTGCGTACCTTCATCATGATCTTCGTAATAGACGTCATAGCCCGCGAGCTGGATGGTGCGAATGCCGAGGTCGCGCGCCAGTTTGATGGCTTTGGACATGATCTCGCGCGCACGTTCGCGCACGTTTTCATCGCGGCTGCCAAACGGAAAGCGGCGGTGCGCAGACAGGCACATCGACGGAATCGCGACCCCGGTTTCCAGCATCGCTTCGACCAGCGAGGCGCGTTGTGCGGTGCTCCAGTCGAGGCGGGATAAACGTTCATCGGTTTCATCGACGGACATCTCGACAAAATCGAAGCCACAGCTTTTTGCCAGCACCAGACGCTCCGGCCAGCTGAGATCTTTCGCCAGCGCTTTCTCATAAATGCCTAACGGGTGACGACGCATTATTTCTCTCCCCAGATAGCGTGGATCTGCGCGTGGAATTCCGCCGCGACCTGTGCAGGGTTTGCCGCGCCAGCCAGCGCACGTCCGGCAATAAAGGCTTTGGCATTGATCTCTTTAAACAGCGGCAGGTCGGATGGCGTTACGCCGCCGGTAATGGAGAGTTCCAGCCCGATATCGGAGAGCGCTTTCATGCGCGACAGGTCAGCTTCGCCCCACTGTTGCCCGCTGGCCTGCGCATCGCGGCCCCGGTGGTAGATGGCCTGACGGATACCGGCGGCGTACCAGGCGCGAGCATCGTCGAGCGTCCAGTTGCCGAACAGCTCAATCTGAATTTCAGCGTTGTGTTGCTGTGCCACTTCATGGCCTTTAATGACGGTCGCCAGCGGGGCGGCACAGATAATGGTCATCCAGTTCGCCCCGGCGTTGAATGCTTGCTGTGCCAGCGTTTCGCCGGCGTCCGCGACCTTCCAGTCGGCAACAATGATTTTATCGGGGCACTGTTCACGCAGGGCGCGAACGGCGTTCAGGCCCTCAGTCAGGCAGAGGATGGTTCCGGCTTCGACGATATCCACATGGTCGCGCAACAGCGCGACATCGCGCTGGGCAGCCTGAAGGCTGGTGTGGTCGAGCGCCAGTTGTAACAGAGGGATGCTCATGCGTTGTACTCCTTGATGCGGGCATGGAAGCCCTGAAGGGCTTCAATAAGAAATTGATAGTGCTGATATTTTTTCTGATAAACCGCGTGCGCGGCGGCGTCGGGCTTCAGCGTGCGGAGGGTGAGCTGACGGGCGTGTTGTGCGTCATGAAAATCGACGAAAAGGCCTGTTCCCACCTGCGCGGCCAGTGCAGCGCCATAACAGCCGGTCTCTTCGACCTGCGGCAGTTCGACCGTCAGGCCGCTGACGTCGGCGAGCATTTGCATCCAGACATCGGAGTGGGCCGGGCCACCGGTGACGCGCAGGGCGCGAACGTCGGTGAAACGCTCGCGCATCCGGTTGAGATGGGTCATGTGGCAGAACACCACGCCTTCGTAAACGGCCTGAAGTAAGTGCGCGCGCGTATGCAGCGACTGCATACCGTAGAAGCCGCTGGTCATCTCCAGCCCGGCGTTACTGCCGTAGAGAAAAGGCAGGAAGAAAAGGTCGCTTCCCGCTTTTGGCAGGCTGACAACGGATTGATTTATCTCATCAAAAGAGATATCGCCCCATTGCGCCGTCAGCCATTCCAGATTGCCGGATGACGTGGGGCTGGCTTCGTGAACGATGTATTCGCCGTCATTCACGTAGCGTCCATAAACATAGGGGTGCGGTTCATGGTTACGCAGCCCCTGGGTGATACCGCTGGTCACCGCCCAGGTGCCCATTACGGCGTTAAGCGTGTGCTCATCTTCAAGACCCGCGCAGAGTGCGGTAGAAACCACGTCAAACAAACCGCCGACAACGGGAGTTCCCGCCGCCAGACCGGTAATGGCGGCCGCCTGAGGCGTGATTTCCCCGCAAATTTCTGCTGAGCCGACGACAGGGGGCAGCGCGTCGTCGATTTCGCTGATACCCAGCCAGTGCGTTAACTGCGGGTCGTAGCGCCCGCTGTTCATGTTGTAGAGGTTGGATTCAGAGATGTTGCTCTCTTCTGCGCCTTTCACGCCGGTAAGACACCAGCGCAGAAAATCGTGGCCCATCATTACGCAGCCGATTTGGGCATAACGCTGCGGTTCGTTCTCTTTTAACCAGCGCAGCAGCGAAACGGGATGGCCGGTCCATAAGGTCTGGCGGGTGTGCGGGTAAAGTTTTTCAGGGACGCTATTCTGCTGCCAGCGGCGAACAATCTCCAGCGCCCGGCGGTCGGAAGACAGTATGGCGTTACCGAGCGGTTTATCGTTTTTATCGAGAGGAAACAGCCCCTTACCCTGAGCGGAAATGCCTACGCCTTGCACCTGATGGGGGCTAATGCCGCTGTTTTGCAAAAGCCGCCGAAGGGTATCGGCGCAGGCCTGCCAGAGCGACGACATATCCCGCTCGGCATAACCCGGTTTTGGGCTCAGCGTTTGAAGCGACTGACGCTCCACGCGGAACTCCTCTCCCTGGCGGTTATATAACCCGGCTTTCAGATAAGTACCGCCACAATCGATACCCAGCCAGAAGGTTTCTTTATCACTCATCTTTCTTTCCCGTGTGCTGACGCGCCCGGTGAACAGTGCTCACCGGGCGAATTTCTTATGCTGCGTGTTTGCGTGGTGTGACGGCTTTCGTTGGCGCTGCGCCAGCATCGCATTTCGCTGGCAACAGCAGGGCCATGATGGCCGCCAGTGCCAGAGATATCGCCAGGCAGTAAACGCCCGCGTCTTTGCTGTAGAGGGTAATCAGCACGCCGACCGCGTAAGGGCCGCAGAAGCCGCCGAGGTTACCGAGGGCGTTAATCACGCCGCGCGCGCCACCGGCCATTTCAGCGCTGAACAGACGTGCAGGAATAGTCCAGAACACACCCGCTGCGGATTGCAGGAAGAAACCGCAGCCCACCAGAGCGGCATAGGCCAGCCAGACGTTCTCTTTCAGGGCAACGGAGAGGAACATGCACAGGGCGAAACCGATCAGCGGCAGCGAGACGAACAGCTTACGTTTGCCGGTTTTGTCCGACAGCGACGAGAAGAGGAACATCCCGGCGATGGCGCCGACATAAGGCAGAATCGCCAGCATCCCTACCTGACCCATGCTGGAGTGGGTTAATTCTTTGAGAATGGTTGGCAGCCACAGGGTGTAGCCGTAAATACCGGTCTGATAGAAGAAGTTGAGCGCGATAAGTTGCCACATGGTTTTATCGGAAAGCACCGCGCTAAGTGACGCATTACGGACTTCTTTACCGGCAATCGCTTGCTGCTCTGCGGCCAGCGTTTTCACCAGCCAGTTTTTCTCGGCTTCGCTTATCCAGCGTGCTTCCTGCGGGCGGTCATAGATTGTCAGCGACCACAGCACCAGCACGACGATAGAGAGCAGACCTTCAATAATAAACAGCCAACGCCAGTCGAGCGCGGTGATGATCCAGCCCGAAAGCGGGGCCGTGACAATCCCGGCGATAGGCACAAACATAATCACGATAGCGTTCGCCCGCCCACGTTCAGCATCCGGGAACCAGTTGCTGATCATGGTGAGTACCACCGGCAACATGCCGCCTTCTGCCACACCGAGTAAGAAGCGCAGAACCAGTAATTGATACTGGTTGGTGATCACGCCGGTGAGGACGGAAATAACAGCCCATGCCACCAGTGACCAGCCGATAAATTTCTTGCCGCTGCCGTGAACGGCAATTTTGCCGCCAGGAACCTGCAAAAAGAGATAGCCAATAAAGAATATACCGCCCGCCAGGCCCGCCATTGTGGCGGTAATACCCAGTTCTTCATCCATACCGCCCGGCATAGCAAAGGCGATATTAACGCGGTCCATATAGGAAATAATACAGGCGATCAGAATCGGTGGAATAATTCTGAGCCAGCGCTGGTGTGGTATTACTGTAGGTACAGATGATGAATTATTCATAATAAGGTTCTCATAAAGAGGATAAGTATTTTTATTATTAGATTTTCTGTAACTGGCTTATGCCGTCGCGCAGTATTTCTACGCGATGATTAACGGAGGCATTAGCATTGATTTCCAGTAATTTGATACCGGAAAATTGTAACGTTGCAGGCCCCGCCGCATTAAATAGCGATTTAGCGTGTTCCGCAGTCATTAAACTGTCCGGGCAGAAGGGCGCAAACGGCGCATGCAGATCCTGCCACTCGCCATATTCACCCTCAAGCGTGGTGCCGGAGAACATCAGTGCGCGCAGTTTCCCGGCCTTTTTAGCCTTCAGCGTATGCTCAAGCGGTAAAGCGGTGTTGCGGCCTTCAATGGCGGAACGCGCCCAGTTGATGCAGATGCCAACGTCGCGGTCAGAGAGCACCTCCAGTACGTTTTCCAGCGGCAGAAAGCCTTTGCGCGGCGCGGCGGAGGTCATTGCATCGCAGTGTTCCAGCACCAGTTCGCACGGCCAGTCCCAGGCTGTAATCTCGTTGATTGAGCGGGCGAACGCGTCAGTAGCCTGTTGTACGTTGTTGTTTCCCGCCTGCGGTGCGGCCTGCATTTCCAGCGCGATAACTTTGCCGGGGTGCGCCTTATTTACCACCGTAATTTTATTGAGCAGATGGCGATAATACGCCACGCACTGCTGGCGCTGCTGTTCATCGGCAGAGGCCAGGCCAAAGGCACCGTTTCCCCCACGGCGGCGCATGGTTTCCATGACGGCAGTGACCACGATTTGCCACTCATCGGGGGTGTGTTTTAACAGCCATTCATCGCCAAAAGGGTGCAGATTTTCCAGACACGGTTGTTCCAGCCCGCGAATATGCGGCGTGTCGGCAAGCTGCTTCCAGAATTCAGCTTCCTGCTCTTCACTTTGCTGGTGGAATGACGGCGCGCAGGGATACGCGCCGATAATATAACCGGCGTTATGAGTATTCATTTTTCACTCCTGAAAATTGAGTTCGTTAATTCAGTGCAGACACCGCGACTTTAACCACAATTTTCCTGATTGGCGTTGCCCCGTTTTTATTACACGCCGGGCGATGGACGTCTTGCGGGAAAAATATAGCGTAGCTTCCGGGAACCATTTCAATAAACGATTCATTCTCGCTGTGGTGATAAAAAATAATGTCGCGCTGTTCAAGAAGTTCTTCACTGACTTCATTATTGCCGGTGTCGATGGCAATACCGATTTTCTCTTCTCCCCACGCCAGAAACTGAATATCCAGATAGCGGCGATGGACTTCGGGGCGATTTTCATGCTGTTCGCGCGTGGTTAAATCGATGACCTGAGCAAAAATCGTCTTGCCGTCGATTTCCACCACGCCCGGCGAGAGCTGGCTGAAATCGGTGGTGCGCAGGAAATTGAGCGCTGTTTCAATCGCTGCCGGAAGCCGGCAGGGATTCGGCTGCGAAATATGACCAAAAATCATGGCGCATCTCCTTACAGGGCTTTAATTTTCGCCCACACGCTGTCGTCAACGGTAATGCCGTTGCGGCGATTTTCTTCCAGCAGTCGGGTAAATTCATGGCCCGGCAGACGTATCGCGACGTTTTCATCCGCGCGCTCGGCGCTGGTGATGTAATCCATGATGCGTTGCAGTTTGGCGTCGCGCGTTTCGCCGTCGATCAGTTTGTCGACTTCAATGGCGATGAAGATTTGCGAGATACCGTATTCGTCGCTGTTGTCTTCGGTGACTTCGGCAACGGATGCGCCGTTAGAGAGCAGGGTGGCAATCATATCCAGCACGATAGAGAGGCCGGAACCTTTCCAGTATCCCATCGGCAGAATGCGGCGGTTTTTCTCAATCACGCCCGGTTCTTTGGTGAGGTTGCCTTCATCGTCAAAGCCACCATCGACCGGTAGCTGGCGACCCGCCAGACGATTCACTTCCAGCATGCCGTAAGAGAACATCGACATCGACATATCCACCATGGTGATCGGCGTGGAAGGAATCGCGACGATCAGCGGGTTAGTGCCGATGTTGCACTCTTTCGCGCCCCAGGAGGGCATTACCGCGATGGAGTTCGTCCAGCAAATGCCAATGTAGCCTTTCTCCGCCGCCTGCCAGCCATAGCTGCCGCCGCGCATCCAGTGGTTAGCGTTACGCACCGCGACCAGGCCAATTCCGTGATCGGAAGCCAGTTCAATGGCGCGATCCATCATCTTTTTCGCCGTCAGGTTGCCGATGGATCGCTGCGCGTCCCACTGCTCAATCGCGCCGAGGCTGGTGATGCGCTCAGGTAAGGCGTCGGGGATGATATCGCCATTTTCCAGTTGCTGAATAAAGCGCGGGAAGCGGTTTACGCCGTGTGAATAGACGCCTGACTCGGTGGTGCGGGCAAACATGTCGGCGCAGGCTTCTGCCGTATCCGCCGCTACGCCGCGCGCTAACAGGACGCGGGTGAACTCATTTTTCAGGTCTGCAAAGCTTACTAACATACGTCATCTCCAGTACATCTTGCTCGATTTTCCATCAGCGCAAGCATCCGTTTGGAAGCTGTTTCTGGGTGCTTGTTGATCTGTATATTTCACATTGCGAAATCTGATTTCAAATATAGCGATCGTTTTTTAACAAAGCAATCTGTTCCATATTTTTCAAAACACCGTAAAATCAAACGATTACAAATTTTTCTGTCCAGATCGTGAACTGAGCCACACTTTGCGCTACCATCAGAGCGCGATAAAAACGGGAGCAGCGGCATGAGCGATAAAGAGAGTGAGATGACGTCGGAAAAAGAGCGGCCAGCAGGAAGCCAGAGCCTGTTTCGTGGGTTGATGTTGATTGAAATTCTGAGTAACTACCCCAACGGTTGCCCGCTGGCGCATTTGTCTGAGCTGGCTGGGTTAAACAAGAGTACCGTGCACCGTCTGCTGCAAGGTTTGCAGTCCTGCGGTTATGTTACGCCCGCGCCTGCCGCCGGAAGCTATCGGCTCACCACTAAATTTATCGCCGTGGGGCAAAAAGCGCTGTCGTCGCTCAATATCATTCACGTCGCCGCGCCGCATCTTGAGGCGCTGAACCTCGCGACGGGCGAGACGGTGAACTTCTCCAGCCGTGAAGACGACCACGCGATTTTGATCTATAAGCTGGAACCGACCACCGGGATGCTGCGCACGCGTGCCTATATCGGCCAGCACATGCCGCTCTACTGCTCGGCGATGGGCAAAATTTACATGGCGTTTGGCCATGCGGATTACGTCGAAAGCTACTGGGAAAGCCACAAAGAAGAGATTCAGCCCCTGACCCGCAACACCATCACCGGCCTGCCGGCGATGTACGATGAGCTGGCGCAAATTCGCGAAAGCAGCATGGCGATGGACCGGGAAGAGAATGAGTTAGGCGTCTCCTGTATCGCGGTGCCGGTGTTTGATATTCATGGCCGCGTGCCTTACGCCATCTCGATTTCGCTCTCAACGTCGCGCCTTAAACAGGTAGGCGAGAAAAACCTGCTGAAGCCGCTGCGTGAGACGGCGCTGGCCATCTCTAACGAACTTGGTTTTAGCGTTCGCGGTTAGCGTTTCAGGCATACCGCCAGATCCTCTCTGGCGTCTGACAAAAAACACGCCTTTCCCGCGCGGGATCAAGGCGTTCCCGCCATCCGCTCTGGCACTCTTAAGGCTGGAGCCCCGGATGGAGTGGAGAATGAACCCGTTTATTGTTGCGGATGCGCAGAAGTGCATCGGTTGCCGTACCTGTGAAGTGGCCTGCGTGGTGTCGCATCAGGCGCAGCAGGACTGCGCAGCCGTATCGCGTGAAGCTTTCCTTCCCCGCATTCAGGTGGTGAAAGGCGATACGTTTTCGTCTGCCGTGGCCTGTCATCAGTGCGAAGATGCACCGTGCATGAACGTGTGTCCAAGAGGCGCGATTCGCCGCGAAAAAGACCACATTGCCGTTGAACAGCAGCGCTGTATTGGCTGTAAAAGCTGTATGGTGGCGTGTCCGTTTGGCGCGATGCGAGTGGTGGTGCAGAATGCGCGGCCCCAGGCGATTAAATGCGATTTATGTCAGCATCGCGCGCAGGGGCCTGCATGTGTTGAGGCGTGTCCAACATCGGCATTGCGCTGTGTGGACACGAGTCAGATTGGCATCAAGGCTCTGTTTGCCTGAAGCGGTCAGAGACAGTGACTTTCCTGCCACGCGCGTTCCACTTCTTCCGCCAGAATTTTCACGCCCGCTTCAATTTTATCCGGCTCCGGCACGTAGTTCATGCGCATGCACTGGTGCGTATGCGGCCACGGTTTTTCCAGGCCCGGGAAGAAGTAGTCGCCCGGCACCATCAACACGCCGCGTTTTTTCAGGCGCTGGTAGAGCAATTCGGTGGTGATTGGCAAATCTTTAAACCACAGCCAGAGGAAAATCGCCCCTTCAGGTTTGTGAATTAAGCAGCGATCTTCTGGCAAATAGCGGCGAATAATCGCGATCGTTTCCTGAACGCGCTGATAGTAGAACGGTTTAATCACCGTTTCCGAAAGCTTAAGCAGGTCGCGGCGTTTAATCATTTCGCACATCATTGCCGGGCCCATTCCGCCAGGCGCGAGGCTAATAATGCCGTTCATGTTGCTGATGGCGGTGATGATCTCTTCGTTGGCGATGATAATCCCGCAACGGCTGCCCGGCAGGCCGAGCTTAGAGAGGCTCATGCACAGCACAATGTTCGGGTTCCACAGCGGGCGCGCTTCGCTGAAAATAATGCCCGGGAACGGCAGGCCGTAGGCGTTATCAATCACCAGCGGAATGCCGTGTTGATTCGCCAGCGCATCCAGACGCAGCACTTCTTCATCGGTGATAACATTGCCGGTCGGGTTGGTCGGGCGCGAGACGCAAATCATCCCCGTTTCGTCGTTGATCGGCAGGCGGTCAAAATCGACGTGATATTTAAACTGGCCGTCTGGCAGCAGCTCGATATTGGGGCGCGTAGAGACGAACAACTCATCTTCAAGGCCGGAATCGGCATAGCCGATGTACTCTGGCGTCAGCGGGAACAGCACCTTGCGGGTAGTGCCATCGGCACGGCGACCGGCAAAAAGATTAAACAAGTAGAAAAACGCGCTCTGACTGCCATTTGTCAGTGCAATGTTCTGCGGTTCAATATCCCAACCTAATTCTTCGCGCAGCATTTCCGCCAGCGCCGAGAGTAGTTCACTTTTCCCCTGAGGACCGTCGTAATTACATAGCGCATCCGTGGCTTTACCGCTTTCAAGCATATCCGCCAGCAGGTTTTTGAAGTACGTATTCATCTGGGGGATTTGCGCGGGGTTACCGCCGCCGAGCATGATTGCGCCCGGTGTGCGCAGGCCATCGTTCAGGTCTTCCATCAGGCGCGTAATGCCTGAGTGGCGGGCGAATTTATCGCCGAAAAGTGAAAATTTCATCGCGGATAATCTACTGCTATTGCTGTAAAGAGGCTCACCATAACGCCACCGCCCGCGCGGTGCAAATGGCTTAATGACAGATGTGTCGGAATAACTGGCTACGATTATCTACGTATGTGGAGCTTTATGTTGTGGCGGCCCGCTCTGTGTAGAACGGGCCGAATAGCGGATTTTTTAGCGATTTCCGGCCCAGATAACCATCACTTTATCGTCACCGTTTTGCCGCACAAAACCATAGCCCTGCGGGAGCGTCAGCGTCGTCTGTTTACCCGCGCCCACTGCCGGGTGGCGTGCGCGGAACTGGCCTAAACGCTGCCAGTGCGCGACGCTGGCGGCCGATTTCCCGCTGACATCCTGCCAGTTCATCTCTGAGCGCGTACCCTGAAGCGGGTCCGAGCCGGTTGGGCCAAACGGACGATTCGACTCGTCGCCATAGAAGATCTGCACCGCACCGGGGGCCAGCAGCAGAAGCTCGGCGGCGTTGTTACCTTTCTCGCGGAACAGGCGGGTGTCGTGCGATGAAAGATAGCTCAGCACGTTGAACGACTGTAATTTATCGGCCATCTGTTGCCAGGTGAGGTCGATATTCGCCAGGCAATCAGCCGCCTTCGCTGCCTGGTCCTGATAATCGAAGTTAATCATCGCGTCGAATCCGTGGCGGTAATAGTCGCTCTCCATCACGCCGTGGCCCCAGGCTTCGCCAGTCATCCAGAACGGGGCGTTATCCAGCGCTTTGTCCGGATTGGCTTTTTTCCACTCGGCCAGCGCCTGGCTGGATTGTGTCTTCAGTTGCTGCCAGCCCGCCATTTCTACATGTTTGGCGGTGTCCACGCGGAAACCGTCGATGCCATAATCGCGCACCCATTGGCTCAGCCAGTGGGTGAGGTAATCGCGCGGCGTGAAGCCGGCCAGCGCTTTGGCCTGGGTATCGGGTTTATGGGCATAGAAATTGGGCAGCCCGACGGCGGCGGTGGATTCGGTTTTTAAATCCGGCAGGAAAGCCAGCGACATGGTGAGATCGTCAAAACCGGGGCTGTCGTAGTCGCCGATATCGGTGCGGATCCAGCCTTTCCCCCACCATTTTTCCCATGCGGCTTTATCGCTGAAGTTGATGTAATCATTAAAGCTATGCCAGGTTTGACCCGGGCCCGGCGTCCAGTCTGTCCAGTTCTTCCCGAGCGTTTTTTCGATGTCGCCACCTTCCAGATAGAGCGCGCCAAACTGGAACTGCTGCATATCGGCGAGCGTGGCATAGCCCGTGTGGTTCATCACGACATCAAACAGAATGCGCATGCCG
>AGFS01006626.1_pt1 | contig 13878 bp, 13 predicted proteins | sample 305828 | NCBI WGS metagenome assembly AGFS01 (sample SAMN02954281, study PRJNA62041) | ant fungus garden metagenome | biome: terrestrial; feature: Atta colombica fungus garden; material: fungus garden; isolation source: Atta colombica fungus garden top | host: Atta colombica | place: Panama: Gamboa...
ACGTTCCGATAATGGCCGGGACTCTTTGCCATTACTAAAATCGCCAACGGTGAGTAATTTAAGCGGCAGTTCGACTTTCTTCTGCGCGCCCCCAGTATGCAGGCTTAATTTTAAATTAATACGTGCCTTAGGCACTTCGTTCTGGAATGTATCGGCCATAGCGATCCCTTTCCCTGAAGAATGAATGGTTGAATTAATAGAGTTTCTTAACAAAAGCATGTTAGAACAAAATGCCACTCAATATCAACCTATCAGATCTTAAGTCCGATTTAAGACACTTATTTAGAGATTTCCTTCAAGCATTAAAATAATGAATGCTAAAGTGCACTTTAAACACGAAAGCTCAACCATTTCCTTACAATAAAGCAAACATAAAAACTAACAAACACGCCATAGCTGAATACATACTAAATTTTTATAATTCATGGTCACAATTCAACGAAACTGGCAGACCATGATTACTATTGTTTTTTGAATAGTATTATTCACAGAATTTACATTTGGCTAATCGTATTACAGATCGCCACAGCGAAATAGCCCATGAATATATAATATATTCAAAAGCACCATAGAAAGGCCTGGATAAAATAACCTGTACTTTCCCTGCAAACATCAGCATGCAATCATAAAGATATTTTTCTGGCCAACGCTGGACGGATAAATTAACCATTCTGCCTGCGGAGAGTAAAGTACGTTTACGGATGACTAAAGTTATGATTATGCGGAGCCGGGAATAAAGCGATGACAGCCTTTCAACGGGCATGACTCTCCCGGCAGCGCGATCGCCTGCTACGCTTTTCTTATGGACTGAGACATGAGATGACGATGGATGAAAAAAATAGCGATTATTGGCGCAGGCCCGACCGGAATCTATACCCTTCACGCGCTTCTGAAAAACATCGCGCCCCTTGCCATCACCGTTTTTGAAAAGGCAGACGAAGCGGGCGTCGGCATGCCCTACAGCGACGAAGACAACTCCCGCATGATGCTGGCAAACATTGCCAGCATTGAGATCCCCCCTGTCTTCATCAGCTATCTCGACTGGCTGAAAGAGCAAAGCGAAGCGCACCTTGCCCGCTTTGGCGTGGATAAATCCACGCTCCACGACCGGCAGTTTTTGCCGCGCATCCTGCTCGGCGAGTATTTCCGCGACCGCTTCCAGGCGGTGGTCGACGAGGCCAGAAAGAAGGATTTCCAGATAACGGTGCATGAATCTACCGAAGTCACCGACCTGAAAACCACGCCTGAAGGGGTAACGGTGGTCGCGGAGGGATTTTCCGATCCGACACCGTTCGATCTGGCCGTTATCGCCACGGGCCACGTCTGGCCGGAAGAGGATGAAGCGACCCGCGCTTATTTCCCAAGCCCCTGGTCCGGGCTGATGGACGCCACCATTCCCGCCTGCCGCGTTGGCATCATGGGAACCTCCCTCAGCGGGCTGGATGCCGCGATGGCGGTGGTGCTTCAGCACGGCACATTCATTGAAGAGGCAAATACCCCCACCGTGTTCCGGCGGGATGAAGGCAGCGAAGCGCTAAAAATCGTGCTGATGTCGCGCACGGGCATATTGCCGGAAGCCGATTTTTACTGTCCGCTCCCGTATGAACCCCTCACTGTTCTCACCGATGCGGTGGTCGAGCGCGAAATTGCGAAGGGGCAGCAAGGGCTGCTGGACCGCATTTTTGCCCTGATGGTGGAAGAGCTTGAGCTTGCCGACCCCGACTGGTGTAGCGACATTGCCCTGCGCACGCTGGACGCGGACAGCATAAGGGACGCCTGGTTTGCGGACCGTAAAAAGCACGATCCCTTCACGTGGGCAGAGGAGAATCTCAAAGAGGTCGAGCGCAACAAGCGCGAAAAGCGCACCGTCGCGTGGCGCTACACCGTGCTGCGTCTGCACGAGGCCGTTCAGGAGATGGTTCCTCTTCTCGACGAAGATGACCGAGCCCGCTTCAAAGCGGGCCTCGAGCGCATCTTCATTGATAATTACGCCGCCATACCGCCGCAGTCCATCCGTCGGCTGCTGGCGCTGCGCGAAGCCGGGATCGTCAGCGTCGCCGCGCTGGGTGATGATTACGAAAAAACGTTCAGCAGCGATCGCACCGTCATCAGCGCATCAGGCAAGACGTGGCAGTTCGACGTCTTTATCGATGCCCGCGGGCAAAAGCCGTTGAAAACGAAAGACCTGCCCTTCCCCACGCTGCGCCAGCAGCTGCAGTCAACCGGAGAAGAGATCCCAGAGGTGGGCGAAGATTACACGCTCAAAGATCCTGAGATCCTGCGCGGGAGAATCGCGTTCGGCGCCATACCGTGGCTGATGCACGACAGGCCATTCGTTCAGGGGATCGTTGAATGTGCGGAAATTGCGGAAGCGATGGCGAAATCAGCGGCGCAATTGGCTTCAGGGGCGCGGCGCAAGCTGCCGTGGGTGGAGCGCTAACGGGGCTTCCATGCCCTCCGCGCGCGTTATTCGAAGAATACGCCCGGATTTTCCGACAGAGAGATGAAGGTTTTCGTCTCTTTGTCCAGCGCGCGAATGTCGCCGCTTTCGATGTCATATACCCAGCCGTGCAGGCGGATAGCGTTGTTGCGAAGGCCTACCGCAACGGACGGATGGGTTTTGATGTTGCTCAGCTGGGCGAACACGTTTTCCTGCACCATCGCGTTCACCTTGTCGATCGGCTTATCCCACGCTTTTTTCTCGACCACCGCTTTCGCCGCGTCAGAGTAGCGCAGCCAGTGGGAAACCGCCGGCATCGGGCCCAGGTCGGCATTGTCGGCGATCGCCTTCATCGCGCCGCAGTTTGAGTGGCCGCAGATGACGATATCGGTCACGCCCAGCGCCACGACGGCATACTCGATTGTTGCGGACACGCCGCCCGGCTCAGGCCCGAAGGGCGGCACGATGTTGCCAGCATTGCGAATGACAAAGAGCTGTCCTGGCTCCTGCTGCGTCACCAGCTCAGGGACCAGGCGGCTGTCGGAGCAGGAGATGAACAGCGCTTTGGGATTCTGGCTGGACGCCAGGCTGCGGAAAAGCTCTTTACGTTGCGGGAAAATCTCTTTTTGAAAGCTGAGAAAACCTTCAATGATATGTTGCATAGCAATATCTCTTTTATCTGTTTTAGTTTAGACATGATCGAGATCACGCTCTTAAAGTTTACCCACCGCGCTTTACTTCATACAAGCAATATATTTCTGGCCCGACCGGCGCACGATGTCGCTGGCCTCCGCGAGGATATTCTGGCCTTCAAACGCGCCGTAAAGCCGCGCGTACGCTTTGCACTCAAGCCGCGCCGTCACCTGCTCCACCGTGCGCGCGGGCAGCGGGAGCATGTTCGGATAGCTCCACATAAACGAGACGGCATCCTTCCCCGGCGTCACCTGCAGAATATCGCCCGCCAGCAGCACGCCCTCGCCCTTCTGCCAGTGAAGCACCGTCCCGCCCGCGAAATGGCCCCCGAGCCGCAGCAGCGTCACCTCAGGCATGACGTCAAGCGCATCGCCCTCCCAGAAGCGGATCGCCGGGCTTTCGCGCATCACCCACTCGCGATCGCTGGCGTGCAGATAGACGGGAGCAGCGAACGCGTCGGCCCAGTCCTGCAGCGTGGTGTAATAATGCGGATGCGAAATGGCGATGGCGCTAATGCCGCCCAGCGCGTCGATCAGCGCTTTTGTCGCCGCATCCAGGTTGGCGATGCAGTCCCACAGCACGTTACCGTGCGGGGTACGTAAAAGCAGCGCGCGCTGGTTGATGGCAAATGCGGGAACGGTCTTAAGGCTAAGTAAGTCTGGCTCCAGCTGCTGCCATTTGTTGGCGTGGGTTGCGGTCACGGTGTCAAAATCGATCCACGCCTGGCCGGCGGCCGGAACGTACTGTCGTTCATCTTCGCAGATGGGGCAGCGGTCGGGCTGATGGTCGTAGGAGGTCCCGCAGGTTTTACACAGAATAATCATCGGCTTTCCTCAGCGCTAAATCACTGAGTATGGCAGGGATTATCCTTATGTGCTGCGAGGTACATTGTCTCCGTTTTTTCCCCTATACTGTGCCGGTGTCAAAAATTACATTACGCGGGTGTACTATGGAAATTGATCTCGATAACCTGGTCTTTAACGGCCTGGACGAAGCAGAAGAACGTAACGCAGAGCGTCTGGAAGACGCGGATAAAAAGGCTCAGGCGGTTATCGCCGATGACGACTGCGGCGATGCCTGCAAAATCTAAAGAAAAAGCACCGGTTTCCGGTGCTTTTTTTTTTAACTCGCGTTTGCAGGCTTCAAATTTCCGGCGTCTTTTGGAACCCGGACAGCATCAGAATCAGGCCTTCAGGAGATGAGGCTGGCTCAAACTGATAATGATTCCCCTGACGATCGCCCCCGATATACCATGAGATCTCCGTTTTCCCCTGCGCCAGCGCCTTGCGCACCGCCTTATCGACATCGACCATCCGGTATTCACGCTTGTGGTTGAGGTACAGCACCGCATCGGATTTGTAGTTGCAGGATGGCCGGGATCGCCAGTTCACGCTGGCCGGATCCCAGTCGTTGCTGGCCGGATAGAAGAAGATCTGGTCGGCCCCGTCGGTTTCCACTTTCCCGCCGTAGATACGCACGCGATATTTAAACAGGGACGGATCCTGTCCGGCCGGCAGCGCGGGGATCTTGAATTTCACCAGCGACAGAGTTTCGGCGTTTTTCGTGCGCCCGCCGTTTTGCCAGTTGTCTTCCACCAGCAGATGCTGCGCGTTCGGCTGCGCGGCGTCCGGCTCAAGGCTGCTTAGCCAGACGTTCGCCTTCGCGTTTTCATAGCCGTAAGGAACGGTGGTGCCGCAGTCCAGTCCGCGGTTCATGCACAGGTCGGTCATAAACCGGGCGGCATCTTCCGTCCAGCCGTTCATAAAGTCGGCGTGCGCCGTATACAGGCTGCCCCAGCGCTCTTCGCGTTCGTCGCCGCGCATGGTCGGATCGAGCGAAAGCTGGGCTTTGCTGGTGTCCAGCGACGATATCATCGGCAGCACGTAGGCGATGTTCATATTGACGGTTGGGATTTTCACCGGGAACGCATCCGGGCACACGCCCTTCACGTCGTATGTGGCGTTGGCCAGGCCGTGAGCGGGCTTCAGGTTTACGCCGTCCCAGCAGTTCGGGAACTGAATGCCGATATTAAACTGCACCGCGTCCTTTGCCTTTCTCAGCCCGCAGACCTCGCCCACTTTGGTGGTGTAGCCTTTGCCGTTGGCGCATAAAAACGTGATGTGCGAATTGGGTGCCGCCCCGTGGTGATCCCCCGCCAGCAGCGCCAGTCCGGCCGGGAACGGCGTCAGCGGCGCGGTATCAACGTGCGACGCCTGGTAATAGGTTTTCTGATAGGCCGGTTTTACCACCGTTCCGTCGGGCAGACGCAGCGACGGCGCCCAGTAGGCGGAGCTGTCGGCTTTGTTATCGCAGGTGGTGCGTTCAAGCCTGCGCAGGCTATCCCGGGTGGAATCCGCATCGGTATGGGCATTGCCAAAGAAGTCGTGCAGCATGGCATGGTTGGGCATGCCATACATCATGATGGCGTCATCGCCGAGGGTATGAGAGTAGCCGCACACCACGTGGGCCTGCGGCGCGGCGTGTGCCGCCTGCATAGCAAAAAGTAAGACCGGGCACGCGAGCGCGGTAGTTAGCATGGTCCGTTTCATCATTTTCTCCATGATATGAAAGGACACATTGGTAACAAAAGTGCGCTAACTCTCCGAGTATTTCAGCGCCTTATTTTACGTACTAAATGTCTTTACACCCGCGCAGCACACCTCGTTCCAGTAGGTTTCGCGCGTGCGGCGCAGCTCAGCGTGACGCTTTGTCATGGAACCACTCCGGGTCAATGTTCGCGACGTCGACGCCGTACAGACTGGCGACGGGCAGAATCGACTCCAGAACACGCTGCGCGCTGTTCTCCGCACTCGATGGCTCAGGCGCAAAAAACCGCCGTAACGTGCTTATCCACTTTTTCATCATCTTTCCCCCGTCGCTTAACGTGCATTCAGTTAAGCACCCGCCGCGCGTCAGGGGAAATATGAATATCGACTGTTGATGTGCAGGATAAGCAAATGGCCGCGCGGCTTACCCGGCCAGCGCTTTCACCACCGTTTCCATCGCCTGGGTGGTGAGTTCGCTGCGCTTAATCCGCTGGTTCGCCAGCGCGGTCCGCACCACGCCCGCAATCACGATATGCTTTGGCTCCTGGCCTAAATCGCGCATCTCCAGCACCACCTTGCCGACAACCCGGCACATCTCCTGATACAGCGCTTCGTCTTTGGTCACGTTACCCATTGCCATCACTCCATTGCCCGAAAAACTCAGCTTAATTCATTCGCTGGCGCTATACAAAAAAGAAGCCCGACGAGAGACTCGCCGGGCTTCATCTTGTAAATCAGGTAATTAATTATTTACCGGGATCACCGCGCCTTTGTATTTGGTGCGGATCCAGTCCTGAATCTCTTTCGAGTGCAGGACGTTCACCAGCGCGACGATATCTTTTTTCTTCTCGTCACCGCGGTGTACGGTAATGATGTTGGCGTACGGGTTGTTTTCACCGCTCTCCACCGCAATCGGGTCGTGAACCGGGTCCAGACCGGCGTCAATCGCGTAGTTGGCGTTAATCACCACCGCCGCGCCCTCGTCGTTGTTATACATCTGCGGCAACAGGGAGGCCTCAACGTTAGGCGTAAACTGCAGCTTCTTCGGGTTCTCGACGATGTCGCTGATGCGCGCGGTCACTTTGTCGATGCCCGGCTTCAGCTTGATCACGCCCTCTTTCTCGAAGATGGAGAGGATGCGCCCCTCTTCGGACACCGCGTCGCGCATGATGATTTTGCCGCCTTCCGGCAGATCCTTCAGCGACTTGTATTTTTTCGAGTAGATGCCGATTGGCTCAATGTGGATCGCGCCCGCGCTGACGAAATCGTAATCCTTATCGCCCGCGTGATCCTTCAGGACGCTGTTCAGGTAAGGAATGTGCTGGAAGTAGTTGGCGTCAATGTCGCGGCCCGCCAGCGCGGTGTTCGGCAGGATGTAGTCCTGGAACGGTTTGATCTCCAGATCGATGCCCTGCTTCGCCAGAATCGGCTTGGCCTGCTCGAGAATTTCCGCGTGCGGCGTGTTGGACGCGCCCACGGTCAGGGTGTCGGCCCAGGCGGCAAAGCTCAGGGCGCTCAGGGTTGCGGCGGCGATCAGCGTCAGCGTTTTTTTCATGATGATGGTTCCTGTGTGTTATTAGAGATTATCTTTTGTCTAACAGTGAAGTAATGACATCGCCGCAGAACTGGATAATGAAAACGATGATCAAAATGGTCACCGTTGCCACCAGCGTGACGTCACCGTGGTTGCGCTGGAATCCTTCCAGATAAGCCAGATTTCCCAAACCGCCAGCGCCAATCACCCCCGCCATGGCGCTGTAGCTGACCAGCGCGATGAGCGTCACCGTAATACCTGAAACCAGTGCAGGTGATGATTCCGGCAGTAAAACCCGAAACACGAGCGTGCTCAGCCGCGCGCCCATTGAGCGCGTGGCCTCAATAACCCCTTTGTCGACTTCGCGCAGGGCAATCTCGACCAGGCGAGCGTAGAACGGCGCGGCGCCTACGATTAGCGCCGGCAGCGCCGCGTTTGCGCCGAGAATGGTCCCGACGATAGTCTTGGTGAACGGGATCAGCAGCACGATCAGGATGATGAACGGGATGGATCGGAACACGTTCACCACGATCGAAATCACGCTGTAGACCGTGCGGTTCTGGAACAGCCCGCCGCGAGTGGTTAAAAACAGCGCCAGCCCCAGCACGATGCCGAGCACAAAGGTCGCCACGCCGGAAAGCGCGGTCATGTACAGCGTCTCCTGGGTGGCCGACCACAGCTGGTCCCACTTCAGGTGCGGAAAAAGATCCTCAGCCATGCTTAATTACCTCGCCTTCAATATCGCTTTGCTTCAGGTCGGCGAGGATATTGTTCAGTTGTTCATCTGATGCCACGACGTGAACCCAAAGCTGTCCGAAAACGCCGTGGGCGGTTTGCGTCATTTTTCCGTGCAGAATGTTGAACGGCAGGCCGTAGCGCAGCGTAAGCTCTCCTACGATCGGCCTGTGCGTGCTGTGCCCGGTAAACGTCAGCCTGATCACCGCGCCTTCCAGGTCGTTTGCCAGCTCCGAGTTAAAGGTTTCGTCTTCGGCGTACTGGCTGACCTGGCGGACAAACTGCCGGGTAATCGGCTGCTGCGGATGGGTAAAGACGCTCAGCACGTCGCCCTCTTCCACGACTTTGCCGTTCTCCATCACCGCCACGCGGTCGCAGATTTTGCGCACCACGTGCATTTCGTGGGTAATCAGCACGATGGTCAGCTGAAAGCGACGGTTAATGTCCAGCAGCAGATCGAGGATCTGATCGGTCGTCTGCGGATCGAGTGCGGAGGTCGCCTCATCGCAGAGCAATACGTCAGGACGGTTCGCCAGCGCGCGCGCAATGCCCACGCGCTGCTTTTGCCCGCCGCTCAGCTGCGACGGATAGGCATTTTCACGCCCCTTCAGGCCGACCAGCTCCACCAGCTCGGCGACCCGCGCCTGAATTTTGGCTTTAGGCACGCCCGCGATTTGCATTGAGAAGGCAATGTTTTCGTTCACCGTGCGCGACCACAGCAGGTTGAAGTGCTGGAAGACCATGCTGATCTTCAGGCGCGCCTGGCGCAGCGCCTCGCCCTTCACGGCGGAGATAGTCTGCCCGTTGATGGTCACGCTGCCCTGAGTCGGTTTTTCCAGGCCGTTCAGCAGGCGGATCAGCGTGCTTTTCCCGGCCCCGCTGTAGCCAATAATCCCGTAAATCTGTCCCTGCTCAACCGTTAAGTTCACGTTGTCGACAGCGGTCAGCGCGACTTTGCCGTTGTCAAAAACCTTCGAAATATTTCTGAGTTCAATCATTCTTATTTAAAATCCGTAACACATATGACGGTTTAGCAGTATGGATGTCCAAACGATACTAATCAGGCTATCTGCGGATTTAAATGAACAAAAAGGCATGTCTTATAGCGCCAGGGAATAAGAAGCGAACTGTGCGGCGAGAAGCTAATAGAAGAATTTCAGCAATAGTTATCCGGCGGATGCATATCGCGCCGCGCTCCGGCGGCAAAAACGGTTAATTTATCCTCATTTCGTGGGGTTATAGCCATCCTCACATCCAGACAACTTTACGTCTTGCTGTCCTTACCTCCAAAAGCAGGTCAAATATTCCTTTCCGTTCTAAAGGCCAGTGAAACGTTCTTTATTGAGAAATTTTCATGGTCCTATCATCCGCTCATTACCTCCTGAAAGGACAAGACCATGACGATCTATCACTCCGTCACCGAACTGATTGGCCGCACGCCGCTTATCCAGCTGCACAAGCTTGATACCGGACCCTGCTCGCTGTTTCTGAAGCTGGAAAACCAGAACCCCGGCGGCTCGATCAAGGATCGCGTTGCGCTGTCGATGATTAGCGAGGCCGAGCGCAGCGGCAGGCTGCAGCCCGGTGGGACCATCATCGAGGCCACGGCGGGCAATACGGGGCTTGGGCTGGCGCTTATCGCGGCGCAGAAAGGCTATTCCCTGATCCTGGTTGTGCCGGACAAGATGAGCCGCGAGAAGATTTTCCACCTGCGGGCGCTGGGGGCGCAGGTGGTGTTGACCCGCTCGGACGTTAACAAGGGCCACCCGGCCTACTATCAGGATTACGCCCGGCGGCTGGCGGACGAGCTGCCCGGCGCGTTTTATATCGACCAGTTTAACAACGAGGCCAACCCGCTGGCCCACCGCACCACCACCGCGCCGGAGCTGTACGAACAGCTCGACGGCCACATCGATGCGATTGTCGTCGGCGTCGGCTCCGGCGGCACGCTCGGCGGGCTGCAGGCGTGGTTTGCCGAACACTCTCCCCACACCGAATTTGTGCTGGCGGACCCGGCGGGTTCGGTGCTGGCCGACCAGGTGGAAACGGGCGGCTACCAGGACGCGGGCTCATGGCTGGTCGAGGGAATTGGCGAAGACTTTATCCCTCCGCTGGCACATATCGAAGGCGTTAACCGCGCCCTGCGCATTAGCGATCGCGAAGCCTTCGCCACCGCCCGCGCGCTGCTGAAAACGGAAGGGATCCTGGCGGGCTCCTCCAGCGGCACCCTGCTGGCCGCCGCGCTGAAGTATTGCCAGGCGCAAACCACGCCGAAGCGCGTGGTCACCTTCGCCTGCGACAGCGGCAATAAATACCTGTCGAAAATGTTCAACGACGACTGGATGCGCCAACAGGGGCTTATCGCGCGGCCGCGGGCGGGCGATCTCTCGGACTATATCGCCCTGCGCCACGATGAGGGCGCAACCGTCACCGCCGCGCCGGACGACACGCTCTCCACCGTGCTGGCACGAATGCGCCTTTACGACATCTCGCAGCTGCCGGTGCTGGATAACGGCCGGGTCGTGGGCATCATCGACGAGTGGGATCTGCTGCGCCACATCGGCGGCGACGGCAGCCGCTTCGCCCTCCCCGTCACGCAGGCCATGACGCGCCAGGTGGAGTTTCTCGACAAGCGCGCGCCGGAAAGCGCCCTTCACGCCATCTTTGACCGGGGCCTGGTCGCGGTAATCAATGACAACGATCGTTTTCTGGGGCTGATTACGCGCAGCGACGTTCTGACCGCCTGGCGCAACCGCCTCTCACAATAAAGGAATACGCGATGAAAAATATAGCCACGCTAAGCGTGCATAGCGGCGAATTTACCGACCCGCACGGCGCGGTAATGCCGCCCATTTACGCCACCTCGACGTTTGCGCAACCCGCGCCGGGGGAGCATACCGGATATGAATACTCCCGCAGCGGTAACCCGACGCGCCACGCGCTGGAAACCGCCATCGCCGAGCTGGAGGGCGGCACGCGCGGCTATGCGTTCGCCTCCGGGCTGGCGGCGATTTCAACGGTGCTGGAGCTGCTGGATAAGGATAGCCACATCGTCGCCATCGACGACGTATACGGCGGCACGTATCGGCTGATTGAGAACGTGCGCAAACGCTCCACCGGCCTGCGGGTCAGCTGGGTGAAGCCGGATGATATCGCCGGTCTGGAGGCCGCCATTCGCCCGGACACGCGGATGATCTGGGTCGAAACCCCGACCAATCCGCTGCTCAAGCTGGCGGATCTGGCGGCCATCGCCGACGTTGCCCGTCGGCACAACATTATTAGCGTGGCGGATAACACCTTTGCCTCCCCGGCGATCCATCGCCCGCTGGCGTTTGGCTTCGACATCGTGGTGCATTCCGCCACCAAATATCTTAACGGCCATTCCGACGTGGTGGCCGGGCTCGCCGTCGTGGGCGATAACCGCGCGCTGGCGGATAGCCTGGGCTATCTGCAAAACGCCGTGGGCGGCGTGCTCGACCCGTTCAGCAGCTTCCTGACGCTGCGCGGTATCCGCACGCTCTCGCTGAGGATCGAAAAGCACAGCGCCAACGCGCTGGCTGTTGCGCAATGGCTTGAGCAGCACCCTGCCGTTGAAAAAGTCTATTTCCCGTGGCTGGAATCGCACCCGCAGCAGGCGCTCGCGCGCAGGCAGATGGCCCTGCCGGGCGGGATGATTTCCGTGGTCGTCAAGGGCGACGCGCAGCGGGCCAGCGAGGTTATCCGCAGGCTGAAGCTGTTTACCCTTGCCGAAAGCCTGGGCGGCGTAGAGAGCCTGGTCAGCCAGCCCTACAGCATGACGCACGCGTCTATTCCGCTGGAGCAACGTCTTGCAAACGGCATCGTGCCGCAGCTGATCCGCCTCTCCGTCGGCATTGAGGATAGCCGCGACCTGATCGCCGATCTGCAGCAGGCGCTCGATTAATGAGCAAAACGCGGCGGGTGACTCCCCCGCCGCGATAAGATTTTAATGTACCTTAACGCCTTGATAACAATATTGTGAGGTTCTGCACAGATTGTTTTTGAAACACCGTTTCCATTTTCCTTTTTGCAGAAAATCGGCGTATAATGCGCGCCTAATCCCTGGTGAATGGTTTCAGCGCTTGGACGATAAAAACAACGTACACATTCTGCTCTCTCTCCTTGGGCTGAAACTCAGGCACACATTCTTCTGCACGCTCATTTGATGTCACCTATCCTTACTGCGTGCCATAGTCAATTTTGCAACACAGGTTTGGCTCTGCGGCGGCGCGCCCCCGGAGCGAGATTTCCATATCCTTCCCAACTTAAAGACTAAGACTGTCATGAAAAAGACGAAAATTGTTTGTACCATCGGCCCAAAAACCGAATCCGAAGAGATGCTGAGCAAAATGCTGGATGCCGGCATGAACGTTATGCGTCTGAACTTCTCCCACGGTGATTACGCAGAACACGGTCAGCGTATCCAGAACTTGCGCAACGTGATGAGCAAGACCGGCAAAAAAGCCGCTATCCTGCTGGATACCAAAGGTCCTGAAATCCGCACCATCAAGCTGGAAGGCGGTAACGACGTCTCTCTGAAAGCGGGCCAGACCTTCACCTTCACCACCGACAAATCCGTTGTGGGTAACAGCGAAATCGTTGCCGTGACCTATGAAGGCTTCACCAGCGATCTGTCCGTAGGCAACACCGTGCTGGTCGACGATGGTCTGATCGGCATGGAAGTGACCGCGATCGAAGGTAAAAACGTTGTTTGTAAAGTGCTGAACAACGGCGACCTGGGCGAAAACAAAGGCGTTAACCTGCCGGGCGTTTCCATCGCGCTGCCAGCACTGGCTGAAAAAGACAAGCAGGACCTGATCTTCGGTTGCGAGCAAGGCGTTGATTTCGTCGCGGCCTCCTTCATCCGTAAGCGTTCTGACGTGGTTGAAATCCGTGAGCACCTGAAGGCGCACGGCGGCGAGAAGATCCAGATCATCTCCAAAATCGAAAACCAGGAAGGCCTGAACAACTTCGACGAAATCCTCGAAGCATCCGACGGCATCATGGTTGCCCGTGGCGACCTGGGCGTTGAAATCCCGGTTGAAGAAGTGATCTTCGCGCAGAAGATGATGATCGAGAAATGCGTCCGCGCGCGTAAAGTGGTTATCACCGCAACGCAGATGCTGGACTCCATGATCAAAAACCCACGCCCTACCCGCGCAGAAGCCGGTGATGTGGCGAACGCCATCCTCGACGGTACCGATGCGGTTATGCTGTCCGGTGAATCCGCAAAAGGTAAATACCCGCTGGAAGCCGTTGGCATCATGGCAACCATCTGCGAGCGTACTGACCGCGTGATGACCAGCCGCCTGGACTTCAACAACGACAGCCGCAAGCTGCGCATCACTGAAGCCGTGTGCCGTGGTGCCGTTGAAACCGCAGAAAAACTGGACGCGCCGCTGATCGTGGTTGCTACCCAGGGCGGTAAATCAGCCCGTGCCGTGCGTAAATACTTCCCGGACGCCACCATCCTGGCGCTGACCACCAATGAAACTACCGCGCGTCAGCTGGTGCTGAGCAAAGGCGTTGTGGCGCATCTGGTTAAAGAGATCGCCTCTACTGACGATTTCTACATTCAGGGTAAAGCGATGGCGCTGGAAAGCGGTCTGGCTCAGAAAGGTGACGTTGTCGTTATGGTTTCCGGCGCGCTGGTACCAAGCGGAACAACCAATACTGCATCTGTTCACGTGCTGTAATAATTCCCGAACGAATTAATTTTGTGAAAAGCGCCCTCTTGGGCGCTTTTTTATTTTCTGGCTTTAGCCAATTTCATTCAAAAAGCAAATCGGGTTTTTCTATTTAATTGCGATTTATCTAAGATGAATCCGATGAAAAATGCCTTTTTTAACATAGCTTTTTGTTCAAAAACGCCAAATCCGATGCTTCTTTGAGCGAACGATCAAAAATAGGCG